>Ga0065711_1037025_pt1 | contig 20292 bp, 10 predicted proteins | sample Hoacrofraction12_FD_59098 | JGI IMG/M metagenome (GOLD analysis project Ga0065711, IMG submission 59098) | Hoatzin crop microbial communities from Cojedes, Venezuela - Epithelial fraction 12 v2 (version 2) | ecosystem: Host-associated > Birds > Digestive system > Esophagus > Crop | place... | reverse complement strand
CCCCCTTTTTTTTTTTTTTTTGGACATGTCAGCTAGCTAACAGCTTCCACCAGTGCCCCCTCGGCCACACGCTCTGGAGCAATCCAGGTGATTACGGAAACACTGCTCGCTCTTGTGGCCATTAATTCTGCCCTTTGGTGTGGTGGCATCAGTACCAGCATCAAAACCATGTGCCTGGTCAGCAAGGAGCCCAACCTCCTTTACCATTCAAAAAGCTTCTCCATCCTTCCTTGCCTCCCACCCGGGACTTCAGGTTCCTCACTCCCTGCAGCGTGCCCATACTAGTGAAAGGGCTCTGGGTTCAACGCTTCTGGAACCAGAAAAGCATTCCTGTAACCATCCCTGTTTTTGCAGAACTGCTGCTGAAATGCTTTGCAGACAGCTGAGCACACTCTCCCCTGAGAAGAACCTCGCCTGAGAGCTTCCTCAGCATTCATATTGTACCAAACTAAGCATTTCTTACACTGGACATGAGCAGTCTTGGTGATATTTTCAGTTCATATGTAATGAATGGTGTGAAGCACCTTCGAGACGCCACATAATGAATGCTGAACTGGACAGACGTGCTCTCCTTTCCCCATCTAAGGGGAAGCACTCATGCTGGAGTTCCATTTGTGGAGATGAGTTTGACATCTGACTTATTTAGTTACCACTTTGGCAGTAGCCTCAACATTACAGCATGTGCTGGAATGAATTCTGTTTCACAATACTCTTAAGTATTAAAAAAAATGTTTTAGGTCTCTTAGTCATTGCTGTAACTATTTGATAACCCTTTTCCCTCAGAATTTTGAAAAAGGAGATCTTTTTACTTTCCTTGTGATTCTGCTTAATCTTTTTTTAGATGTACAGTTTATGGGTTTAGAAAGGAGTTCCATTGTTTGTATTTTTGCTTCTCTCTTTGAAGTTTTAATACTGTTTTTTAATAGATATATATTTTTTGAACTTTTTGCAAGAACTTTGCAACTTTAAATTATTCATTGTTCCTCTCATTACCCAGCCATTAAAAGAAAGTCCTTTCAGTAAACTTTTTTTTTCCTACTCACCCTCTGTACAATGGGGAGATGTTTTGAAACACCCTTCCTTCAACTGCATCATACAAGTCTTATGAGCTTTTAATATTGTTTGCACCAGTTGGGCTCATGCCTCTTCCTACTTCCCACACCAAAGAGAACAGTGAAGGTTATCTTGTTTCTTTCCTTTTCCCCTGATGACTAATCAGGCAAGTAAGGGCAGTTGGTTTCAGTAACACAAGCAGATATTCCTGGAATCCCAATGGCAGAGGCAAACCGCATCCAGTTGCTGCATGTATTTTCAGCTAATGAAAACAAAAGGACTTGCAGGAGAAGTCTCATCTTCCTCCTGATGGGCTTAGTTCTAAGGGCCGTGAAAACCCAGAATCTGAATAATTCACCACCCAGCTCTTCCTTATGGACCTCCTGGTGCAATCTGGTTCATGCAAAGTATATAGATTGTTTGGCGTTTTCTGCAATGAGGTCGACCTGCTTGAGCCTTCTCCTTGAGCAGAGATCCTAACTGCAGAACAGGATCAATACATCAAATCACAAGCCTGTATCATAACAAAAAGTCTCATACGGCCCATCAAATGGTGTGATTTCTCTCTCACAACTATCTGTATATTCAATGGTCAATAGGCAAGATTTGTGTCTTACACATCTCAGATCAGAATTAAGCTCTTAATGATTTTAAGAGAGACCGTAAAATTTATCTTTGTAATTTAACATCAGTGTTAAATTATATTGCAAAGTGCATCATGTTGACTGCGTGATATGATCCTTTATACTGCCCTTGGTATTGCACCGAGTATCAATTTCAGAGAGCTTGTCAGGACAAAATTAAATTTTAATGTAAATCGGAGCAGATTCATTGATTTCAGCCTATGCTGGATTTGGATGGAGTTCTACCATTGTGTGGGGGTTAAGGCTGGTCTATAGGAACTAAGAGGAGGAACTAAGCACTTTGGACCAAATATTTTTTACTTGAGCCTTGTCCTGTGAACTAATCTCTACTTTTTTACATCCAGTTATAGGTTATGAATCGACACAGAAACCCAATAGCTGTTGTTTTACTTCATTGTGTTTCAGTGGCCTGGTGCAAAGCACATGACATTTGAAAGGTTTCTTAATTTCATTTTCTCTAGATAGTTCAGAAATCATACAGCTTACAATTTATTCTCATTTTATTATTATTGCCTCTGCTCATAACACAATCACCGATTTTATGTCTTACACTGTACCAAGTTAAAAACAAAACAAGGGTGACTTTGGAGACGGTTGTGCACTTCAAAAGAGGTTTGTTCCTCTCTTATTCTTTGCCAAGTGGAGATATTTAATAATCAGAATTCCGTAATAATCCGCCATCACAGCCAGTCCAAACAGTATCTTTAGGAAACAGCATCGGAAAGGTCTATTTCCCTGTTTGCCATCTCCCCTCACTATCACGTGCGATGTTGCTGCGTGACATTTCCTTCCTCTCTATTTCTCCAAAGGCAAACAAGCTACTATTCAGCAGTTCTGAGTCAAATCCTAGCACCTGATATTTCTGATATGCAAACTGTTAGCTTTTTCTATTTGTGCAACAATGAGACCTTATCAGTTTTGCCGCTTTTCATTTTGACTATGAAATGCATCCACTATCACTCTTCACCTGTGTCCCTGGCAGCTCCCGTAGGTTCAGATGGAATCTGGTATGTTGTTTGTCTTGTTCAAACTGCTGCTGATCCAAAACAAATCACAGCATTATAAAAAAGATCAAGAGTGTAGGGACTGCATTTGAATGCTGACATTTTTTACTGTGCCGCTGTATTACAACTTGGAAATAAGTTTAGGAATGTTTTCATGGTGAAATGGTCTGGAGACAGCAAATGCTGCCTTAAAGATACTGAAAGCAGAACAACAGGAGAGGCTATGCCTGGCCAAAATACAAGTCGAAAAATGTAGTGGTGCAGCTGGCATTTTAGCTTAGTGTATAATTTTAAGAGGATGCTTCACAATATGTGCCATAGTTTAAAACGTTCTTTATGCTGAAAAACAAAACATCACCTTCGCCTTTGGTTTTACAAATTCACTCCTGTACATTGCACTATTTTCAGGTTTCCTTGTACAAGAAATCAGCTTTCCTTCATACAACAGATACACATGAAGATTCATACATACTGAGGCAATGCCACAACTATGATTCATCCTTCAGACTAACGTGTACATAGCAACTCTAATCTTATTTACAACCATGCAAAAAAAGAAAGCTTTTTCCAGAGTCTAAGCAGCTAGCTCTTCTGTGTCATGAATCTCTCCCCCATCCATATGAAACCCTCTTGTTTCTATACTGCAGCTCAAGTACAAATGCAGTGTTTTTCACATAACCAGTTCTATTTTTAGCCTGAATTGTAGGAAGTCTGCAGCATTAATAAATGGAGAGAAGTACAGAACTACACCGCATGGTAATGTGCCAATGCAAAAGCTAGCTTGGCCTTTAGCCAATGAACTGTGGTTAGATGTTAGAGCAATGAAAGTAAAAACACCACTTACAATGGAATGATTAATAAGCTGACAAACTTCCATGCGTTTATTTCATACTTTTTGAATGCCAAACTTATTAATACCAACATATTTTCTGTTTTATTAGTGATATCTCTTAGCCTGAAGCATATATCTACATATGTACATATGTTTTCATATAGGCTTAATTCTGTGTTCAAATAGAAAAGAACAATATAAGAAGCAGATGATGCTTTGCAGTGCAGAGCTTGACATAGGAAAAAAGAAATGAGGAAGGAGTTTTTCTTTATAAACTAATACAGCAACTCCACTACCCACTAAACCCATTGTTTTATGATTTTCTCTCCTATTGACTCTGCAATTCCCTCGCTGCTACCAAAATTATGAAAGCAAAAGTCCTCTAGAGCGTTACACAGAGGACAAAAGTTCACAGTTCTTACAGGGACACAGAGTCTTCTGTGATCTCTCCACTTCTCGCCCAATCCACAAAACTTGTCCCAGCACCATTACGCTGTGGACAGATGGATGTTTATATAAAAGACCTTGTGCCTCAATAAAATTCCATTTCAGGGTTATATAAAAACAGCAATTACTGGAAAATGGGACTTTTTAATTAAATGTGTTCCAAGAAAGTAGGGATTAGTGACTTTAAAGTAGAGAGTATTTAATGCTTGCCGTCATAGATCATCCACTAGTGAAGCTGTATTATCACCATCAGGAAAGGATGCTTTCAAGTATGCGTTAATAATGATTAAACTGTTTTCATAACAATATAATTAGTAACACAATTAATGTATACTATACCTATTATTAAAATAATGTTTTAATAAACTTAATTCACAGCAACATCCTCAGAATAAATAAGGATACACTTCGGATCAGGCTAGTTGTCCCTTGGCCCAGTGAATTGCAGATAAGCTACATTACCAATCTTTTTAGTAATGCTGATGTACTAGGGTACAGTTCCTGATAATTTTCCCCAGAAAAATGTAATAACTGGCCATCTGATTCTCTGATTTGTAGGTAGGAAGGAAATTATTACTTTGCACTTCAATTAAATACAGGCAATAAAACATGGGCAAAATTATTTACTGGTTCTGAAACTGTGCCTGCACAGATCAGAGCGTGGGTCATGCTCATCTTGAAAACCAAGCTCTTTACTCTGTACTTCACATGGATCAAACACTATGCGGCAAGTACAGAAACCCACATACAAAAGTCAGAAGAGAAAAAAACCAAAACACCAACATTAGGTTTGTTTTTCTGTTAAGAATTCTATTCAGGTACAGCAAAATCGATACTTTTCCTCTGACTGTACACAGTGTACTCGAGCTGTTCTGTCAGGATCTATACAAAACACAGAGATAGGATTTAAGGTGGGCAGATCTGATGCTCCGGTGAAGGTACAACACACCGGCATGGGCGGCCCCTGCGTCCCAGAACGACCGCATCTCGCAGTGCCACGGGGGCATCGTGCCCAGCCATGGCACCGCCTTACACCACCCACTCGCACAAGTGCTCGGGAGCACTGCCAAGGGAGTCCCTGGGGAGTCCCACCTCTAACGTCCCCCTGAGAGGAAAAACTGCCACGACACGGCGGCCGCGGCCAGACAGGGACAGTCCAGCCTCTTGCTGCCCCCGCCCTGCACTGCAGCATAGCACAGACAGAAAGATGGAGAAGTACCAAACCAAACCGGCAGTCGCTACACACTTCAAAAAATCAGATTGCCCAGTCTGCCTGGTATCTTACTAAATTAGATACTGGATCATTCAGCTGCCTTACAACACATGATGCTGTACCTCAACTTGACCTCCCCTACACTAGTCTTCTGTGACGTGAAACGACTAAGATCCGTGCTCCCTCTTTCCCCATGTACGTAAAGAAGTGAGCTAAAAAGCAAACAGCAAAAAGAAATCTTAACCCTTTCCCTGCTTCTGTTTTTCCCTCCCCAGTCTTTTACAAGCCTGTCCTGCAGTAGCTCCTGAGATGCACCAGCATCATCACACGCTACTTGGTGTGGCTGCTGTCTGGTCTCGGTGTGTGTCTTGATATGTCTGTGTTGAGTTTCTGGGTTAGTTGTACAGGTGAAATGGGAAAAGGAGAGAGCAATAACACACAATTGTTTCACAAAAAGAAACCTTTCAATGGTTGTCAAATTACTTAATCCACAGACTACTTAGATGAATAACTGGGCTGCCAGCTGAAAAGGAAATGTGTTTTCTGGGAAGTCTTTCAAATGCATCCATTCATTTGAAGTTCTCAATAACAGCGATATTGAAAAAGGTCCTCTGTGCGTGTATTGGTGTTACCAACTGCACTGCAGCACTGCTCTCAGTGCTGCTAACTGTGCGACTGAGGTTGTGCTTCAGCAGCACAGCAACCCTGGCGGTAAAGCTGCTGGGTACCAGTGATGCAGAGAGCTGTGCTTGAAGAAATTAATTTGACCAGTTCAAATTTTTTTTGAAAATCTTTGGCAGATTACTTCTGTATCAGCACGCTTCATGCCATACAAGGAATCATCTGCCAGTTCCACTCCAGCATCAGATCAGGTATTGCCCAGCACAAAGAACAAAGCCAGTCTAAATTCCACAATGGATGCTCTGTTAATACAACAGAAATGTAATTTAGCTCGCATCTGATCCAGGCTGAGTTTATATGGCTTGGTGATCCAGCACACAAGGATCCAGTACAAATGGGTATGGAACCACAGACTTCTGGGTACGGAACCACAGGCTTATGGGTACATTTATCCTCTCAAATAAAACGAGTGGGGCCCATTGCCCAGCCTTCAGGGTGTGTGACAGAGCAGCGCTTGTGTGCACACAGTTAACCTCTGCCAGCTGCCAATGGAGGGTGGTCCCAACCGCTCTTCTCACTGGAAACCATCCCTCGCTCAGGCTGCGCTGAGAACGGTACCAAGACGCAGTCTGAGAGAGAGCGAGGTGGCTGGCAGGGGATAAATTGTCTTGAGAACACATGCCAACAGCTAACCTGCGTGGACATTTATACGTCAGCTCTCAACTCACTGCCGTAGCTCTGTTTGGTTTGCTAGCAAAAATGCAGCCAGAGAGACTCATGCCAAGAATATCATCTACCTAACAACAAGTCCAGTGACTGGGATGTCCTATTTGTTTTCCATGGTGAAGAGGAACTGGACTAATTGCACAGACCTACATTTCTGGATTGGGGAGCTGAAATCTGAGATTGCTTGCAGACAACACTGTCCATACATTACTGATGCATGTAGCCAGTGTGCAGCGGTCCAGGTGCTGCTGGGGACAGTGCAGCTGTTATTTCCAGAGGGTACACAATGTCCCCAGAAGCTCACGAGACACAGTGTCTGTCTCTGGAAACTCTGACCACAGCAACAATAATGATTTGGCTTTTTATACTTTTTTTATTAAAAAATATTCACAATTTACATCTTCTTACGTGAGCAAGGCCATGTGAATTTTACTTCTGGCACATGGTTTGGGTAATTTTGCCTATGCTAACACACATCTGTTTTCTTCAGGCAGTTCAGTGCTTTTAGAGAGCAAGGACAGATTTTGAACTTTTCTGCTAGTGTGATCACAGTAATGTATCCTCTATCTTCCAAACAGCTTTTTAATGTGTTCCAGCCAGGACTGAAAATATCACACAAGTCACAGAACAATCGTCAAATTCTCATTATCACCACTAGTGTCAGGAGAAGTCAGTTTTATGGAGAAGGAGTTACTGAGACCTTAAGATTCCTGTGGTGTTTTCTTTTTTTTTTTTTTTCCTTGAGAAAATAGCCTCCTGGTAGAACACGCAGCATCCAGAAAGACCTTCCAATGGTTCCCTGAACTACTCTGTGTCCCATCTATATAATAAAGAAACTAATAATTCCATAATTTGAAATGGGCACTGTGAGGATACTTTCTGCTCTTGCCGAACACCAGTTATGTCTCAGTGAAATGGAAACCACTGGGCTCAGTTTGCTAGTAATTCAGTATAATGTAATGGCCTATGATATACACAATGTCAGACTGCACTCTCTGCTGATGCCTTATGTCCTTTAACACCACCTATCTATGAATCAACGATGCTTTTATCAGTAATTTTGAGGTGTTCCAATACTATAAGAACTGAAAACTAAACTATCCAAACAGTTACTACTTTTTGTGGTATTTGTACAAAGGACCTTTTTAATTTTTACAGTCACCTTCCAGAATATTGTCCTATTCAACACCAAAGGAAAGGATACAGAAAATTCTTTCCTTCTTTTTTTTTCCTGCAGCTAAACCAGAATATTGCAAGTCTTTAAAGATGGGACAGTATTTGCAGCTCTTGTGTGTCATTTCATGGGGGAAGCTATTTATCACCAAGTTAAACTTCCGTGCAAATGCCTTTTGACTTCCACAGCCATTATCTTTTGTGGCACAGATTGTTAAGTGTAATTATTACCAATTAAATAAGTAACAATTCAATTACGTTTCTTATAGCAATTTATATTACAAGGGAAAAACTGTAACTTCCAATATTTAAGCAGTCTTGATGAAGAGAAACCAACACGTATTTTCAGTCGCTGAAATGGGTTGGTATATGCTAATATGCCATATGACACTTCACAGAGCTGCACCAGCACTTCCCAGACTACTGGAATACTGGAATCTTATTTCCCTATGTTACTGTTCCTCTGTTTGGCAATGCATAAATCCAATCTAATCTTTTGACTAATACGCATATTTCACAATAGTATCTGAACAACTGAGTTTCTCAGCTTTTGATCATATTTTACAGGAAAGCATCCTCAGTGATGTTATTGATCCAAAGGTCAGCTGAAAGGCTCCAAATGCCTATCACCCACTCTGATCAACACAAGACAGCCTCAGTAAACAGCCGCACTACCTAAACCATCTAAAACACGGTCAGTCTGTGGCTGTATCCTGATGACTGTGCTCGAGCCCAGACTTTGCGTGTACTCCCTCACAGCATCCAAGCATGTCTGAAAAACCCGTGCTGCTTGCTCTCCGCACAATAATTTCCACACTTGCATTTCCTACAGTTAAATAGCAATTCCTATCTGAGACTGAACTAGACTCCAGAGTAGATAATATTAAGCTTCACAACCTTCCCCACTCCTGAAAATGGCAAATGAAAAAATCAAGTCTCTGAGGTCTATGAAATGACATCATTCTTCCTTCCCTCTCCTGGCTGCAGACTTGTAAGCACCCAGATTTTTGTTTTCATAGCTTTCTGAAACAATTTTCTTTTTCCAAATGTATTTCAACACACAGTCCCATGTGTCTACTATCCTTTCCCCTTCTGATACTTGGTTCAGCAGATGGTGCAAATGAACTGGGATACACAGTATTTGCTTAATCCTATGCTCCTTTGAATTGCTGTTTTGAGACTAATGCAGCTACTTTATTATTGTGAATTGTCTGCATTATGTCCTTGCCTATGTTGTTTGATTTATCTTGTTCTTCCCGAGTGGGTTCATTCTGGGAGCTGATAATGAAGAATTGTACAGTTTGGAGAGCTCTTAGTTAGCTCCACCAAAAGGTGGAAACTCTTGCTAAGAAATTTCCTGAAGTCTGAGAGATGACACAAGGTATAAAGCACAGCCAGAGCCAGAGATTTCCAATCATTAAAAATGTTCTGAAATTGAACGGGAAAAGTATGAGATCATTATGGCATGAGTCAATTGATCAAGACATGAGGATAAATAAGTCTGCAGTCACCACTGACCAGCAAAGCTTTCGCAGAAATATGCTCTTTCAGACCCCTTGTTTTTAAGCTTTTAATTAGTTGTGTAGACTGCAACAGAACCCTAGTCTCAGTGTTCTGGGAAGCAATATGGTATGTACACCACGAAGTGAACATTTAGGGTGTGGAGAATATGAAAAATGATTACATTATTTTTATATTCTTTATGTAAGCTCCAGCTTCCCCAACCCTTCAGTAATCTGTGGCTAAGTGGAGAAATGAGTTACACACTTCTGTTGTTGAGAAGCAAGAAGACTGCAAGTATTTGTATCTAACTGTATAACCTGTGATTGAGTGACCCATCAAATATGGAATAAGCTGCTACTTAGGAAAAATCTTGTTTCAGTGATGTTAGTACTAATTGACCACCTTCTCTCCCAGAATCAGAATCACAGAATGGTAGGGGTTGGAAGGGATCTCTGTGGGTCATCTAGTCCAACCCCCCTGCCGAAGCAGGGTCACCTACAGCAGGCTGCACAGGACCTTGTCCTTGTCTCTCCCTTCTCTCCTTTCTCCTCCTCTCCGAGAAAGCAAGGCCAGAAGAAATCAAGTGGAAGCTTTAGAAAGGGACAGGATTCAAAGGACACTACACTAAGGCTGCTGTTTCTTAGGTGGCAATGCCAGCTTAAGCAGCACTGTGCTGTCCCGACAGCTGCGTGAGCCCAGCTATTTGTGTGGCTGTACAGCAAACCAGCTGGGGCAACAGATCTGTCTGAAAAGTAACAAAGGGAACAGGCAGCATGTGGGCAGAAACATGTGGCTGAAACTGGTGATGTGGGACAAATGCTGCTTAAGAAACTGGTACGGACGGCCAATCCATGTCTGGGTTTCTCAAAGCAATTGGAGAAGGTTTTCTGCTTGGTGATAGACAAAGCCATTTTTAGGACTGCGGTCTGAGCCAGACCCTTGCTGGCTTGTTTAAGGAAAGCTATCTTAATTTAGCTCTAATTACTGCTGATTATCTCAGCCCTCCAGAAAGGGTCATTCTGGAGCAGAGGCTGATGGTATGGTGGACGCTTGTGGCTCTCGGGTCCAGACTCAGAAGAGCTATTGGAGATCTCCCTTACTCCACTGCAGCTGGGCTGCATAAGTGAGATGACATAACAGCTAGGGACAAAATCTCTTTGGCCAGGATAGCTGACAACAGAGAAAAATACATTTAGTTTTATATTGCTTTTTTTCTTGTTTTCCCAGTAGTCAAGTATGCTGAAGAGGAGAAAATGGATTTAGAAGCACCATTTTCCTGATGGAATTCCAAAGAATGGTCATTTATCTGGCAGGCTGAGCTAAAGCAGTGTTTCTTCTTATTGTGACAGAAGCTGCCCCCTGATCCTGGCAGAGTAGCAGCACTGGGAATTCACATTCATCCAGGGTTTGGTTAATACCAATACAGTACCATGTAAAGAATTAGGGACGCGTAAACAGACCACGGATGTTCAGCCATTTAAGATTCAAGAGACTGTGTCAAAGTATTCCCTGAGCCTTGGTACTCTACAATGTCATATTCTGTCTGATCCAGAGTTTAACGCATCTCTGGGTTCATGAGAGGATGGGAAGAGGCTGCACCTGGGCACAGATAAGGTTAATCTTTACTCTGCATGGCGATCATTTGCAACCCACAGGTCTCCCCCATACTTATTTTGCCAAGAAGGCAAATTAAAATAGGCTGGCCACAGGAGGAGCATGGGCGTAGCTGAGGATGCACAAGCTCCTCTCCCGATCACTGGGTTTTACTGCATGCACAGTGCTGCATCCACTCTGATGAGGATCAAACCCCTACACCAATACTGCTGACACCTATGGAGCAACAGGTTTGCATAGCCCCTTAAGTCTGGCAGAGGAAAGCCCATCTTCTGCGCATGACCATGTCAAAAGATCATTGTGGGGGCATTCCTGGGACTTTCTCTCATGCAGAAAGATCAGCTCATGTCTGGCTGCCAGGGCGGGCAGCACTGGGAGTAGTCAGCTCCACTGAGTACCGGGGGCGGCAGGCAGGGCCAGGGTCCAGGGTGTGCTGCTTCGCCCTGCCGGCACAGCAGGGCCCTTTGCCGGGACGACCGCTGTGTGTTTGTTACAAGATGTGCAAGAGGTCTAAATCAAACATTCAGGGAAGAATCTAAATCACAAATGCTCCCTACCATTTTATGTGAGGAGATCAAGCAACATTCTCTGCTGCTCACGGAAGAAAAAATACATACAGAAACTCTGTCACGGTCTCTAGATAAGGCTTTGAGCCACCTAACAGCATAGCAGTAAAAAGAAGCACTAGTTTTTTTTGCTTCTTACTGACTATAAAATAGCCCAAGGTCACGAATAAGCAAAACGAAGGCTCAAAATACCAACTCCATGTGCAGGCTTGAAACAAAAGTTAAAATTATACTGAATCAACAATAACTCATTCCCATGGTGTTCCACCTGCCCTCATTAGGTTATACAGAACAAATGTCAAAGAGATAACATTCAGGAAAAAGGTGTTCCTCTGATAAGGAAAATAGCTTTGTAGCAGTTCCTTTGGGGGGAAATAAATAGTCTTCCTTCCCTCGTTTTAAAAACAGACCAGCTGATCTATTACGAGATTTGTGAAAACTTTCGCACAACAAGGTCTTTAAACTGCTGTTATACTTCACTTATGCTTTGGTAAAATAACGTCATAAGGTCCCAAGATTATTATCTCACAGTGATTTCCAGGTAAGACTAGCAGTTTACATGTACAAATATTTTTTTCCTGATTGTTAGCACTGCAAACTCTTGCTTGGAGTTTAAAAGTCAAGCTGTGCTCCTTCTGTCTCGTATATCACCACAATAAACCACTGCACTCAGCGCTTAACAATTCTGTTGTAAAGTGCGACTCAGAAAGGAGGAACCCCTCTAATCTTTGCAAGCTGCATGACTTTGCAGCACTAACAAAAGAAATCAAAGAGTAAATTCTTACTTTACTCAGGCACACAAGGACCTTGTATTCAACAAGGAGCTGGCATTTTTTTGCAGATTTTAGCCCCATTTTGTGGACCCAGATACACAATTCCAAGTGTTATGGGTTCTCCACAGCATTCAGGAGCTGTCCTCACGTCCTGGAACATGTTGTGTTATGTACCAGTTGGGTGCTTTGATGCTTGGCCCGTTACATGCCTGCCTCCAGTGCAGGCAGCTGGCCTCTTCCAGAGAGGCAAGTAAAGGTATTTCTGTCAGTATCAGAAGTGTATATGGGAGGGAAGTAAAAAGAGACTGCCATTTCTCCTGCTAGCTGACAGACCATATTGTTCTTACCAACTGTGTCCCCAGTATGCAGGGGAACAATAGCATTTTCCTGTGGCAGAAAAAATAGGTACACACAAGCATAAGTTTCTGTTAATATAGAAAAAAAAAAAAAGGAATGAAACGGTGGTAATGATACCAGGCAAAAAATTAAGAGCACTGGTCTTCAAGCTCATTCTTGGTCTGTGACCATTGTCACAACCCTAAATGCAGTATCAGTAAAAAAAGGATCCAACAGCAACTACATTTAAGCATTCAACTTCAGGAGTACAAGCCATAAAAGTCCTGCTGAGGCACCTGTGTTTCACCTGCCTTGAGGTGAGCGTAGCACATACTCCAGCAATTCAGAATTCACAAAATAGTGTGCTTAAGCCCCCTGAAGCCACAGCAACCCTAGTAAACTAAATGTGCCAGCACTGTTCTCTGGCAGTGAGGCCAACTGGCAGGGAATGTCCCACCTTCATAATGTTAAACCTTCTCATGCACCAAGACAGGAGACCACATACAAACTGCCTTCCAGCAATGGGCTCTATATCATGCCAGCTCCTGAACTGTGCCCAGGAGTTATTTGAGTCAGCAGAGCAGGCCAGGGACAGCTCTAAAAGAGTACAGACATTTCATTCAGGTTCCCAAGAACATCGCTAGATGCTGTTTAACACACAAGAATGGAAATAACCTGAAGGTCTTGAATAGATAAATGAGCTCTAAGTCTCACAGACCCAGATGGCTTAAGTACATGGAAGTACGTGTTGAGTACATAGAAGAGCAACCACTGGCACCTTCACTCCAACCTGCTGTTCAGTGGCTCTTCAATAAAAAAATGAAACCTGAAAGAAAAGACTGGAGCACAGAAGTCCTCATTCCTAGTCAGCCACGCTCCCTATCAGCCGAGACAATCTGGCTCCTTTTTGTACTCTCCTTTCTGACCCAGGAAGCCATGCCCTCCTGGCTGCATGGTAGCCCAGCTTCAATAGGTTGCTCACAGCACACACAATTTGTTAGCCTGTTCACAGTGCATCAGCACGTGAGGCTTTGAACTCCCTCAGGTTAAACAGGACTTTGACCCATATGTCAAGATTTCCAGGAAACAGTTCTGGAATACCAGGTAAAGCCAGACATCACTTCCCTCCAATGCTGTGTTGTAAAAATAAACAAAAGAATGGCTGGCTGAAACCGGCATGGCACAGATGTCTATGGTGTCCCAAGCAATGAACTCCAGCCAAAGATAAGCCTCTAGCTGAAGGCTGCAGTGAAGCCCCTAAGTCTGACTGTGGCTTTAGGTCCTTCAGAGCATCCTAAAGCTCCTCACCTGTGCAATGGGTATAATGGCTTTTATAATAATATTGCTAGAATAAAAAATTTTAAAATGCTACAAGATCAGATACTATGATGATAGCAGTGCAAGTAGATCTAGATTTTCAGAGTCCACAGAAAATATGAGAAGGCACAACAAAATTCATTATAGGAAATGGTTTTACTATGCTAGAACTTTCAGGCACATTTTCAACAATGTCATGGACACACACTTTAGTAAATGTACGTGGATGAACTTTTTTCCCCTCTTCGTAATTATTTCTATTTTATAATAGCCACAAGAGCCTGCAGGCAATGTATTTTCTTGTACTTTTTGGATGCTGAAGTCATCTGGTTTTCCTGATGCTACGCAATTCATTCAAGGTGTTTAATACTGATAACCAGCCACAGATGCACTCCCTGGACTTTCCCATTGCCTCAGCAACACGCTGCCTAAAATGGCCAGCTAATATAGAGGGGTTTTTTCAACTAATACTGGAGAAAAACCAGAATTTTATATTCATATAAAAATATCTACGTGATAAGCAAAAACCAAAAAAGTCTTCATAGATTAATCCCTTCTGGGTTTTGTTTAATTTTTTTGAGCGCTCCCGAGTGGGAGGTTGAATTGTTCACCACCAAAGGCATTTTCTGCACAATCACAATTTCTACGATATTCTATAGATTCATACAGCCTTATTTATTAAAACACAGGGAGTTGAGTGTTATTAAATGCATGTTTCTGACAGCCCCTGCAGATACGAATAAAGTAGCTAATGAGAAGAAAAACTGCCCATATTGCCTTATTCCCAAGGCGCAGATCATCTTTAAGCTAGGTTGTGATGACAAATGGTTGTTTTCAGCTTTATATACATCACCTTCCGTGATTACAGATATAGATGAATAGCTTTTTGGACTGTATCCATAACTAGCCTCACACTGTCTCAAGAACTTGATTCCAGCCTTACTAGTAGGAAGCTGAGCAAAGATGAACTGTATTAATTGTTTGGGAAAGCATATGTTTGTGCCTAAAATAAATGAGCGTGAGCAAAATTTAAGCAGCCCACTTTTTAAAAGCTTTGTCAATACAAGCTCAAAGAATATTAAATGCATGTACTTTTTCTCTAAGTTTTTTTTTCCCTGTTTTAGCCTGCCTTTTTTATAACTCAGTATAATTCCACTGAAATCAACAACCCTCTTACAGCTGATACCCTCTGAAGTTCTTTCTAATCTAATTCCTGTCCAGAAAGAAACTATAAAAGAACAAAACTTTGAAAAATGAAATCAAACACTGGAAGTTAAAAATGTAAGCTCCCTCTAGGTTTGTGTGAGAATATAAATTAGGGGTAAAAGCTGGCATGATACATCCATCTCGAGGAGTACTAAGCAGCCACAACTTTCATCTAAACAAAGGCATTATCAAGGACCAATAGCTGCCTTCATAGAGGTGTCAAAAAAGTTTGCTTTCTTCTTTAATTTCACATAAAGGAAATGGAGAGAAAAAAGGCTAAAATATCACTCCGAACCAATCAGCATTTTTCTGCTGGTTTTCTCATTTCTCTGGTTTTCCGTCCTCTTCAAGGAAATGGTCTTTAGCAGAATTTGGTGCACGCAACGTGGGAGGCCAGTGTAAGCAGAAAAGTGAGACCATCTCCACACAGACAGCATCCTTCTCAAGCCCCCTGGGGGACTACAGTGCTTTGGCTTATGTGGATAGATTTGGTTTCTGCTGCTTTTCCTCCTGCTTCATGTATTGCTAATCCTCGCTGCAGCAGTCGGTGAAAAAGAACGCTCTTGGAAGTGTTTGTTGTCCTTTTTTTTTAGGTCTAGAAGGGAGGCAGTCTCTTCCCTCTAGACTGGGCTCGTACTCAGCAGAGTCTCGAGCAGTGCGTGTGTCACCGTTCAGAGCAGGGCGGCAAAGAACAGAGCGGCAGACGCTCTCTGTTAACCGGGGGAAGGGAGGAAGGAGGAAAAGGGAGAGAGACTTACAAACTGAGTATTAAAACATCTTTACAAATAACACTAATACAACTAATAATACTAATAAGAGAAATAAAACATACAAGACCGACACTGAGTTTCCCAGAGTTGGACACTGGGGCGCGGGCGTCCCGCCAGCAGCTGCCGGGCAGCACCAGGCAGTCCCGGACTGGGCCCCGCAGAAGACAGGAACTGGACTCAGGAATGCACGGATCGGAATCTGGATCAGGATCGCAGGCAGGACAAGGAGCAGGGTCCGCTTCAGAAGCCGGCCATGGATGAAGAGAGTGAGACCCTCGTGATCCCCCAGTTTTAAACTGAGTATGACGTGAAAAATGGTAGAGCTTCGTTCAGACTAGGTGCCTGGTACTGTCTGGGTTGCTTGCCAGCGGAATCCAGGCTCCGGGAGGAGGAGACCAGGCTCAGCCCAGAGAGCAAAAGGTTTTTTCTTTGAGAGTTTTGAGGAATTTGGATTTAAAACGTGGGGCTCGAGCGCTTGAGAGTGGGTCTGAGTTCAGATGTGCGTGGCATGGAATACCTCGTTGGTCAGTATCGGGTCACCTGTTCTGTCTGCCCCTCCCTGCGAGCATGACCCTTTACGACTCCTCACTCGCAGAACCTAAAAGGTCTATCAGTGACCGTGGTTGCTATAGCAATAATTATAAACAGGGGCCTTTTTCTGCATTCCATTCCTACCATTAGCTCAGTAAAAATATAAACATTAGGTGTTACCAGCTTCGGAGTGGACACTGCCTGTAAAATATGCAGCCAGCTTCAGAAAAATGCAGTTAGTTACTCAGAACAACTTCGTTGTAAGGAAAAATCACTAAAAGAGAATTGGTTCTGTTTTAACCAAGACCAGGACAGCATGGCTGTTCCCTGTGGTCTCAGCAGAACCAGGCTGACTGGCAGAGGCTTGAGAGCAAGCCTCGGAGGTCAGAATATGATGGTGTCCCCATGTCCTTTGCTGCTGTGAAGTTCACTGATTAATCTGACACTGTTTGCACCTTGTATTTCTAAAGGTAATTAAATATGTAAATACCACAGGAGAAGCTTTGCACCCACTTATGTCACTTTGGAGAAAGGCCACTGCTTTCTGAGATGCCATTCCAGTTTGTATACTTGTGTAATGGAAAGCGGAATTTTTCCTTACCATTTATTATAGCAACAGGAAACTTGCTTTAGGTAGGAAAGTGGCCCACAGTAGGAATCTAAATATTAAAAAAAGACAATAGGAACAAACCTATACTTACACTAAACTAAAAAGCATTTGAAGAAGCTGAGAAATAAAAAGACCAGATGGTCATCAAGATACAATTAGCTACCAAGAAGGTGCACAAAGGAAACAAAAAGTGTCATGAATATGACTTTCATGATAGCATTGAAAGACTCCAAGAATATACATCTCGTTCTGAATCTTTTTAATTCTCCTTACACTGTTAGCTATCATAATGAGCAAGCTGTATTTCATATTCTGTTTCTTACTGCAATTATTTTCCTAAAATTAATTCATTTTAAAAATTACATTGTTCAAGGGCACTTAGCAATAGAATATATGATATCCTCTCCTTTGTATAGCTGAACATTTCATCTCACACTATGGGAAAGAAAATCAGCAAGGCATCCAAGGATACACTAGAATACCACCACAATATTGGGAGAGTTATAAAAGACAGAGACTTGCTGTTAAAATAGACTATAATATTTCAAATAACACCATAGCTCTAAGACATCTTGTCAAAAGCTAAGCAGTGGAAAGGTCCAGTGCAGTGTTTAGAAGACTGAAACTTTACCTCCTCCTTTGCATATCACTATCAGAAGATTATTCCATTTTATATTTCATTACTTTGGTTGGAAAGTCTCTGCCTTCTTGTAGACTTGGGATCTACATTCCATTCTGGGACAGAATGGCAATACTCCTGATGAAGCTGGCGCAGCGAAGCACCAGAGTGAGACAAGGTCTGCTCTGGAGGGTACTGTGATCTCTGCCTATCACCAACACCATTTTGTTTAGACAGTGGTTGTGTTTTCCTTGAAGGTTTTGATCCAGCATGGCTGGGTCCCATCCTGCTTTCTAAATGAGGAGCTATGAAATCCAGGCTAGGGAATACAGCTGTGGGCTTCTTTTCATGTGCTTCATACTCACTTTAGTAAAATCATCTTATCTTGGGTAGAAATGGTGCACAGTCCTTTAATTAAATCAGCTCTAAGTTTTGCCTGAATGATTAATAAAATGAGAAAATTCTCTGTCTTGCTATGAAAGCACTATTCTTTTGTATTTCTTCATTATTTCCTATTCCTAACCCTCTTCTTCAAATAGATCCCCAAGTTGATATTTGTTCCTTTGGGCTCACCTAAGAACTATAATCTGTGGCTAAATCAAGTTAATTTTCTTTTGTCACAAAAATCCAAAACAAAGCAACAAAAAAACAAGCAATAAAAATAACCAGTTGTTGTTGTTCATGAAGCATGGCATTTTCATGGCTAAAATTGCCCTAGGGAATGGAGAAATTAATTTCAATAAATTAGATTTTATGGGTATAAAAGACCTCTGAATAAATGAAAAACTATGAGATGACATTTGGATCAAAGGAGATACACCCATTGACTTCAACAGATGCCGAACTGGATCTTTGATTAACAAACTGCCTTACCATAGTAATGTGAGGCAGCAACACCGACTGAAAAAGGTAACAAGGCACAGGATTAAGGAAGCAATTTGGGGTAGGGAGGAATACTCAATATAGCGCAGTTTTCTAGCTGTGCAGAACACATACACAGAAATGACACAATTCAGGCGGAAAACTGTGTTATCATTTTGGTAATGTCTTTCTGCCTCCACTCTGCTCACAAGCCTCACGTATGCATCAGTACGGGTCTGGTTCAGCACCTCTGCTCATCGGCACTGCCCGTAGATTCTCCACATCACATCCTATCAGTCTGCCTTAGGTAAGGTAAACACAAAATCATGGGCTGCTGTTTATGACTTTGATACACCTGTTGATATTTCCTTTAACACAAACAGAAGGCATGCTTACAAATAAAAAGTAATGCACAGATTGGCACATTAATGACCACCACAGAGACACTGATATTCATGTATGTGTACATACAGCAGTGAAAAAGTTTACCAAAGTTTTCTAACAGGTTAGTACAAATGGAGACTGTTTAGAAATAATAGGTAAATTACTGAACAGTATGGTTTGCAGGGAACCTACAAAAATGTGTGTTCCATTTATATCCACATGTACATATATATATAGATAGAATTTTGTTTTTCCACTCAGAACCAGTGCAATAAATCAAATTTTTCTCTTCCTGCTTATTTTGTTTTCAATTCAAGTTTTGTAAATAATGGTAATCTGGTATGAGCAAGAGTCTGCTCTAAATTGTACCACTGAAAGTCAGTAGTCACTCTACTGAAGTGAATAAATTTGTAGCAGTGAGGCCATAATAGGTCAGACGCAACCGCTACAATGTTCTCAGATCCAGAAGAAAGAAAGGGAAATTTACAGCTTAGGATCTGTAGGATTCCCCAGCACTTTGTTGTTTTCGTCTTTCAGTGCTGACAAATTTGGAGACGAGGTCCAGCTTCAAGAGAGATGCCAGCTGATGTGAATCCATACTGCTGCGCTCTTCCCTGCCCAGCTCAAGTAGCACTCAGTGAGCTATTAGAGGTGGTCATAATTTGGGTGGGAAGGAATCTGGGTGGGAAGGACTAGGCTGGTTTTTTCATCAGATCAGTCTCCTGATCCAGCTCTGACAGTGCTTGCATCAGTTGTAGCTTTGTGTGTGCCAGTCTCCAAAATCCACAGAAACCCAGGACTGTTATGAACATTTGAAATGCTCACTCTATTTACTATTTAGAGTCAGGTTTTGGTTTGTAGGGTTTCTGTTTTGAATATAAAATGGTGAGTTTACAGCAGAAATAGTGGAAGTATACAGATAGAAAATACAAAGTGGGGAAGCATCCTCCATAAACACAAGGGTCAGGGCACCACATGAGAAAGATGATAGCTTTTCAGGAATATCCTAGAAATAGGTTCAAACTCAAGAGCCCAAAGCAAACCTCCAACACATATAGACATGGAAAAGCCAAAATTGATCCTGAGATGCATAGTAAAAGATCTCGCTAGCAGAGACAGGTAAGCAGCAAAGCCGTTTTACCTATAGAAAGAGTGGCAGAGGAACAGGAAGGGACGAGCAGGCTAAGCAGTAAAGTTAACCACGTATCGAAAATTATTGAAAAAGATCATATGACCTAGTTGCTTGTGATATCACAATAAACAGACTCATAAAATAATTTTTCTGAAGATTAAAAACACGAGAGAGGGGGCTGTTATAGGATTCACTTTCCAAATCAAGAGCAGACCACAGGGCTGCCATAAGCTTTCCACAGTGAATACTTCAGGTTTGAAAATAACTGCTTCCAAGAATAAAGATCTGAACCACCAGCTTTGCATTAAAGCCTATTTCTTGACCTCTTCTGAGCACCCAACCCCCTCCCCCCCCCCC
>Ga0065711_1005413_pt1 | contig 20292 bp, 7 predicted proteins | sample Hoacrofraction12_FD_59098 | JGI IMG/M metagenome (GOLD analysis project Ga0065711, IMG submission 59098) | Hoatzin crop microbial communities from Cojedes, Venezuela - Epithelial fraction 12 v2 (version 2) | ecosystem: Host-associated > Birds > Digestive system > Esophagus > Crop | place... | reverse complement strand
TCAAGGGTGGGTGTCAGGAGGATGGGGCCAGACTCTTTTCAGTGGTGCCCAGTGACAGGACAAGGGGCAACGGGCACAAACTGAAGCAGAGGAAGTTCCGTCTGAACATGAGGAAACACTAAAAAGTGGCAGTTGTACCTGTGCCCATTTTCCATTATGATTTGATTATCTGTCAAAGACATCAAGGTAAGTTCTGTACTAAGGAAACCAACAGTGGTGATAGTGCCAGCACTCAGAGAACATAAGCAATTCTTTCAGAGTCAGGAACCATTTTTCATCTCTCTATACCACTGCAGGGACATTTTTCAAAATATGCACCAGTGAGATAACACATTTAGCTTGAGTACAGAAAGAGAGGAAATTGTGCTCCTGTGCACATTCATTGTTCCCAAAAGTCATAAAGAAACAATACAGCTTTAGCAAAAAGGCTAAACTTCGTATCTGGTTTGGTTAGTTCATACGAATTAGTCTGGTAGTCAAGAATCTGTCTGGCTTAATAAAGCAATAGCAGTACATAACTAGCGCACAGAAAAAAATGATACAGGTAACAAGTCTTATTGATAAAGGAAGCAAAAAAGTGTTATATTATTAAGAGGTAAATTGTAACAAGGCATTAATAGCAACACAAGTTCCAATTTACAGCTGAATTGGCCTAAAGTGCAGGAAGTCATGACTCGGAATGCAGGATTGAACTGGCCTGCAAATGGACAAATAGGTCTTCTGCATCTGATTGTGCTGTACCATGTGGCAAGTTATATTCTGTGCTGATTGGTATATATTCAAAGAAAATATGGGGAGAAAAAATATATATCAAAGTTTGAAAAACACTACTAGCCTAAAATCAAGAGTGAACAGAAGAAAAGATGGATGGCCACTCCTCTTCTTCTAGATGTAGTAGGATACGTTTTCTCAGTGCTGTCACTGGAACAGCGCATGCACAGTTGTCTATTTATTTATTTATTTAAAATTTAATATATTTGGTTAACAAAATGCTCTATAAATCATCACACTTCATCTACCACTGGCCATCAAAGTTAGGAGATTTGCTTCTTTTTATGCCTACCCACCAATAGTCACACTGGGCATAAAACTGGACCTCCATGCTTTCAATATTAACATTCCAGTATCTGTCAAGCGTCTGTTCGTTGGGTTATACGTAAAGATGACTGCTTTGTACTATTGAAAAAGATATTATTATGAGGGAGAATAAATATCATACTAAAAAAGAAAAAAAAATAGTGTAGCTACTGGGTGCCATGATACTAAAGGGAGCACACAGGTGCTGTCAGTGTGGTTTTAGGAAAATTAAAACTTTAGCTAAGTTTTAAAACTACTTGGAGAAATTTATGTAGTTTCTGAGCCTAAATTCTAGGCTCATTTACCAGCCATTCTGTATTCACAAACAGTTCTAATGTTTGAGCAGGTCGCTGACTCATGTAAAGCTTGGATATTACCAACTGACCCATCAATAGTCTATGTCACTGAAACTCACTGGAGGTATCCTCTTCTTAAAATACCATATGAAAAGGAACCACTGGAAATCAATATATAAAAACTGGTATTTATATGAAATAAATATGTACATCTGAGATTCTCCCACTACGACAATATGACTTACTCACTTTAGGTGTCAGCACCATCTTAGCAGCATAAAGTTTTAGTACTATACCATTCTTTCTGAAGTCCTTCTAGACAAGCAAAAATAACCCCATCAACCACATACGCTAACTTTTGTAGAACAAGGAGATGCACCAGCAAGTAACAGCAACTGCTAAGGACAGCAATAATTTTTCAGCCTGGTTCTCAAGAGCATTAGAAAGTGAAAATAACACTACAGCACTACTCACAACTTTTGTGATGTTTATTCAACTAATGCAATCCTAACGCAATTATATCTAGTGGTCAGTCCAGTGCAGGATGCTCTATCCCTGTCATGCAATCCAGGTTTGTAATCTCAATGAAAGTCACGGCAGTGAAAAGAAAGATACTTCAAAGCATGAATAACTGTGTAGTCTCTGCACACTGCAGACTTCAGGGCATGTGAAGTTTCTGCCGTATTAGGGATTGGTATCATCCAGAGACATTTCCAGAACTACTGGGAGAATTTTTCCTCCCAGATGCGCTCTTAGCTGCCTTTTAAAAGCACTGGTGAAGCCCACCTCGTGCACTAACTGAAGAAACAACAGCCTTTCACTGCTTCCCTGCTGTTGTTCTCTGGCACCTGAAACAGGGAACAAAGAACTACCCCTCCACGTTACACCGCTGCTTGGCTCCAGCTGCAGCTAAGAGCTTGTTTAGGAACGGACAAACTGCTTCAACTTTCTTCCCCAAACAGGCTAGCTGATAGACAAAGCTCTGGTTAAGTGAAATATTCATTTCGTTGCAAAGAAACTGAAATAAAAAAAATAGCTGAAGTGTCTCAGTGTTTGCACGTGTTGTAGCATTGCATATAAATATTTCTGCAAAGAGTTGGCAAATGCTCAATCTCTTCATGCCCAGCAGACTCTCTGTGGACGATACTCGTCACAGAGCAGAATAAAAACTCCAGCAGCACCAGCAAAACAGCGGCAACAGAAAATCTTAGTAAAATGAAAACACTTGACAGTGTGGCAGATGTACCTTATGTCAGCTATTGCATTTAGAAGACTGAAAAGAACTCCTTGTAGACTTGGCTGTAACAGTAGACATAACTTTATCTGCTCATATAGGCTGATAACATCTTTTTGGTTTATCAGCTTAAAACATTTTTTTTCCAATCAGCAGCTTGCATTGATTGCAGTGATACTTGCCTGATGGAATAACTCTGTGACATATTTTGTATCAGGAAAAATCTTTTAAGATGTGGATCTCCATTGATCTTGCTGGACTAATTTTGACAATAAAATAAAGTTTATAGGGCACTGTCAGTTCTTATCTAGCTAAACATGTACTTCAGCAGTGTGAGTTTGGGGGTTCAGTTTTTTTGGTTTTAAAAGTCATCTTCATCAAAGCATAAAAGAGACAAGAAAAATTATGATACTCAAAATGTTCCTAAAGCACCCTTAGATATGCAGAGCTACTGCTTATTACAACTGCATGATAAACATAATTATAACGAAGACATCTTAGGCAAGTCCTAGGGACTAAGTTGACTTGCAGCCTTACTCCATGACTGAATTCTAGATCTCACCATAATTTCCCCATTGCTTGTTATAAAACAAAAAATTAATACCTATCAGCAGAATTACTGAGCAAAGGCAAAATCCACCCACAGTACACAGAAGTCACTGCAGTCAAAATACATTTTTAAATATTCAGAATACATTCCGTTCCTGAATTGACTGAACAGACCTGACCGGAACTAACCTCATTCCCTATCACCATGCAGAGAAACAACGTATCCTGAAATTACGCACATTGGGACACAGACACTCAACTTGAATTAGCTTCTTCTGCTGGCAACACGTAAATTTAAATAGTATTTCCCTAGTAAATAAAGTGATTTTACAGTGAAAATTTAACACTTTTTAACTGCTAGCTAACTGTACAGTACATGTTCTGCACTTGTGCTGAAAAGCTTAAATGGAATACCTTACATATAAATGACAAAGCAAATAATTGCTTTTGTACTTTTGAGTGAAAATACATTCCATAAAGATGATTCACTTCCAGTACTATTTATTTCTTAATACATTAAGTAACCTCAAGTGTGAAAGACCTATACAGTAAGGACTTCTTCCCTGACTTAAGCTGTGCCTCATGTGATGTATTATATCATAAAAAAGAAGAAATCAAATGGGTAAATTGTGTAATGACAAACACTTGTTACAGCCACAAACTGGGCCAGTGATTCTGAATGGCTGGTCCCTTCTCTAAAACTGTTTTGAATATTGCTTAGCTCTCAGCTGAAAGGAGTCAACCTGCTTACCCAGGGAAAACAAGAGGAAGCACCTAGTTTCAGTTTTCCCAAGTAAAATCGTAACCAACATGGTGACTGGCCAAAAACAAGGAACCACATAGACTGGCCTTTCTCCTAAGAGGACACGAAGGACACATCTGCTTTTGTGCTTTAGCTTGGATGAGAAATGTGCTTTTGAAGCAAACCTCCAACTGTTCCCACTTGCTTGTTCTCCAGTTCTCCTCCTGGAGAAGCCTTATCAAGAACATGAACTGACTTCCCATCAGGTGAAACGAATGTAACAATGTCCAGCCACTAACGGGCTTCAGTCCGCTGGAGCAGGCTAGAGCTAGTCCAAAGTGAAAAAACAAATCCCCAAACTCAGTGACTCTGAAATACGTAGCGTAGATATCATGCCCTCAGCACGTTTTTTCACTCTTCAGGGCCACTCTTGTTTCTGTGTACTACTTGCTAACATAGGCCGTACATACAGAGTAGATGTATAAACCAGCATGAGGTGTCTAGCTAAACCACGGAAGCTAGAAGGCATTTAAAAACAGCAGTGTATACCACAAGAGATCCTGGCTTTATATTTTCCATAAGTCTCAATTTCTGGCAAGTTAAACACATACCTTGCTAAACAAATATGCTGAAAATTAATCTTTTCATTTTATTTATAGTTTCTTGAAATGTTTTTTTAAGTGTACAGCATACTGACGTATAATATATTAAAAAATAAGGTATCATGCATATTATTTAACATTTACACATTCAGAGACAATGTGTGGACCCATCCTAGACAGCAGTTTTACTGTTTTTTATGTTGCAGTACAGATTTTACTATTTGATTGCCTGCAGCTGACCTCCAGAATTCAATTATTTGCACTCCTTCCTTCTGCCCTGCAGTAAAAACCTCCCAGACAAAACAAACATGTCTTGTGTCTTCAGTGTGATCACAGGGTAGTCCGTAAAAAGCTAGTTCCAAATAAAAGTGTATTCCTCAAGATTTAAACCCTGACAATTATGAAGGAAGATTTTCTCTTTACAGACTCCTTATTTTGATGACTCACGCACCTTCTTAGCCTGGAAATGGACACTCTTGGAGAAGGAATATTGGCCTAGAAATAGCACTTGACTGATTTGAGGGTCCCAAATTATTTTTTTCCTACGTTTATTTATTAAGATTAGATTTATGTTAAAATGAACATTCCAGAACGGATGACATGAGAAGCGGCTCATCTGTCCCTACAGTGAGAGTCAATTTAGTTCAGATGTAAAAGTAGCAATACACATCTTTCACGCTGAGGTCAGCAGCACTTGTATGCAAAACCTTCTCTTCAAGTACCACAACAACTTGGACTCCAAACTATCCTCTACCTCATAAACAGCTGAGAGAGAAAAAAGAAAAATCTTATCTGGCTGTGGTTTAATATACAACCCCCATAGCTCCATATCGAAAATGTAGTTTTGGACTCGTAGGTTACTTTAAAGAAGAAGGATTTTGACAATACCAAAATTGGTAGTACTACAGTCATCATATGGATCATATGATTCTTCCTCCGTGAACCATGAGATTCCATGTGATCCTCTGTTCCTCTCAGCAATACTCAAATCGTGGTACAATGCAGCTCCGTCTTCCATTTTTCTTCTCACTGACCTCCCTCTCTCTAACTGCTGCCTTCTCATCTGTCTCCCTGACTCTTCCCTTGGGCTATCACCACCTCTTCACCAACCCTTGTGAGCTCCAGAAGGGCTACCTAGGGTGTACGATACCAAAATTCATGACTTGACCTTCTACCTCACTTCATATGCTAGCTTCTCTAGAAAAGCATACTTCACTCTTTGGAAAACACTGGCCTAAAATACTCTTGTCTACTACAGTTTTCTACTGTGAACTAAAGGGTAGTTATTCTAGGTGTCAGAACCAGCAAGACCCTTGTGTCTCCGGGCCAGTTTACTAAAGCTACTCTGTAGTCACAAATAAAGCTTAAATAGTACACTGATCCAGTTTCTCATTGGAAGGATTCCTCTATTCCTTTTCCATTTCAGGGAGAAGCCTCACAGCATGGAACTGAATTGTTACACAATAACAAAAGCGTATGGATTATTTGAGGTCAGCTAATTGATTAGACAATTCATACAAAATACGATGAGAATTTTTTGCAGAACAAGGAATGATTAAATGGAAGTCAGAAAGCCAGAGACACCAAAGAACACTTAAAATATTGCAGTTTTCGTCCTACAGGGCAAAATAAGGCAAAGACATTTAAGTTCTGTGACGATTTGTGCCATATATCAGGGAAAAGTGAGCACCCAAATTTGCAGAAAGACTGAGCTGCTTAGTGTTTTTTGTTTGGAGGAAAATAAGTTCGCTTCCCTACAGTCATCCTCTTTTGCATGCCAAGACACTTAGACTTACCACACTAATTACATTCTCACGCCCTAAAGGCAATGTTGTCTGAAGCTGTCCGTTTTTTGGTCATTTCATAAACCTTCAGAGACTGCAGTTTTCCAAATGGATTTGGAGACTTCAATATTATTTAAATAAAAACTAATCCACCATGCCTTAGTTTTAAAAATAGGGAAATAAACTTTGCTAAGCAAGAATTGATAGCACATAATTCTTGCTGTACACTGTCCAAACAATACTTCACAGATTAGTTATGTCTGATCTTCTACACTAGGGAGAACTTTTGTCCTCAAGAGCCTAATATTAGAAATGGCTTCTCATGATCCAAGGTTTTTTGTTTTGGTTAAATCTGTCTTGTGTTTAAAATCCGATATTTGAAATTAAGAGGAATCTGCAAGGCAGAAGGACCAGCCTGATTAACATACTTCATAATTGCAGGAAATGTTTTTCAACCCTTAGTTGACTCAAAATTTTTTCTCATGATTTTTTAGCAGCATGATCTACTTCCCTAATGAATCATTCAGGACAAATGAGAAAAGGTCTGCATACTTGGAAATAGCAACAGAATCTTGCAATCGTTCTGAAATCCTCTATATATTAAACAGCTTTATATTTTCAAAACAAGCTCCAGCTGTGTAAAACAATGACACATGATTTGTGCTAGGTCTAAAAGATCCTTTGCCTTTTTCTTCTGGCCTTGCAGCACTTCAGTTTGCTGTCTTGTTGCTCTAATTCTTCTAGTCGAAAGAAGACACAGAGGGAAATGTTCTCATCTCATCTTTGGCATCTCACTTACAGTAGTAGTAGTACAGCCTCCTAGACAGTGAAACCTCCAGAGTGCAGTTCAGAGTGTGTAAATTAGATGTTAAATGTCAGAATGTATGAAGACCCTCTTAAAGAAGCATCTTTAGAAGTCATCCCAGTAAAGCAAAGGCTTCGAAATGAAGACAGGTGACTCAGATTTGAGCAGAACACACATAAAATGTTCAACACTTCCTCAGTAATGCAGATAAAAATAACACTACGCAAAATTCTTGCCCCTGCCCACAACTTAGTAGCTCATGAGTCAACATGCAGATCTCATAATACACCACACTGTTTCACAGTAATACTGGACTTAACGTTTATTTTATTAAAAGTACCATTTTTTTTCATATGCATTATGTAGTTAATGAGTATGACAGCTCTTACTGATCAGCAGCTAACAACTGTACTCAGCTACCCGTGGTGGGGAATATTCTTTTAGGCGGACGTAGTATCAGGGAGGATCCATAGTTCCAACACTACCACGCCCAGCTAGGGTCACCACATAGGAGCAAAATTAACAGAAAAGGTCAAACTGTTCAACAGCATTATGAAGTAACATTGTTAGAGACAGGAAGAAATCTTGTGATTATTTATCAACACCATCAGCTGTAGAACAAAGAGTTGAACATAAACCAGGCAAAAAAAAAGGGACTCCTTTACACATTTAAAATGTAGTCCTAAAGGAAAGTCAGAGAAGGTAATCAACAAAAGAGATACCAAACTGATTTCAAACATCACAACAAAAGCACAGGAATGCACTGTAGTCTGGGTGAAGATGAATGCAAACATTTGAGACCAGAAGATCAGACTGAAATGTGTATGGTAAGATTGGTTTTAGTCACATAGGTTAAATGTGAGGACATCTGCATTGCTGAGTCTAAAAAGACTCAGATCAATGTAAATAACGTGATTGTACTTTGTGTTCTTTAAACAATCAGCAAAATAGTTCAATTAAAATGTTAATGCTTTTCAGCACAGAAATACATATGTTGCAAGTATAAATGTTAAAAGATACTCTAGAGTCTTTCTATGGAGCAAAGATGGTATTTACTTTTCCCAAGTTCAACTTGTTTTATTTCAATAAAATGCCCCAAAATCTTTTTATAATTATTTCCATTGCATATAAACATAATCTTCTGGTATTAGTAAATTAGCTTGGCTAAATATAGCAAGGAGCACTCATGTTTTATGGGGCATTTTCTTTGGTATGCAGCTAATATAAATAAAATGAGTGGAGAGAAGTTGGCAGTATTCCACTGACATTACATCACTTTTCCTTAATAGGAAACCTCTCTGCCACTAAACATCTTGCTTTAAACACTCAGAAGTGTCCACAAAGTCTTCAGTGAGGATCATCATATAAGGCCAGAGGACTAGAACACAGAGCTGGAGCTTCCGCTACAACGTTGAAAAGAGAACCGCTAATGAAAACAACCCTTAAGTTGTCACCAGCTGCAGAGCAAGAGTCTCAATCTCTAATAAAAGATATGTGTGAGATGTACATAATTCCACTAAAAAGCAAAGGATGAAGTTCTAATTCCTATGACTTCAGTAGTCTCGGGATTTCCTCTAGGAACTGCAGAAAGCAAGAAGTTAAAAAGAGAGGGCTTAATCCACTGGTGAAAAGCAGGACAGAGAGACAAACATCTACTGTAACTTTATTTGCTGCTTACTCTTCGTGATCCAGAAAAAGACAAACCCTCTATTTTATGGTACCATCAGTATCGTCCCTCCTTTCTTGTATGACATTATTTTCAAGAAATTAGTTAATTATTGTAAAATATTATATGATATTCCTTTACCAAGAGCCAGATGTCACCACCCATGTATATGTCGAGCTTTTCACCAGAAACAATAGGACTCCTTGATTGCACACAGTAAAAATAAATTAAATGTGGAGTAAAACCCAGTGGACATACAAGTTTTTTTCCCCAGAAGAAGACAATCCTTGCACTCAATTTTTTGCATCTGTAACTGAGATTGCTTTTCGTCTCTCAGTATATGACACAAACAATAAAGTCTAGCAATCAACGTAGTACATGAAGAATAAAAGTGTCTGGAGAAATTTATGTCCATGCTATAATTAATGTAAACATAAATTCCAGTTATTGTATTTCTAATGTGCAATTGCTGAGCAATAGTCCAACTCCTGCTTCAAGTCTCCAAGCAGCATTTGCTGGCATGGAATTTTATGGACAGCACAATTTATTTAGGCACTGTCACACACACAAAAACACAAAAATGCATTTACCACAGTACAAAAAGTCAGGGTAGGTCATTTTGTCCTCTGCTTTTTCCAAAAAAGTTTGAGAGGAGTTCACTGCGTGGCTCCTACCGCTGTAGCTGCAGCTGTGCAACGTACTCTCTTTGAAAATTTACAGTAAATGTTGCCATGTTTACATCAGTGACCCTCAGGAAAGAAAATGCTAATCAAGTTAAGGTATGCAGCACATAAATGTAAGACGGAGTACACTGAACAGCAGCACTGTGACTGCTCTGATTTAGGAATCACATGGTCTTACAGTACGATGGGTTCTCTGTCTCCCTTACTCAGTAAGACACCCCCAAATACTTCTGTGTGCCCCTCCCTGTTCTTTCACATCCAGTTGTGACGGCACAACAACTTAGGACCCTTATAGTAGAAGGGGCAAGTGAGTTAAAAGTTGAAAGTAACCCTAGAATTTGAGTGGACTGGTGATTTTGTTTGTCGGTCAGATTTTTTTCTCGGTTTCTTTGGGGGATTTCAGGTGAGGTTTTTGGGGTTTTTTTTATACTTGGATCTGTTCACTGCTTCAGATTAAAGAGCAGCCATGCAAAGGGTTCTGCAGGTGCAACAGAAGGCTGGTGCTTGTCCAGGAACAAGCACCTGCAAGCTGGGCTTCCCACAGCTCATGCTGCTGGTGAGGAAGTCCCTTCCAAGGCAGGGTTTGTGAAGCCATACCTTTAGTGTGTAACTGTGAAGGATAAGAAGGAACATCTATGTCCACTCGATTTCTGAACGGCAGTGTAAGAACAAGATCTTTGTGTTTTAATAGACAGTTTTAGTTCAACTGCCCTAAAATTAATGAAGTCTTTAATGGAAGTAAAGCCAACTTTTAGGTTACAGCAGAGAAAAGTGATTTTAAACTGGTTAGTGTGCACAATGAATAACTGAAGTAAATTTCACCTCCATTGCTGGAACTATCTAAAGATTTCAAATGGAGGGTATTTGTGCAACATTAACACACTCTCCAAGTACACAGTGCAGGCCTTCCTTTCATTAAAAATGAAGACATGTAGCTTAAGACTTGATTGCCTGAATGACAAAGGTATAAATAACAATATTCTGTTGAACAGTTTCCTCTTTGTGTACTTTTGTTGATCAGTGAATTGACTACTTACTAAATATGTAGGTTTTCTTTATTCTACAAATATATGCAGAATTATTAGCATCAGCCAGTGCTCATTTTCTACAATATCATTTTAGCAGTGGTTTCAATTGACGCCTAGTTTTCCGAAAAGGTCAGGGAAAGCAGAGGAATTAAGTTAGACTCAAACCACAATTTAAAATAATATGGCATCTATACTTACCTAACATTAATCAAATCGTAGTTACAATAAAACTTCACCAAAATCTGCTGACTGGATGACACAATTCCTGCTAAATAAGTTACAATTCTCTGTTAAGTTTCAACTATTGTACTGTGTTGCACTGTCATTTTGAAAACAGAGAAAACATCTGCTAAAATGAGCTGTAATGGAAAAAATTCAGCTGCGAGTCTCTCTTGCTCATCCATCCTAGCACTGTTACTATGCAAGTTAGCCTACTATATATAGCAGCCACAAGAGGAACTGATATGCTAGCTGGGCATGTACATGTTGAATCTATCATCTTTTTATTTTATCACAGAAAAAACAAGCTGCAACAGCTTTCCAAACTTGTGTAAATGAATTCAGCAATTCACACCAGCAGCCAATTCGTTCAGGCAGACAGACTTTTCACTGAAACTAATGGGAGCAACGGTAATTAGTAGCTCTGAAAACCAGGCAACTTTTTGTACCAATTTAACTTCATTCAAACAAATTGAAAATTTACATTTGAAAATTCATCCATGTATTACAATAATTTGTTTCAAATTTTAGTTTGTGCTTTAGGAGTAATTTTTTAGAGGTGAATTAAGTATCTCGGTAATTTGCCTTTACTTAAATGGCACAGAAATGCTTGGAGATTGCAAAGGTTTCACACCCAGTTAAGTCCAATCAGTAGTGACAGAAATGGAGAACATCTGATTAGCACTTGGTAGTGTGATTGAAGTGAGTCAATCTCCACTCTCTTACCAGAAAAAGCTGTCATGAAGTCTAAATATACTGCTTCTCATGTCAACCTTTATTAGCAGTTTTTAGCAGTGAAAACACAGAAATTTCTTTCATGCCTGGAAGATGTTCCTATACATAAAGGAGCATGGAAAGTTTTTTGTGGATGTTAACTCAGTGCCCTGGTGTCACCCTGGAGCCTTTTCCAAGTTTTAATTAAACATTCAGATCACAGGGAACACTTATCATGGCATACAAGTCCAGGTAATTCAAATACCAGTGAGGAATGACATCATCTGCTTCAAAAATTGGAACAGAAAAACCTTCTCATTAAGGGGTGTGGCAGAATTTCTCAGGAGCTCAGAATAACCTCTTAGCTAAATGACCATGGAAAAGGCAATAATATGCAACTTGCAAAGATTCACACACATTTATAATAGCTGAGTTTCAGGTACTATTGCTGTATTTTGGCATCTTTTATGGTTTACACTGTCTAAACTTCGTTACTGCTACTTAACGATTTGATTGTCTGAGCTACAGAAAAGCTACAAAGATACCAACTCTTCCCTGTACAGACAATTGTAGAAAAATTAATAATTTTAAATTAAAATATGAATTCTGCATTGCAAAACTAGCATAAGATGACTGCAAGCCAAAATAAATTAGATCTTGAGAAAGCTCACATGGTGAAGTTTCAGAAGAAACTGTACCACCATCAGGTGAATAACAGTTTAAAATGTCTAGAAATACTATAGAAATCATAGAACAGAATCCTAGAACGTTGTGGGTTGGAAGGGACCTTTAGAGGCCATCTAGCCCAACCCCCCTGCAGTGAGCAGGGACATCTTCAACTAAACCAGGTTGCTCAGAACCCCGTCCAACCTGGCCTTGAAGGTATCAAAAGGTATCGCCTCCATTACCAGCTTTAATTAACAACCATTTGTACTAATTTCCTGCAGCAGTCTTATCCTACAGTACTACAGTTTAAAAATGCTGCTTTTCCCTCTGTTTTGGACTAGAAAACTAGAGATGGAGGAGTCATTTGGGCTGGTCTATAGGCAGAATTGTACCAGAATAGATTCTCTTGCTGCAACAGGTACTCCAGACAACTTACGTGTACACACTTCTTCTGGAACAGAAACAGCCAAGTTTAGAGCTAATGAGGTATAACTAATTAAACTTCACACTTCCTAGAGACTTCTATAACTTTATGCTATTCCCAGCCACAGCCTGACTTGGCAGAGCCTGAATATGATGTACAACACTATCATTTATGATTGCTTACGTATCCTTCAGTTTTCAGGCCAGTGTGTAAACTGATCGACAACAGTAAATGTAATCCTAATTTTACTGGGGAACAAATGGGAAATGGCTTTTTCACAAGTCCCACATGTTCCAAAAGATGCCTTCACCACCTCTTTCCTATCCTTTATGCAGCGTGCTGCTGTTACCTCTACCAACTACGAAACACACATGACAGCTTAAACTATTCTACAGACTTCGCCAGTGGTCAGTGGTTTTAGCAAACTCTACATTTCTCGAAGGAAGGGCAATTAACTGAGAAACTAATCGTATTGGTAACGCCCCTCCTGTTTAAGTGACTCTTCTCAAAGACATTTTCAATTTCATGGAAAACAGTGGACAACCTATAACAAAAAGCTTGATGAATTTGAGGTAATTAAATAGAGGAAGCAGTTGAGAATAATCTCAACAACCAGCCACAAAGATTAGTATCAGTAACTCAGAAAGCTTGACAACAGATTTCTGTGATTCTTCCTCTATGACAAAAAACATCAATGATGACAGAGAGACAATTTCCCTAACTCAAAAAGCACATTAAATATTACTTAATTATGGCTTTGTGAAGAATTTAATCTCTTGGACAAGCCGCTTCTGTCTTGTATCGCTCTCGATATGAGGCCCTGGCATTTTTTAAACATTTCCCTTTATTAAAAAGGTACTATTCACATGTTTTAGAAACGTCTCCCAAACACCCCAGTTTCACTCTAGTTAGTCAATCCTTTATTACTCTGCTTAACCAACATTGTTCTGCCAGGACTGGAAATTCTGGTGGCCATGCCAAACCTTTTTGGAAAAAAGGAGGATACTTAGTAAAAATATTAGGCATCCCAGAGCTTTGTACGTTCGTACAAACTCACTTAACCCCCCCAAACTTTCATCTACTACACATCAGCTTCCTGCTTAAACACATTCCAATTCTATTCTTCTCTGCTCTTTAGCAATGAGCACGTTACTTCAAATACTAGCATTGCAAACAGTTCCCCTAATTCCGTACTCATACAAGAACTCACTCAGTAAACAGGGCCCGTCTTTTGCATTTGTAGGCATTAATACCTAAAGCACAAACATGTTTTAGTTGCAAACTGATAACTGGCCTCAGTGGCCAATGTAGCTCTTTTGTAATTCATTATAAATCACTGTCCCTAGGTCAGTCCTCTTTTCTAGTTACACACCACCACCAAAAAAGTCCAACGTTTGTACCCAACAGGAATGTTAACTTTACAAATTCATAGAAGTACTACAAAACAGTCTTCAAAGTGTTCAAAGTGAGATGAAATAGCCTGGCCTGGCAGTTAGTAAGAGGAGCAGACTGCAGTCAGAAGATGCATGGATGAAACCAGAGCTATTTTATTGCCTTTTAGTAAAACAACATGCTAAACCTAGCATTAAAAATACCAATACTTGTTCTGAACCAGACATTTCACCACAAAAAGAGCCATGCCCATAGATAATAATCAGATCCTTGCAAAAAGTGTAGGAATGGCTGGCTTCATATCAAGATGTGCGTGGCAAAAGAACCTGAAACAAATTTATAACATTTGCACTCACATGTTACTGCTCTGATTTATTACTGCAGCCTGTAACAAACATCCATTACTTCAGTGCATGTTTCTGGGGTCTGAATTTCTTGATACTTCTACGAACCTGCAGAATCCCTGCTATGATTTGTTTGTGAAAACTTCCAGTGAGGTATCACAGACCAGCTGGATATGCTGAAGATAGACAGGCAATCGCAAAACCCTGTTCCTTTAAAATGACAGCTCATGCTCCAGAAAGCATTGCTTCCCTCCTTAAAAGATTCCTCAGAGTTGAAATCGGGTCCTTGATCTTGGGTGAACTGTGATGCATGTGGTCAGTGCTGAGCTTCGCCATCCTGGGAATGGTTCCACCACAGACTGGTCCGCGTACCACATGACGCGCCTTTGACATCAAGACTAGATTACTGCAATATGCTCCAGCTAGGGCTGCAGAGAGGGCCCGTGTTGCTTGCAGCTGGTTGCTGACAGCAGCCATACAACTGGTAGGAGAGCAAAGAAACGTGGCAAAGAGATCCTGATTTCTGAGTCTTCTGCTCATTTTTCTGGGTATTTCGCAAGATTCAGATAAATGTCATTCACATTAACTGGCTTTTTATACCTATCCATTAGCACGACCACTAAATGTCGAAAGAGTCCGGACACAGGAACCTAGAGTTTTAGAATCAGTTGTATAATTCTTATTTCTAAAGTCTCAGAAACACTTCAAGATGCTGTGTTTTATGGGCCAGAGACAACCACAGAACTAACCTCAGAGTCAGCAGCTGGAAGTTCATTCTTTGTTTGAGAAAATGTTAACATATGACTTTGGTTTTATGTTAATAGGCACTCCTTTTTTCTCTCCATCTATGTGGACAAATATGCATGCAACACTCATCTAATTCAGTTGCACATATTTGAAAGCAGCTTCTGACATTGGGTGTTTATCCCCTGAAAGCTGTGTCCTACAAGCACAAATGTTCCTGAAACACAATCGATATTAAAATTTTTTTTCTTCTTTTTTTAAAAAGAAAGAAGGTGTTTAGAGAGTATTTTAATACAAAGCAGAAAATGGAAGCAATCATTTTCGAGAAATTTCTGATGAACAACTTAAGAAAATATTAAACAGTTAATAACCTCAGAATCTCCAGCAGAAACTCCAAAAGTGACTAAAGATAAAAGAATGGAAACCACATGTAACATCCTAGAGACTCATAAGACAACATAATGTACTTTCAATATAGTTTGAACTTCCGTAGTCTCACTTTATAAATTGGATTTCATATGTCTGCAGAAACTGATAGAAGAGGTGTCTCTCTTTTTTACGTTCCATACAGATCTCTAAATTTTTATAAAAACAGAAAAACTATGAAGATTTATTGGAAATCAAGACTTCCCCCCTAGAACATAGTCAAGCAGTATGGCAAACTATTTATGCGTGAAAAAATAGGCTACAAAGGTCACACATGAAAGAATAATCATGTGATTTGGTGAGGGCATTGAACTTAGGCGTGTGAGAACTATCATGGATATATGAAAATTACCAGGTAGCTTAGAAACAGAAAAACAATAGAACTTGGCCATGTCAGATGAGGAAACAGGTCTGCTATGGGAAACACAAAAGTCTCTGACTCCTCACTGAAAAGCATCTGCACGTTATGGACCAAAATACAGTCTGGTGGCTTGTCAGTTGAGTAATACTGATGAACACTTCTGAAGCCCAGCCACTCTGTTCATGCAAAGGTCTCAAAGACATTAGCAGCTACGTACCAACACCTCTGACAGTGTGGATATCAATACTTCCTTTAAATTTTCTTTAAGTAATTCTGATTTTAGGCACCTCAAATTNGCACAGAACTAAACAGCATCATCTTGCAACAGACTCGCCATCAGTAACGCCATACCAAGTAACTCACGCTTTCATTTAATTCCCTAAAAGTTTTGACAGGAAACACAGATCACACACAAACACAGAGTAGATGAAAGTACTCCATCCACAAANTATTATAACCACCTCTGGGGTTTTCAAAGCCTCACTTGTACTGAAAAATTCACTAGATCTTCGGTCACTACAAAATACAGCCATACATCAGGGTGTTCTGCTGAAACCTTCAAACACTGAAAAGAAAGGCTTTATATTTCAGAGCCAAATCAAGTACATTGAGGTAGGCTGGAGGAAATACAGCACAACGGGGTTTCTGCACAAGGAAACTCTCATTTGAGCAAAACTTTCTATGTTGCCTTGGTGAATCTCCTCCACTAGCCAAAGTTGGCTATTAAAATTGGTTTGCACTTTAATAGCTGCTTTAAACAAACCATCCCCATGAGTCAGATACAGATTTTTACTTATGCTTTGTATGGACACACACACACACATATTCACACACCATTACATTCACATGCACACAGAAACAGAATTGCATTATCTCCTCTTATAAAAAAATCTGCATTATCTGTTCTTTGCAGTCAGAAATATACTTTTTACACACATCTGCATGTATGTATGCACGTGGTCTTTGAAACAGAACTGAAAGAAACAATTGTGTTTCTAGTGACTACTTTCACACTGTGATTCAGACTATTCAGAAGAATGCATTCAGTCATGGAGAAAAAAAGTAAAAAGACAAAAAAATGCAGCTACAAAAAATAATATAATGTACTTTTTAAGGATAAGTCTTCCAAATTGTGAATAAGGTGCAAAAATGGGTACGAGCAAGCCCAGCTTAAAGCTCGGCCTAAAACCAGCAGGTTGGCTCTCCTGAGAAAAGTTGCTGTAACACATGCAGGTCATGATTTAAACCAGATTTCTATGTTCAGTGTGGCTGAAGAACTGGGGTCATACCTTTTAAATGATTCTGTAGCAGAAGCAGCACAAAAAAATCATAATATTCCCACTCTTTTTCTATTCACTAGAGCCCAGGAAGGAACTCCTGAGGAAGTTTCTCCAGCCCACCAGACACTGCCTGCATGCATTTCTTGCTCTCTGAACTGGATTCTTCTTCTTCATAGGAGAGGAATTCTTTTTAAATAGCAATTTAAAAATTAAATCCAGCTGACTGAATCATCATGTAAATTCAATGCTTTTAAAGCAAAATTCAGTCATTTTCTTGTAAATGCAGAGATTAAAACATTCCCGTCCAAGATCGTAAAAGCAAGGAGTTAAATACTGATGTTGTACACCTAATTCCCTGTGTTTTCCCATTATTCACATGCACACTTCAGGTACTGTGTTGCCTTAATGTGTACAGTAGCATACAAGACAAGAATATCACTCTTCACTGTGAATATGATGGGGTTAGTTCGTTAGTATAAATGTTAACATCACTAAAACAGACTTTTGTGTGTCAATCTATTTTCACGTTTTAGCCTGGAAAAAAAAACGTAACCATGTTGCCAACGAAAACCAAAATATCTTCTCCTGTACATTTCTGCTGGCTGACACACCATGTCTGCAAATAATCGTCTTTCTCTAGAAAGCCTTCACTTTACACAAATCCAAAAGAACAAATGAGACATGTGCCATCTTACGAACATTTACCAAAACTTGGATTCTGTGGCCATGCAGTATAGCATCTCCTGACGCACAGACTCAACCCTTCAACTAAATAACTCTTCCACAGTTTTAAGGCTGAAGTATGAACTCAAGCCCACAATGCCACTTTCTGTTTGAAATATTCTGTAGTGAGCCATGATATAAGATTGGCTTCTTCAAACAGAAGAATTACAAGAATTGTTTTCTTCTTCTCCTCTATTTTAGACCAGCACATATAATGTAGACCATCTTCTGAAACTGGTAACAAACAAAACCCAGAGCCCATTTCTAGGAAGAATTTCAAAAGGAACATTTTTTGGTGACGTGAAGGAATAAAATTCCCCAGTCTCAGAAGAATGCCCTGGGAAGGACTGGAATGAATTCCGAGTAACTGCTGCAAAACGATGGTTTAAGACAATCTAAGTTAATGAACGATTTCTTACCCAAATCATCACCGGAGAGATACAGACACTATACAAACTAAGGAAAGCAGATTCGGTTGTTTCTTGGCTCATCCCGCACAGGTACACCAGGCAGAAGAAGGCCCAGCAATAAATTAAGCCCATTGTATTTATTTATTTATATAAAAATAAATGCTGTTTATCTTAAACTCCTTCCCTTTGTGGAAAAGGAAGGTGCTGGGGAGTGCCATTCACAATACACTCATTACAATCACTTTCTGCTTCAATAAAGGAAATACAAACTTCCTGCCTTGGCAAGGGCTGGAATGTCTCAAGCAGGTGGGAGAAGGACCACGTTAAGTGTCTAGACAGCAATGCAGAGGAACAGTATTCCTTAAGTTTTCTATTCGTATGCTAATCCAGAAAGTATCCTTCACATATGTAAAAAGAACTGCCTTAATTATTGGTTCTCCTTCTATGATAATTACACTGGCACAGGAAGCAATTTTTTTTTAATTATATGAATACCAAAATGTTATATGGTCTGTAAATCTCCAAGAAGTTCTGACACTTGTGGTCACAAAAGACTCTCCACTTTCTGCAGAATAAGACGTTAACATGAGTCTTCTCAGCATACTATAACTTGGTTAGTAATTACTCTGTATGTATTCTTCCTAATTCTTCCAAATGGATGTATTGTCACTATGAAATCATTGCTCAGTATTGCTATTACTGAGTGGGAGCTTCACTACAAAGGGAACTTTATTACTTAATCTAGCACTGAAATGCTGTCTGTTAAGAAAACGGGAATATTTCCAAGACGGAAGATGATTCATGCATACAAAATTCCATAGGTATATTTTGATTAAAGAATATTCCCAGGATGAAAGATTTCCAGCCAATGATTAAGTTCTCAAGAATATACGGGACTATCAATTAATTAATATGTTCTACATAACTCTGAAATTTTCATTGGGAAAATAAAATCTTAGGGCCACCAACTCCTCTCAGGTCAGTCAAGGTCCAGTAGATCCCCAAATACTTGAAAACTCTTTTCTTGGACAGTAAACAGCAAGTGAAAAGACATATGACAATAACATAAAACATTTCATGTAACTAATAGTCCACGTGCTTATCTTCATCTTTCAGACAGTTTCTCCTCACTGCACCCCATGCAGTTCCCTTATCTACATATTTTCTTCTTAGAAACTCAGCTTTTTAAAACCAAAGGTCTTTATCTTTCAGGTTTAGTGCCTACCTCTATTCATAATCTATGGGAAATGATGCTATACACACAGAGAAAATCTATATACATGACATCACACTGATTGATGCTCTACTCTGCTCCCAGGCACATTGGTCCACATTAATGTTGGCATGAGTAAAATCACAAATAAGCTACTTATAGCAGAGCTGGCTGAGCAATTCATTTGCTGTTCGAAGAATGCAGTAATTTCCCATCAAACACATGATTTTACAAGTCAGATCACTTTACTCTGTCCAGCTGAGAACCAGGTAAGTTTAAATAAGGTGAGTCTCTCACGGATCATTTTGAAACAGAGTAATAGAAAGAAATCCTGTACAGGAGAGAAAGAAGGACTTCTCCATGTAAGTGGGCTGACCAGCATCCCACAGGTCACTTCCAGCCAGACCACTCCTTTGTCTTCCAGTGCCCAAAGCCCAACAGCTGAACATTACTCATCAGATTTACCACTGCGTGCTTACAGAAACGGAGGCATGCTGTTCTAACATAGCTATTAGGAATGGCTGCTGCAGTCATGCAGACCACACAGTGGATGACAAAACTGCAGCCCGGCTCCTGTTTGTGGAGCGGTTAGACTAGCATGCCCTCCACAACCGCTGCATAAGCGCAAAAAATTCTTCAGTGCTGGGCAGAGAATAGCGCGTTGCTTTCTGTTACCTGGAACCACAGATCTCAGTAATTACTTCACAAAAATTGTAATTGTACAAACCCATTAATTACTGTAGAATAACACTTTGCAAAGTTTTATATGTTGCAATCATCACGCAGTCTCTGCAGAGAGAAAGCAGTAGGCTGAGGCTAGTCAAAAATAACAGGCCCACAATAATAGGTGCATGAGTGTCCAGCAAGATGAGGTTGGCCAGGACAATACACGTAAATGTTCTGCTCTTAC
>Ga0065711_1037024_pt1 | contig 20293 bp, 13 predicted proteins | sample Hoacrofraction12_FD_59098 | JGI IMG/M metagenome (GOLD analysis project Ga0065711, IMG submission 59098) | Hoatzin crop microbial communities from Cojedes, Venezuela - Epithelial fraction 12 v2 (version 2) | ecosystem: Host-associated > Birds > Digestive system > Esophagus > Crop | place... | reverse complement strand
TTTTTTTTTTTTTTTTTTTTTTGAAGAGTCATAATATATGCTGAAAATAACACACAGCGTTAACTGCTTACCAGGGCACCCTAGATAAAGCTGACTGTCGAACACTATTTGTTGAACAGCGGTATTACAAGTTAGTTCTTCTTACCAACTGGTCTAATGAAGTGTTAGACACCATTTGCAGTTTAAGTGCTAATTCCTAGCATATCATTATCTCTAGTAAAGTAGCTTTTTCAGCCAAGTACAGTTAACCCTTGGCTGCATTTCCACTTTACTGCATGATGCATTATTGCATTTCTCTGCACATGCTTTCATACAGCTGTCTGCTCAGAAGCAGGAGAAAACCGAGTTCTTTCCCTATTTTTTTTACATAAAAAAGAATTGTAATATTTTTTATTTATCTAGGATACAATCGCTGGTGTATTGCTATAAATGTAGATGACAAGCTCTTCTGTTACACTAGTATTTTACAGGCATTTCTTTTAAATCACAAAATAACTCTCAAAAGCAGTAAAAAAACCCCACAAATCGTATTTGTCAGCAACAGCCTAAAGAACTTCAGTTTTAATAATAGAGACAACATCAAAGAGAGTCAGAGATATAAAATTATTTCAAAGAAATATTATTCGCATTTTTCTGTTGGCATATTAAACCAAATTAATCTTTTTAACTGATTTCAATCTTAAAGCCACAGTAGTTTGATAAAATGCTAAGTAAACGGGCTGGAAGTATATGTGGTCATAGAAAATTTATTTTACCAATTTACCAACAACGTAAGAGTACCACACTGCTGTGGGCTTATACATAAAAAATAACAGGTAGATCTATGGATTAATTAATAAGCATGGGGGTAATATCACCTTGGCAGATCCTAACATTTCATGGTAGAATATCCTGTGCATGAGAAAAAAATGGCTTTGTTTTTCAAAGACAATTACTGTGAATCATAATTTATGTCTTCTTAAACAGCATTCCTCTGAGCCCACTACCAGCTCCGCTCTGCAGCTGCGGCTTTAAATAGGCTCGCTGAAGGCAAAAAACAGACCGAGAACTGGACCAGAGGGTTCAAGCTCTTACCCTGCTTAAGTTGTAATGACTCGTGCCTTGAGGAGGCCAGGAGTGTCCACCAAGCTGCGATAATTAAATATGTACAGACTTGGTGCGTTCTCCTCGCATACACGTGAGACTGTGTGTGGACAAACAAGGTTTGATCGTTATAAGAATTTAGGAAAAGACGACATTAACAACCAGCTCAAAATCCTAACCAATTATGAAAAAAATGCAATTAACTTTTTTTCTATCTTGAACAGTCCATGTGATGTTTCAGCCTATTATTAAGCAACACACCATAAAATCACTTGCCAAAGATAGCAAAATTTCCAGCTCATCACTGCCAGGTATTGGTCCTATGGAACAAGACAGATCACGACATGCTCCGAGGAGCCCAGTGCACGTTCTCACAGATGGTGCTATGCCTTTCCATGAAACAGCAGGCACATTTTATTTAAGACAAATCTAAAAATATTTTTGTCATCCACAAAAATTATACAGCCTAGAACCAGGGGATATTTTGAAAAACTCATTTCTTTCACAAAGTGAGGACCTCAGATCTTGTACCTGTTCAGATCCACAAAATTAACACCATAAATAACTCTTAGGTGATACGACATTACTACGCTTTCCAAAGGGTTTCACAAGACCTGTGACAGCAACAAGATTTTAACAGTGGAATATCAACTATTGTTATTAATACATTTTAGCTCATTAATATTATTTTCCTTACTGGGCACCTGCCATGCAGAAACCATATTTCTTTTGCTGTTTTTATTAAATTTTGGATAAACAAAAATGTATCATTTTTTTCTTAATGAGAGCAACTTTTTACCGTGACTCAGAATCAAAACAAACATTTAACTTGTCGTGAGCAATTTCATTTGTTTTTGTTCCCTGCTGTGCTGGAAACATGCTTTGTGCTTGCTCTCAGTCAGGTATAACAACAGTTTGTCAGGTGGCACAACATAATGCAAATATTATAGTTACAGATTGGCTGTTCCCTGCTGCCATTCACTTCGTGGTTTAGATCCCTCGTCATTTACGAATCAAAATGTTTATGCACTCAATTATAATGCTTTCAAGTGAGAATAAAGGGTATTCCATTATTCTCAAGAGCACTGTGGAAACATTTGTGTGTAAAGTACTGTGATACCCTAAATCCCCTCAGTTTCATATTTCTCCATGTCTCACTGCAGCAGAACATCTCACAGTGGTCTAACATTTAGAGAGGGGTTATGCATGCACACTAGATCAGAGCTTTGTAATTCACAGAGGGACTTTGTCCAAGTTAAAAAATTGCTGAAACGAGTCCCTGAACTTTTTGTCACCCACAACAACAACGCAGCAAACTGCCTCCTTTTGCTTAGCCAGAGCGTCTTGGTCAAATACCACACAGAAAATATCCTGCTACTAGCTCCGCCCAAAGATGCACATTTCACCTGGGTGATGAATCAAGAGAGCTAAACACCTTGCAGAGGAAGACTGGTACAAACAATAGGAGCACAGGGCTGAACTTTATCAAAGTACAGGCAAAGAACAGGTTATTACGATTATAAACACACACGCGCATGTGTTGGGAAAGGAAATTAGATGTTTTCCCCACAGTGGCCAGAACATGAGCCATAATATCAGCCTATTGTATTGTTTTGCCCAAAACCCACAGCCTACCAGGCTGAGGAGAGGGTGCTCAGTAGATAACCCCCAGCGTACTGTCAGCTCCTGCTGACATTCCCAACACCACCAACCTCAGGCATCTAAAGTGCTGTGTCTGCTCCTGGTCCAGTGCGCATTCTTGGGTGATGGAACAAGGGTACATTCTGGATTTTCATCAGCTAAAAGACAGTAATTAATCTTAATTCTCTTCTTCTCCCTGAAAAGTAGAACTTCTGTAGCTCGAGGAAAACCAAGAGCTATCCATTGTTCTGTGGCAAATTAATCTTAAAGGGGGAATCTTCCAAAGAAAATCAATAGCTTATAAAAAGATTCTGTATTGTGTTTGAGCCCTGAAACTCAAACCAGAACCAAAGGGTACTTTCAAACAAGTTTGCTCTTTTTGTGCTTTGTTTGCAATCCAATGTCGTCATTTGAAAAAGTGAGATTTTCACATACGAGCAATTTTAGTTCTGTGTGGCTTCACCTTCCTGGAAGACTCTAGTGATATTTAATACATGTATTTCAGGCAACTTAAAAGAAATTTTTCTCTAAAGAAGGAATTTAATAGAGAATTATATATTTTATCCTGCATGTAATATTCTATGTCAAAGACATCTTTATTCATTTGTACTTTTCTAAATTAGTCTGTTCCATACAAGAAACTTTGAAAATTATGTCTCCTTACATGGTCAATCTTCTTTTTTAAAAAAAAAAAGAAAAACCTAGTAAATTTAACCATGGTTCCATGGAAACAGCTTTAAAATTAATTTGGGTGCAGGGAGGAAGGATACAACCCTAACACAGAGAAAGTGACAGGTTTCAGAAGAAAAAAAAGTCTGCCTTGATTCAGCACTGGGATCTCTGAGAAACAATAATGCATAGCAAGGCAAGGGGAGCTTCTCAAGCTATACTGAAGCAAGATTTCTCAAGCACATTCTCCAAAACAGTTCAGTACCAAACTGAGATGCGATTAGGAGAGGCAGAATGGGGCAGAGGCATACAAACCCACAGGAATGGGAAACCTGAAATTAAAAACACTTGAAAGCACTGGTAAAGGATTCCAGAGTTCTCAGACTTTTATTGCAAAGCCAGGGCAACACAGGGGTAGAGAAACAATTATAGATCAGCAAAGGAAATAACTATTCTAATTTCTAATCAGTTCAAGTCTGTTAACTCATTCCCACAAATACCTATCGACCGCCTGCAGTCTGGGTGTGTGTTTTGTACAGAGTGAGTCGCGTCTCTTTCTTACATCGAGAGGTCTCCAGCAGAGCCAGGACACTTTTATGTGCCGAGGCCCACGTGTTATGCAAGACTAGAAGGGCACTGGGCAGTAGGCTCCCTGCAGTGAGCCTGGGACAAATACCCTATATGTGCTCATATATACTTCAGGAGTTTTACTTCCAAAAGTCCCATCAGTAAAAATGAGAGTTTGGCATTGACTTAGGGCTTCCATGGGTGAAAGGAGAATTTGGTCCTTACTTTTACCTGTTCCTGCACTAGACATTTTGGTTTGTCAGATAAACTAAGTTAAGCTAATTCACTTTTATTCTGGGACTTTGTAAGGAAGAAATTCTAGTCTAAAGCAGATTCCATCACTTGTTTCCTCAATAATTCACGAGTTAGTTTGGCTGCCAGAGTGAACAGCTGTACATAAAAAGAAAAATATATTACTAAGCCTAAAAATTTCAGTGAGTGCACAGTCCCCCAAACCATGATGTTATCAAAGTTCAGTAGTACCACAAAGTGATGACTAATGAGCCTATAACATCTATGCGCTATAGAGTAAATGCTGTCATTAAGTCTTCACAAGACCTTTAGAAAACATCCTGCTTCCTAGCTGTCAGAATTTAGTAGATTACTTCACTGGCTACTTTGACATTTTTACTTTTTTGTTCCTATTTGGTTTGTTTGCTTGCCTTAAAAAACACCTACTGTGTGAACTATAAAAAGGTCAACCAATGGTTCTCATGACAAAAGTAACTGAAATTAAAACATTACAGGAGTAATTTTGACCCTTACCTTATTCTTTTGGTCTGTGAACCGTTAGCTGTAAATAGCAGAGCTACGTGCCAAAGATCTAATCTTACTAATACAAATATTCTCTTTCCTTTCAGAAGTTCCACTGCCCCTTTTCACATCAATGTCCAAGCACTTCAGCAGCATCACTAAGTGATTTGGGGGGCAGTGGGAGGACAATGCTTGGTGGATTTTTATATTAGGAAAGCTCATAATTTGTGATTCTGAGTAATTTACTTATAAGAGGAATACATTTTGCAGTCAGGGCGGAGTGTAGGAAGTAGAACTGTCTGAACACTCCCAGAGTTTAGATGCATCATATATTTCTCAACTTCTCATAGACTGAGATAATAATGGCATAGGTTACACATAAAATGGGATGCTGTTGTAATTCAGATCACTACTAGTACAGACGTAGGTAGACAAACGTATTCGGATGGCAAAGCAAGGCTTTATCTTTGCAACTTGATTGTGCACTGTGGGTATTATATGGAGGTCCATACTTGCATCATCCTTGCTATTGTATTTCACTACTGAAGCACCAGACACTGCATTCATCCAAAACACAAAGTCACCAATGCGGGCAACTAAACCCCATTTCAGCGGTTTTTGTGGTGGGGTTTTCCTGATTATAAACATGGAAAGCACACTATGATGAAATTTCTTTACTGGCAGTATTAAGCTTTGGCCATTTGTACAGCTAAAAAGACTACTAGATGTAGATCAAGTTAGTACTGATCTTGTTCACAATATGTAAGTCCAGAAATTTCAATGTAGAGCCTTTAGATTTACGGCAGCACACGGAAGACACACCTGATTTTTAAATACGAACATCGGGCTGCTACAATTCTGAAAACACCAGAATAATGACGTTACTTTTCTAATTGACATCTGAAGACTAAGAAATATGTCTTTAGGCTAAATAAAGCTAACTAGGCTTTCAAATTCTTAGAAGTATTTAACTGCCTCATGAGTTAAAGTTGTTCGTCTTTTTAAAAAAAAGTGAGGCTACAAATTGCAATATAAATGGTAACAGTGTCTAGTGATGCCAGACAAATGAAATACCATTGTTATGGGTAAGGCATTTACATATGCAGGGAGAGAGTTGAACTGTGCCTTCATAATTTAAAAATTCCAGCAAATGATCAAACTAAAAAGCAGAAGGAAAGCTGTAGGAGCTAAGGAGAACCTGGTTAACAATAATACAGTAAGTGCCTAACTGTAGGAGCTTTGGTAACTAAGTTTGTAAAATCTGGAGCCAATGAATATTAGTATTCTGAATTTAGCAAGTGCTGGTTTAAACATTTCTAAACCTATATCCCATATGTTTCTTCAGCTATTTCAATCCCTGACTCCTCTGGGTTTGGCCTGAGGCTGAAAAGTACAGATTACTTGATGCCCATGGCAAGTGCTGCTGCAACAGGGAAATTATGTCAACCCCTGCAGTGCAATTCATAACTTGATGTGGGTAAATTCACTTACTGGCAATTTAGAAGAAAACGTGCTGGTACTGTGCCAGTTGGAGCCAGATGGTGACTGAAATCATTAAAATCATGCGTGCTGCAAACCACTGAAAAATTGCACAGTTACAAGATATCCAAAGCATGGATGAGTTCCTAATACAAACCAATTGGTGTATAGAGAGTAGTTGCAAACAGTGTATGGTCTGATTTGCTACTGTTTGATTGTAGTCTTTCCCCTTCCTTGTTTTCTAGGTTCAACTAATCCACTATAACCATGAGCTGTACACAAATGTCACAGAAGCTGCAAAGAGTCCTAATGGGTTGGTGGTAGTTTCCATATTTATGAAAGTAAGTATTCAGTATTATCAATACCTAATACGTAGACAATGGACTTCTTTTCCCATGAGCTGTAAATCTAGGAATTGCACTCCTCGTTGTGCTCCAACAATCCCTAGAGGCTCTGATCTGGAATCTGGAGACACCATCATCGTGCGAACTGAACACACAATCTCTACTCCAATGCATTTGCAGTGTAATGCAAGGAAGATGAAAAGGGACGAGGAAAGGGGGGGGAAATCCTTATATCCCAAACATCACTCATAACACTTTAATGGCTATGACAAAAGTTACTAATTTTGCAGATTTGGTATTTCTTCATGAAACGTTATTCGTTCAATTAAAAGTAAATCTCTCCCAGTAGGTTGAGGCCCTGGGAAATAGGGCATGTTTGCTCGTTGAAGACATGCTGGTGTTTCAAAGTCAGCAAAATAATTTTTTTTCCGCACAATGTTATATAAAACATCTTAAAACTATCAGAACTGAAAGAACATTAAAAGTATAAATCTTAATTTCTCCCATTTCACAGAGCTAGAAACACATGTGAATATTTTTTCATATTTTAGTCTCCATCCTGTAGGTGTTCAAGATGCATGGTTAGGTCTATAAATTACAGTAATCTAGCACTGAACTCGATACTTAATAGTTTACTCAAACCTCCCTAATTACATTAGAGAAACCTTTTCTCTCATTTCATATGAAGAATGCATTTCCCCCAAGAAATGTTCATATTCTTCTATTATGTTTCTGTTTCATCAGTCTAAAAAAACACATATTTCTGAAGTGCTTCATACTGAAATAAATAGCTTTTATCATCAGACCTTAGTACTGGATATCTGTTAATTCCCTTTAGCACTCTAATCCCATTTCATGGGTAAAGTTCCTGACAAACCTCAGAATTAAAATATGCAATTCGGAAACCATTCTGAATAATTAGGTATGAAAATTGCCCTTTTACACAGGTCTAATATTTAAGAAAGATATTTAGGTTAGCTTTTTCTCATCCAAAATCTATTGTATTTCAATTGTTTGACTTGAATTTGTGCAAAAAATATAAAGTTGAAGCAAACCTTCAAACTGCCCAGCATGCCAGTTTAGTGTAAACACTAATGTACATCACTCATGTACTTGCTGAGTTGCACATCTCTTTTAACAAGCAACAAAATTTGGAATCTGCCTCACCATATTTTTCTCTAGGCCTTTCTCACTAGCATGAAAAGATACGTTCTTTTTTAAATGTCCAAAGGAGTTAGAAAAACAACTAAGTGGAGAAGCTATCTGAATTTCCACAAAATGGAACCTGAACTGAATTTTCCTGAAGGCTGCCTGTCAAACACAGCTGGATTACAGTTTGTCCAATAGGCCATTTATTTTCCTAAATATTAGTTGAACTTTTTGTGAAGTTTTCCTTTTCTGAAATAAATTTATTTCATTCTGGATAAATGCTAGATGTATAACAGCAGCATCCAGTGTTTGATTAAAAAAAAAAATAATCACAGAATAATTACAAGATAAGTAGGATATTAGAAGGCTTGCTACAGAGTTACTGAAATGTCTCCATAAAAAAAACATGAAACCGATTTTGTTGCTAACCAATAATAATTTTTCTATTTACAATGCAATAAAATCTCCCGTTAAATTACCGTTGATAATTAACAATATTGTTGATAGAGTACATACACCCCCACACACAAAACACATAACTCAACAGCAATGCTTCTAAGCCCTCTCTTATTTTTCCTCTTAATGCTCTTTAAGTATGCTTATGTTAATATAGGCTGAACTTTTTATGTGTATGTATACACGTATGTACGCACAATTCTGAGTGCACGTGTGTGAAATCCAGGCATTTCACACCTGTGTGTAAAACAGTGGGAAGACAGATCTTATTTACAATCTAAATAATCTACTGCAAGGAAAGTATATTTCTCAATAAACAGAAAAATTATAGAATACTACATGAAAATCATGCTTAATTATAATAACCACCTGTAAATCCCATCAAAGCTGTTGGAGAAGAATCCTGTACTCACACTTGTATTCAAGCATTAATTCCTATTCATCCTGTTCTCCCATACCTGGTTTGGGGGATTTATTTTTAGATATTATCTAACATGTTTTGTTAGAAATATATCTAAGTAATTATTTCCTCTTCCCACAACGGTGAAAAAAAGGCAGAAACAATTTCAAGGAGTGGTAGGAAAGAGAGAGTAAGTGTGCGTGTGCGTGCCCACGCAGAACAGCTACATCTCCAGAAAGGAAATGTTTGTGAGAAGATTTTGACAGTGTACGTTTTCTCTCCTGTAGGTATCTGAATCATCAAATCCATTTCTAAATCGTATGCTTAACAGAGACACCATAACGAGAATAACATATAAAAGTAAGTTGCTTTTTAATTTACTATGGCTAACAGCTGTATGCTTTTAGTATCAAATAACATTATTTAGCAATCCACTGAAACAAGATGCACTTCATTATGAGCAAAAATTACAAAGTTTGCATTGCCAGCAACTCTACATGAGAAACTTGGGAACCTGAATAATCTGGTGAGGTCATCAGGTCATCAAATGAATTTTGAACTTCAATGTCTATTTTATGTTTGAACAAGCAATGAGTTAATGAAGTTATACTTAATAGATACGTATACTGTATTCACACGGAATACCCAGGAGAAACTGCATACTGTTAGCACTAAAAGTAACAGGAGGACCACCCTGGATTATACCTAATCAAGTTATGTCAAGATATTGCATCATTAACTGTAGATTTAGTATTCACTAATGCTTTCTTTTTTGTACAAAAAAGTTATGACATTTCTATGCAACAATTGCTCTCTTTAGTGGATATATAAAGAGGACATTAACATAGCATGTATATTTGTTGTATTCACATTTGGAAAGCCTTTAACTGATGATGCTCAATAATTCCATGTTAGTATACTGAAATTGTGGAAAACCAGAGCTAAAGTGTCAGTGAAAATTAGGCTACTTTAGAGAAAATAATGAAAAATACATATATCTCAATGGAACAAATTAAACCTTTTCTCCTGAAATCTTTATTCCCTTTGTCAAATAATCACTTGAATTCCAAGTAGCCATTAAGTTAATAAAAGAAGTTAAACGATACCAGAATTCAACTTTCAGAAAGTACATAGCAAACTGAAAGAATAAGTATTGTAAAACTCAGCCTCCATTTTTTATTCTGGAAACTATGACTTAACATTTGTCATTTTGCTTTTGTTTATGAAATCTGGGAGAGAGTTGTTCACAATAACTGGAATGAGACTGGTTGTCAGAACTCCAAGATTTTGTTCACAACTCTACCAGAATTTGCTTTAGTTTACCTCTCTGGAAATTAAATATATTGCACTGTGTACTCTACAACAACCTAGCGTTACCCGGAAAACCTTGCATCTGAAACTCGCGAGATCTCAAATGTCTATTTAGCTTCAACGAGTCACCAAACTTCAGGTTTATGATGGAAGGTTTGGAAAGATTTCTATACGCGTCTCTAAAGCACATAGTCTGATTTCTTTCCACGGTCTCCATCTTTTCCCCCTTCCTGCAAAGCCAGGATTGTAAAAAGAAAAAGTGTAAATCTAAGACCAATCTAAAGTGAAAGCACAGATTTTTACCCACTAATTCCTGATTAAGAGAGCACTAGAAAGATTTTGAGTCTTGCCATACAACACAGACTTTGAACAATGGAGCCAATCCAGCCCCATTCTGAAGTGGACAGTTTCTTGTCCTCTCCTATAACAGACACCTTTCTTCCCACTAACGTTCCTCTAGTTTCACCTTACAGTTAACGAATCTTGTTACGTCTTTGGTCCAAATAAGAGGTCTCTAGTGTGATAAAACTCTGTTCCTCCATGATACCTGTAAGAAAGGCAGGTGAGAGAGGTGTCCCCATAGAACATTTTTTCCAGATTGTTCTATCAGTATGAATACTGATACGTATGAAGTATGAATATTTCCATCCTCTGCATGGAAGAAGCAGGAGATTAGCCCAGGTTTTAAGGTGCCTGTCTTGGTTCCTTGCAAAAACACAGCAACACTGTTCTGTAAGAGCTTCCTGCCTGCTGCTGCAGCACCCTGGAAACAGGACATTATCGTTAAGGCTGGCTTTTACAGGCTCTTTGCTCCCAAACTACATATTCCCAGCTTCTGTCTGTGGACCAGCTAGAAGATCTCCGACTGTACCATTGAGCAAGCTGCTTTTCCCCATGTACGCACACACAGACCTGCCAGGTCTCAAACACTGAATAAGAGAAAAGTCCTGCCTCATTTTTCCCATCACAGCAGCTGTATCCCATGCATTTACATGAGTGTCACAGTCTTTTTTCCTGCTTGGCCCTGCATGCTACAACGGCTGGCCAGAAGAGCAAAGATTGGACAACTTGTGGTGGCTCAGAGCAGAGGAGAGGCCATGATTAGGGATATACAGCTCCACAGGGCAGGAAGGCACCGGCAGCCTCTTTTGCTCGTTGCATGAGTGAGCGTGCAACCATCGCCCATGCCAGCAGACACGCATAGCTTCCAATACAAAATATTTTGTTCGTATGTTGCAGTTATAAGTGGGCACTCCACTTCTCTGGAGCTGACAGCATCCTACAACCTTTCATTGGTTCTTCGCCTCTTTAGAAGGAAAATGCAATTCCAATCACATCTAATTTGAGTTTACTAAATAAAATTTTGCATGAAGATAAACACATAATATAGGCTGCAAAATCAACAATTAACAGAACTGTTTTAATTCTTAACCACTGTTTATCTGTTAAAATGAAATCCTTGGTAGATGCACAGCACATAATATTCTGCAGGGTATTGGGTTACTCACTGTAGTACTGTAAGTATCGAGTGGGAATTTTTTTGTGTAAATTGGGAACGTGGAAGTGTTAGTGAAAGTAATTTTGCAGTTGTCCTGTGTGATGGATTATAGCACCATTGCTGAAAACTAATTTTACCTCTTACACTGTGAGGATTTCTACTCTGCCTTTAGCAGCTGGAGTTTTTTAGCTTGTGCTTTAGGGGTCCACTCATGAAGTCAATACGCAGCAGGCTGCTGACAAAATGGCCAGTCCCAGTGTGCTCGATGGGGACCGTGGAGTGAATGAGTAGTGGAGCATAGGTTCAGAGTCAGGACAGTTTGTAACATAACTAAAGTTTGGGTTTTTTTAAAGAACAGCAACAAAGTTAAGAACTGTCTATGCCGCTGCATGAAATTTCCATGAGCAAAATGAATTAAAAGGAGAATTTCTACTCTTAGATAGTAATGGTTACAGTGAAGTAAAGTGGACCCCAAGGAATTTATAAGCAGATTTTAAATGCTTATTTTATTCTGTTACGACAGGCAAAAGAATCTCCTGTGAAATAGTTGAAACAAGTGTTCTTTTAAACAGGCATTAGTCAGAAGTTATATGAATATCTCTAAAGAAAAACTGCTTTAATATTCCTCTTTAAGTATGACATTCAAGGGAATAAGTTAGCTTTCTTTCAGAACAGTTATGCTACATTAACTTTCGCCCAGTGTTTGCTTAACATTGGAAAGAAATTACATTTTAAATTCCCAAAATTCCATATGAAAATTTGGGCTTGTCATTCTCCACCAAAATACTGCCACCTGTTGAGGTAGACAGAAGAGCTGTAAAAGTCTGCATTTCCTCAAATTCAATCTTTAGCTACTTTATAGATAACGTACAAGTTAATAAAATCCGATTTTAAGATACTATCCTGAAAAAGCTCAAGATTCAGATTTCTGGAAGTAAGAGACTATTTTTTCAAGGTTCATGTTTCAGTGCATTCTTTGAAGGACTGAGCTCTTGCGGCTCCTGTCTCAAACCAGGCCCCAAGGGACAACCCTCAGGTACACGAAATGAGTCTGTCAGTCTGGGTCCATGTGACTTCTGAAGGCTGGTAGAAGGAGAAATTCTGTTTCAGGATTAAAAAAAGCTAAGGGCCTCTACATTCCTTACCCTGTAAATCTAATCTAGTTAGAACCCTACTTTCCCTTTTTGGATTATCATTATATGAACTTCAAAAATCAAAGGGACCTTCCTTCATTCAGTAAATAATATATTCTCTATGAATACTATTGTTTTAAAGAGAACACACATAGAATTTGCTGTGAAAGCAGTCCCTACACACCTATTACAAGTCTAGGGATAAAAGAAGAGGATTTCCATCATTTGATAAGAAAATTATCAGTCAAGGCCTTTATGCAAATTAATGTGAAAACTGATGGAATCTAATTTGTATAGAGAAGAGTTCATGAGTTCAGAAATCGCCCTAAGGCACAAGCAGATCAAGATAAACAGAATGTTAGCTGTAGATAGGAATGATGCTGAGAATCTAGTAAATGCTGGATGGGTTTATTAAAGGAAGTTTATTACTGTCCAGAGATCACCCATGTTGATTTTGTCCATTTTGAACTACATACTTGCAATAAATAGGACAAGACGTTAAAGTGTTGCAGTCCAGTATTAATGCAAACTCACCAGTTCTGTTTCAATTCCAAAATGGAAAATCTTTATCAAAATATGGGGAAGGGAAACAGCAGAGCTGTTCCCAGGAAAAAAAGTTGGTAACCAAATGCTTATTCTGTTATGTCTCCTTAAATATATTCCAAATGAAGAGAGAGTCAATGGACCAGGTTTGGAGCCACTTCGCTGCTGGGTGCTGGTGGGGGAGATGGCCACATGTTTTGTAGGTCCTCAGTATGCAAACAAGGTAACCTAAGCAGGTGATCTGAAGCTCAATAAGGCCAAGGACAGAGCATCTCTCCTGATCTCGAAAGCACTGGAACAGGTTGGGCTTGCCTGAAGGAGTAGGCGGACCATGCCCCACACTGCTCCCACAGTGTTACATGCAATATTCCACCCCCAGAGTGTTATCGTGTTCTGAGAGTGACTAAACACTGTAAATCCACAGACAAAAGCCCATATCAAAATAACAAATTACATTCTCTATTAAAGCAATGCGAGGCAACTACAAAACCCCCATGATTACCTGCACTAATGCCAGCAGTAAATCTTTTTCTGTATCTTCCATTTGATAAGTAGTTCTATTGTTAATAATCTGTGCACTGTTCTGAATACAAATAAGTCAACTAGAATGCAGCACACACAAAATATATATACCATCAATATCCCTCACTTGTACTAGTCTTTACTTAGCTTTCCATCTCCTAGTAAACTTTTCAGGACAAATTCTACCTTGTTTAAATCATTTTTGCCCAACCAAGTCCATATAGATATGACAAAGCAGATTTGGCCCTTAGAGTTTGAATCTGTCTATTCTGACTGATTCCGTGCCATTTGGAGTTAACACACCACTCTCTCCATGGTCGATAAATAGTGAACAGGATGTTCATGTGGGAAAGGGAAAAATGTGTGATGACTCATTGAAAACAGGCATTGGCTTGAAAAAACACATTCATTCTCTTCTCATGTAATTCTAGCAAAATTACTGCTGCACTGTAAATAATGTTTTTAATGAATAGGACATAAGTGTAATCAGTCATCTCTACCTGTTAAAATTTAACAGCATTTTGACTCTAATACTATAGCGATGGTTTTGCACTTTCATCTGGAAAATCTTTCTAAGACTCTGTATCCCAGGCCATGGGCCAGTGAAGGCTGAGCATTTTAAAAAGGGGGACAGTCAGCCACCTACGAGACACTACTAGTACTTTCCCCTCTACTGTATGGATCCAGCTGTATGGCATGGCAATTACCCTGGCTCAAAGTGCAAGAATACGGCAGAAGGCTGTATTTCTGATGAACTTGAAAGGACGTGCCAAAATTATGTATCATAAAGTAACAAACACATTTAAAATATGAAATAACTGTAAGGCAGTGATCAATGTGTTATATATGTTACACTCTTCCCTTGAGACTAACTGATGCTGTAGCCACTAATATTGCTACCCCAGAAACCTGTAGCATGTTGACTACACTATGTCAAAATAAAAAAAAAAAGTCACATTTGCTTTGCCTGTCATCTTGGATTTTCTGTTGTCCTTCAGCTATAGTACGTTAAGTTCAAGTTAAAGTACTCGTTTCTTTTTTAGTCCTTATATGCTTCCTTGATCATTCATATTTCTTTCCTTGGTTCCATTTACAATCTTTTCCCGATGGCCAAGCTTTAAAACAAAAAAGGTCACAAAACCAAAACACTTTTTAGACTTACAGTAAATGGTACACAAAAAACATCAAAGAATCCAACAGAAATGCCTAAATTATTGACATTAACTGAAAACATGCACTTTCAACCTCTTTCTTTAGTCTGAACCGTATCTTCTCTTTTATTTGCACTATCTTCCTTGCCTTCCATAACATCAACACCAGTTCCTCTTGCATATTGAAAGGGGAAACACGCCTCAGTATGGAGATTTCCTTGCCCAAGTTTTGCACTCACTCTCTGCAAATGAACCATATTGACACACTACATGCAAGTGAAAGCATTCAAAGACATTTCACAACATTATGACTTGTAACTAGCCCAGCTTTCTCTGAGATACACGATAGCAGTAGCGTATCAGAAATAAAACGTGTATATCCCCGAGTATTTCCTATTAAGGAACTCCTACAGCCTAAGATTTGGCAGGAAAATCTGAGCTCCAGTTTTGACAGCACTGCCAAAAATATTGTAGGACCAGCATTACACAAGGGAAATAATGCACATAGTACAGAAAAGGCTGAGGAACTCTGATGAATTTTTAAAGATATACCATATCTCATCATATTTTAGTACATGTCCACAGAGTGAATTCTGTTGCAGAAGGATACCTTGTGAATTCCCAGGGAGACTTAGGATAAAAGCAGGGACCCTACTAAGCTGCTTTCCAGCATACTTTTCTACCTCGATTTTAACATTCTGAGCAAGCTTGCACTGCATCCACCCCACTGTGCACATGCAAGGCCAGCAGACTTCATTGAGCAGCTTTATTATTACGCATTAACCTTAACTTCCTCCCGTGGTAGAATGGAAATTAAGTTTTAACACTCCTGGCCTTCCCAAAGCTTTGTTGAGCAAAAATTGTTAATCACTCCCAAATACGGTAAGTCAACATTCTCCAAAGACTGCTGCATCTAAATCAATAACTGCAACTTCAAGCAGCTTTTAACTCCAGTTCTTAAATGAGATTCAGAGTTTGACTGTGAATGCTACTGCTAAACTCACAGAAGGTGTGCATGGGCATCTAAGAGCAGAGCTCAACCCAGGCAGGATTAGTGAATTCATGTTACTTGTTCTTGTCCAAACTGCTGGGGCATTCAGAAATGTACGTTCGTTACACTTCATATTTTGGTAAAACTGATGATGAAGGTCTGGAATACAAAAGGTGGGATAAAAAGGGTGGGATTTTTTTTCATGAAGCTATTGTTTTGTGTCAGTTGTTTTCCTTCTTTATTCTCCAGATGATGCATACTTACTACAGGGGCTTAATATTGAGGAACTTTATCCAGAGACCTCTAGTTTCATTACGTATGATGGGTCAATGACAATTCCACCCTGCTATGAAACGGCAAGCTGGATAATAATGAACAAACCTGTCTACATAACAAGGATGCAGGTAAAAATAATTTTAAAAATTACTCGATCTAGCATAGGTACAAAAGAACATTTTAAACGTATGTATTTGTAGCTTCACAATCAAAAATCAGAATCAACCTTTTCCTGTAGAGATCTCTGCCTGCAATTTATACAGTTTGCAAAAGCATTGAAGAGTTTTCTGCCAAAATAAAAATATTAACTATTCAGAGCTCTCTGAGTATGTATACACACATAGAGGTATTTCGTGGTGGACCCTACTTTCAGTGAGGGTTTCAACCAAACTGTTTCCAGCAGTCTCTTCCAAAATTAATTGTTCTATGATTCTGTGAATAGACATACGGGGATTCTAAAACAAATATAGCAGTGTTATACTTAATAACCTCTGTTATTTTTCTAAAATAGGCCATTCTTAGGTCAGAAAGAAACAGTCAAATTGTGAGTGACACTTGTGGCCATTTAAATACATGTCAATAGCACATTAATGTGACAGAGATCCAGTTTATGAGGCCTTCTTGAAAAAATCAGCTAGTACTTTCTGGTATCAAGTGACATGGCAGGATAGACATTACAAATATTTTTAGAAAAATCAGATTGACAAATTGAAGCCCCTATTAGAAAGGAGCAGGATAAATTATGGAAAAGAAAATACATTTAATTTCATAGTCAAAAATGTCCTGTTAAGGAAACACGCCAGTGTAAAAGCCATAAAGACTATATTTCTGTATGACTTGCAAACCAAGGCCTAACATCAGAAAACAAGAAATTTAACACCAGTTGCAGCCTTCTCCAGAGCTTCCATAAGTGAGCTGCCTATGGAGCTGTGAGCTGAACTAAAACCTATTCTCTTGCGTGCTAGAATCCCAAAGGAATACTTGAACCACCATCTGCCTGTCCCAAGCATGCAGCAGAAGCAATCTGTCCTGAGAAATGAAACAAGGAATGATAGAACAACTCTAAATATTACTTTGGAATTTAAAATCATATTAACATTGTAAATAAGACGACTTTAAAAGCCTAAGATATGTTTTATCTTTGTGATATTCCTTCTGTCCAATTTTCTCTAGATGCAGAGAAAGCACTTTGTTTCTTTTCTGAATGGGTAGCTGGGGAGAATGACACAGCTGAGCGTAGCCAGACATGCTGTACATTCTGAGCTTTTCAAGCAGAGGACCTGAACATTTTCCTACAAGCAACATTTTTAATTACAACGCTGATGTACAAAACAACGATTAGAATATTTCTAGCCCATACTGGTACCCATGGGTTATAATTTCATGATACTTACTCCTTGTCATGCTTTACTGGTCAGTTACATCCTCCATTATTAGTGTTGCAAATTGATTTCATGGAATACTTACTAATTACATTACGTACTCTGACTGAAATAGTAATGCACAGCTCAAGTTTTTCCTGGAAGCTGTAGAAGATTTTCAGTATGTAAAACCCAGCTACTGGATTTCCCCATTTAGGTATTAAAAGCCACAACCAAGCCTCTTCAATTGTACACTGACATGGAAATGATTTTCTTTTTATATTTGTAAACCAAAATATTTTGAGGGTTTCTGATTTACAAATTGCATCTTCCCCCTCCTCCCCCCTCCTCCAGTTTCCTACACAAAGTTTGAAAGGTTTTGGTTGACTTGAACCAATTAACATGCTTTCAACACAGTTCCATAGTCATCATAAGAACCATTGCTCTCTGCCTATAGTTTACATCCAACCACTGCTGGGTGCACTGAAAATCATGAATGATTCAGTAATTCCTTTACTGCTGATCTATAAAACCATCTCAAAAGGCCGGTTTACCAGACACAGCACGGACAGAATCAAGACAGACCTGTCAATGGAAAGAGGATTTCACTTTTTACCATCATTAATTTCATTACTTCAGCAGCATGACTATCAGTTGTCCTTTCCATCCTGACTGGCCATGCCTGGGTCTTGCGTACCATCATCCAAAGCTGTGTCTTCTCAGCTGCAATCTACACTAATAGCTACAAAACTTAGGAAATTAGCTCTTGTAATTCATCAAGTTCATTTTCTCTGCATCAGCTGCTGCCATCCAGTACTCTGGATTCCATTTGTTTCCTGAGCAGCCAAGGACACCTCATACCATTTTCATTTACTCCCCACAAAACTAGTTACTTTCATTTAAAATGGGGCTCAGAAACAGAGGACCGTGGAAGGAACGGTTTTACCTCAAGTTAACTCTTTCAACGCACCACTGACTACAAGTCACTGAAATTCTGTTCAACTTTCATTTATTAACTAGTCTATTTAATAGTGTTGTATGTTGTTTATTTACGAGAAAGACCAGTACTAAAATCCTTGTTTTGTATTTTGTATAGATGCATTCTTTACGACTGCTAAGCCAGAATCAGCCATCACAGATATTTCTGAGCATGAGCGACAATTTCAGACCAGTCCAGCCTCTCAACAATCGATGTATCCGAACTAATATCAACTTTAGTTTACAGGGAAAAGATTGTCCAAACAATAGAGCACAGAAACTACAGTATAGAGGTACGTTCTACCTCCAGAATAATCCTTTCTCTGCTTACACTGAGCTCTTTTCTTTGAGAAACCCAAGTTCTTAGCAAAGCATACAAATAAAAACAGATGAAACTCCAGATCTGGGGGACTAATGGTATGAGTCAGACATTACATCTTTGAAACATGTGAGGAAACTTGCCCAGAAACACGCAGGAAAATCATGAAAAACCCCATCTGGGACATCTAATACATTTTGAAAAACAGATAGGACAGGCCTTCAGTTTTCTAGCCTCATTTTAAAGTCTTCTCACCTTACAAAGTGCTTTTTGCTCTTTTTTAACCACCTTTGAAAAAAATAAGGGGGATAAGCTAGTCTTGATGACAGCTGATCTCAAACAATAGAATAAATTTCACTTTAGAGTTACACACCATAACAAACACCCAGATTGGAGAGTTTTGTATTATGCCATGGATATTAAACAAAGGAACCAACCCAGCCTCCTGCTGGTAGAGTCCTACTGCCACAGCTGGGGGCTTGCAGCTGAGCTGTGATGTATCTTATCCATCTTCTATCCTACGCACACACAGTTACATTACCTGTGATAATGGTGTAAAAGTGCCTTCTTACCAGTAATTCAAGGAGTACAACTAAAGAGCAGAAAAGAAAGCACATTTTCAGCAACAAGGCTGGTGACTGAGTTGTAATAACTTCAAAGAAACAGTCATTCAGGTTTAATTCTTTTCCAGAAAGAGGAGGAAACAGCCTCCTGGCTTTTTCAAGACAGTTTAAGTGCCTAATACTGTATTAAATCCAGCCATTTTCACATTTGGAGTTTATTAAAGCATAATTGGTTTTGTTTTGTTTCTCTTTCCTTTCAGTAAATGAATGGCTCCTCAAGTAAGTAAGACAGAGCAGGCAGAACCCATAACCTCAGTGGAATGCTACTACTGTGAATTGACATAATCTAGAATGCACCCAACCTCACTCTCTCTGGGTTCGCGGCAGCACGTGCAAATGTGCTGTAGGAAGAGAGCTGCCATGTTGGAAATTCAACTAAAAATTCATTCATATGATTGGTGGTAATTAAAAAAAAACAAAAGTAAAAAGACAGTATTACAGTAAGTGTGATTACAATTTTGATACAATTTTCCTGAACTAATTTAGCTTCACAGACTAAAGACTTTTCAGCCTTTGTACATATGAAATTCTTCCTCTTTTCCCACCCTCCCTCAAATTATTAAAAAAAAAGGAAAGAAAAAAGGTGGCTCGGTACAGCATCAAAGTGGAGTTGTGTTCTGTGTGCCAAGTAACCCTTGGAAAGCTCTCATTTCACTGTCATTAATGGATACTGACAAGACAGAACAAGACGACTGTAGAGGAAATATTTCTAGGTTATGATCTTTCTGTTCATTTAATTAAAAGAGGGACAGACTTTAAGAGATAAGTATTGTAAATATATCACTGCAGAATATAAAGGAAATTGAAATATTTCCCTCCTTGTCACATATCTGTAGTAGGATTTGCCAAAATTAGAATTGATCCATTTTCTGTTTCTTGTTTTACAACAGGTCATACGTTGTGTTGGTTACTATTAACAATTCAATAAATGTGTTTAACAAATTAATTTAGTAAACTTGCTTTGATTTATTTTTCCTTTTTGAAATAATAAGCCTCTACTACTTGTGGCTGCATTATTTGTGTTTTTCTTTTTTTTTTATCCCCAC
>Ga0065711_1037023_pt1 | contig 20293 bp, 6 predicted proteins | sample Hoacrofraction12_FD_59098 | JGI IMG/M metagenome (GOLD analysis project Ga0065711, IMG submission 59098) | Hoatzin crop microbial communities from Cojedes, Venezuela - Epithelial fraction 12 v2 (version 2) | ecosystem: Host-associated > Birds > Digestive system > Esophagus > Crop | place... | reverse complement strand
GCCTTAGCATATCTTCTAGGAGGATCTGTTCCATGATCTTCCCAGGCACAGAGGTGAGGCTGACAGGTCGGTAGTTCCCAGGGTCTTCCTTTCTACCCTTTTTGAAAAGGGGCACAATGTTTCCCTTTTTGAAATGGAGCGGGGGTACACTTTCTTTGACCATCAAAGGATAATATTTAGATAAGATCTCTAAAAAAAAAAAATCATGGCAAGGACATAAAAACACTTGATTAAGTATATATCTCCTCATTTCTTACAATGTCCTAGGAAATCTTTATGCCTTGCTCTTATTTACAGAGGCAGCTATCTCAGAAACACCCAGACTTCAACCCGTACACCTTGCTGGGCTAATGTAACTGGGAGAGGTTATTTTTGACACACAGATTTATGTTTTTTATTGGGAGCTCAGCAGCATCCTCTTTCCAAAGCTGCTCTGAGCATCTTTAGCCTTAATTACTCACCTGTATCCTTTCATCAGCTCCTAGAATCCTATTTTAAAACCTTGTCTGAATGTTTTCTGTTTACATGGGCTGAAGCACTCCTTTTTTTGAACACAGGTCCATAATTATCTTCCTCTGCATCAAAATGCAGAAGTGGTCATTTCAGAGTGGAAACCAATAGCCTTAGTTCTCTTTCTGCCTCTCAAAATAAGGCTTCAAGTTATTTTTTTCCTCAAGATAAATTATCAGATAATGCATTACATAACCTAGAAGTTATTTTCACTGAAAGTACCACTACCAGCAGCTTTAATTCTCAATAGCTAATGCTTATGTGAAGTCAGAAAGTAGGGGAAAGTAGTTGTCATGTCTGTGACCATTTCCAATGTTTTATTCTATTTGGATGCAACTGAAACGGCGATATTTTTGCTGAATGTATATCAACATTACACTTATGCATAAAGGATAAAGTACTCTCAGATGGGAGTGCACTTCAAATTCAGCCTCTCAATATACAAGATTTTATGCTTCTCTTGAGGACAAGTGAATGAAACTGAAGCTTCAATGCACTGGTTCTGTACATGTAGCTAATATAGAACAAGCAAGGCAAAAAATTCTGTTCTAAAACCACGGAGCAAGCATGTAAACAGTTTCAGTTGTTTCTGGATGTGCTAAATACAAGCTCCCATGACTGAGAAGTGTAGTCTCTACCACTCTAAAAACACCTCGTACCACAGCATGATCACAGCAGAAGGGATATTCAAAGTTTTGAGTTGTCATTTTCTAATCTTGGGGTGCTTACAGACTGGCTGTACATAGACCAAAGCAGTGCTGGCATATAGAAATGCAATCCTATCGCAGTATCGGCATGAGAAAGGTACAAGAGCACCTATAGCTACGGAAGAAGTGACCCAAAACAGTCCATGACAAAAAGCAGGTCGGTTTTGAATACCATAGTACTATGAGTGCCATGTAATTATTTCCCAGAGTAAAATCCATGTCAAACCAAGCACGTGACAATGTAAATATAAAGCTGCATAGGGCTCCCAGAAGTCATCTTGGCAATCGTTGCTACAACAAAACAAGGTCAACTATACCCTTTTCTCAAATATTTGCCTAACCTCTTTTTTAAAACTCTAGTACAAGAGATATAACAAGCTCTCTGCATTATTTGTGCAAGTCCTCATGTATCCTTAGAGATGGAGTTTCTTCCTACTATCTAAGCTAAATCTCCCACTGTTATTATCTGAATAGCAATTCCAATGGCAATTTGGATCAAAGGAATATGCTTCTTGCCGTGGTGTGAAGAACAGTGAGATGACATTAGTCACTTTCCTTTCCAGTGACTGCCAACTTTTTATGATTAGTAGGGCAGTAAATGGAAATAAGACTCCTGTGAAATCACAAGGAGTTCCATAAAGCTTCTGTCCATGATTCAAAGAAGCCATTTACCACAGCTAAGTGCAGCTTTTCTATGCAAACAAATATTTGTTTTCCTAGAGGACAAAAATAAAGGCACATTTAAAAGAGCTGAATTTTCATCAGATTAAATTCAGAGGTGGAAGAAACAATTCAGGTGAATTAATAAATTACCTAAGCTTCTCAAATGAGCTTTGAGATTTATATGGGACTGAATATAGCTTTTCTGGATGCAATTAGAGGAACATCTGGAGATTCAGACAGATCATTTGAAAAGCATTTGCAATTTCAATGGATTATTCAACTGAAAAATGGACTAGTTGTGATTTTTCCTGTAAACACAGATATAACTTCCAAAGTCTTTCAGACTTCTGTTTACATGGAATAACAACAACACTGAAAAAAAGAGTAAAATACTGGCTAGGATAAGATACTGAAAAGCTAAATAAATGCAGTTAAACATGGAAAATGCATTTAAAATTAAAACTCATTGCCAGCAAAACTCCATTGAATTTCATTACTGAGGAGCATATTGTGTAAGTATTTTCTCCCTCAGCTGTGTACTTCCCCTTGAATTGTTTATGCCCTTAAAGTGTAATTAGAGAAAGGCTGTAAATGCAATACTGGAATCCAGAATCAGATCCAGAGTAATTCAACAAGGGCTTAGACAGGTTTGAAACAGATAAGCCATTCATTACTTTTATTTTAGAAACTATTTAAATTTCACAATTGAAGCAAGTGACATTTTAGTCTAAGGCCAAATCTCAATGGATCTGAAAAGATCTTCTCTCCTGGGTCTAAATCAAAAAGACAAAACAAGCTCTCTTCCCAGTCCAAAGATGAAGCATACCCCCAAACCAGGAAAAATAAACCATCAAAAATTTGCCAGCCTCTCATAAATGGCAATTGTGCTCCGACCTGTAGGTACGACACGGGAAAGAAAAAAGGGAGATCTGATCTCTGACTTTGGAGCTGGACCATCGTTTTGAACATCCACTTTATACCTGGGCAGTCATGACCCACTGTCCCAAAGGAAAAATGACCTCATACTATGTAATGTGTTGTGGTTTGTTTTTAATACAGGTTTTGTTTGAAGTTTCAGTATAGCAAGTATGGAAAAAGCAACAGACTTCAGAAATCCTGATTTCCCTTAAAGAAAAAAAAAAAAAATCTATCCTGCCAGCTCCCATCACTGACATGTCTATTAGTTCTGTAAGTGGCAGTGGCAACAAGATGCAATTTATGAACATCCAGACTTTTTTGCAGTCATTTCTATTGTCAGTCTGCCTATTCAAACGTTTCTCATGTGGTTTCTGAATGACCACAGATAACCTGTATTAGAAGGCAGAAATACCTAGCAATTGAAGGCAGGCCACAGCAGTTTCATATTTGCATACAATAAACTAACCTTGAGCTTCATGACTTCACTGCCTGTATTCATGCATTACTAGAGCACTTCTTGGTGCAAGTGACGTTGCTGTTTTTTGCAAGTGCTGTAAAGAAAAAGAAATACACATTCTCCTCTGCCTGGATGTGTTGTGATTGTGGCAAAATTATCTTCTGGTACATAGATACAGCTCTTTGATTAAATCCCATCCTAATCTTGTGTTACCATTAATGCCCTAATTTGCCAAACTCCAAGCACATACACAGCACAGTAAATCAACAGGATTATTTATATTTAAGTACTGGCACAGCATGCGAAGTTAAGCCTTTTAAAGATCAAGGCTTACAAAAATGAAAACAGACTCAGGGGAACACACAGTTTCATTCAGAATTTCTGCATTAGATCAAATCATTCCAATAAAATATTTGCAAAATGTAACTTTTTTTAATATAACGCAGATATTCTGGAGAACACAAAAAAACATAAACCAAAAAACAAGCAAACAGACAAAAAAAATATTTAACATTTACTGAAGGTGATCAAAATTTTTCCCCCAACTCTGGTGGGATTTTTCGCTCTAGCTGTCTCTATACATTGAACATGTGGCGCATAAACAATAGAGGCATGAAATGAGAGAACAGGGAAAAACATAACAGCATGGATTACTTGAGATAAATTGACTTTAAGTTTCTGTCTCTCATTCTCTGGCTAAGTCTACTTTCCTTTACTGTAAGCCTCTGTTCTAGTATTGCTGTGGTAAAAGATCATTTTAAAGTATAGTATGACTTCTTTCACACAAGAACTCTCACAAGCCCCTTACAAATATGCTGTTATCTATCTATTTCAATCCAGCAGTTCAAATATCATGTGAAACAAAAATTTGTAGCTATTGTGATTTAGAACACAACAAATAGTTCATTAGCTGTTGTATTACACTCCTATTAAGTTCGACAAAAGATAAAACAATGATTTACCTAACCTTAAAAAACAAATCCCATCTTTCCTAAAGGAGATGGATTAAAGTCCAAAAAGATAACTCAGCTATTTGTGGTTATTAAAGATCCTAGGATATGCTTTGCTAGGACAAGAATTTCACCCAGAAAGTCTTCATTAAATGCCCAAGTAAAAATGAATTATCAACATATAGCTGTCTAGAGCAAGCTCACATTTCTTTCCCTAAAGGACCAACACACAGTGGTGTCATTCAGAGCTGTCTTCAGGTTCTGGAAAAGACAAATGAGGGGATCATATGCACTTACAGGAGATACTTCAGCACTTCTCTAATTATTTAGGCTGTACTCTCAGAATCCTGGAAATCACCATATTGTGGGAACTATTAAATTCCAAAATCTTAATCAACAGCCACTAAATGTTTGGTAATGAAACCAATGGGACTGGTCTAACTTCTTGTCTTTATTCTCCAGGGGAAAATACCATGGGATGACAGAATTTTAAAAGTATATACTAGAATTTCTCATGGATAAGTCCTCTGAAATTTTGTTTTATTTTTAAGTCATACTTAAAGCAGGCACTTCATAAGAATAAGAGAAAAGCAGTATGTTTCATACTATCAGAAATTAATTTGCTGAAAAAAGGCTATTCTGTCAAGAATTATAACAGTATAAGGAGTGATCAAAGAGAATTATTTACTTCCTTTTCTACAGAGAAGGATTTCAGCTTTAAGCTTTGCTTTGAGATGGGTTTTCCAATACTGCAGTGCCTGTGTAGCAGATACAAGCAGGACAGCTTATAAACATATACAATCTTTGATTTTGCAGTACATCGATATTTAGTGATGTGCAACCATTGTGGAGCAGCTTAGCAGCTGCTCAGCATAGGAAATTTAAATTAGACATTAAAGGTAACCGAATCTGCTTTACAGTTAACAGAACTTTAAACATATGGACATTTCAGGCCTACTTGAACTTGAGCTATTTCTGAATGGTATAGAGTTCTCCAGTGCCAGCAAAACCTGTTTTGAAAATGTAGGCATGAAGGAAGTTAGGTCTAAAATTTTTACTGAAAGGAGGCACTTGTGTGATATCTTCACAGGGACTTCATTGTGTATGTGTACATACGCATCAAGCTGCATCATCACCTAAACCTTGTGGCTACTACGGGTTTTACTGAGAATTACACCAATGAATTTTTTCTAGCACAACAGAAAGTACTCAATGTCAGCTAGTTAGACAGATTTAAGACATTACCAAAGCTATTCTAAAGAGCAGATGACAGCTATTGACTGCTGAATATGCATCCTGCACATAATGACAAAAGTCCTCTAAGAAGAGGTCTTCTGAAACGCAATACTGCAAAACCTAGTGGGTTTCTCATTCTGACACACAGAATGATGGAGAGGAGTGGGATAAGGGATGCTTTAAGAAAGGTTTTGATTACAAATTTCAAAATCATTGACACATTAAATTATAATAACAAGCCCATTTTCCAATACTTTCCAGTACTCACTCATTACTTGAAAGGTGCAATTTTTTTTTTGAACAGCAAACGTTGAAATCAAAATATTTTTAAATGAACAGTCGGTTGCAGCACCCAACTTACCAGAGAGTACGGAGTCTGGTAAGATACTACTAATATATCATTTGCTTCTCATTCAGATATATAAGCAAGACATACAGAGTCTGCAAAACCTCCTAATTACTCATTGATAGAATCTATGCGTTTTTACCTGCACATTTTTATTCTTGGCAACTTTCCTCTCTCTCAGGAGATAGTCCACTATCAGCTGTATTATACCACATAAATCTCCATTAAAATTAAGAGCAGAGTATCCACCCATCCTCATGTTTATTGTTTTTCATTTAAACCGTACTTGGACTGCAGAGAAACAGGATTCATCCCATGGCTAAAGTACTTGAGTGGGTCTCAAGAGACTTGGGCTTAAGTGTTGTTTATGTCACAAATCATACATAACGTTGGGGAAAAAATAATTTAAAATTTCTGTTCCCTTGTAAATAGCAAAATATGATTTGCCTACTGGCCCTGATCCTGCAGATAGATATAGCAAATAAAGTTAGATAAGTGAGTAACTTCATTCACATCAAAGTTTGCAGGTCAGCTCCTATCTCTCCAGGGAGACAATTGTGAAGCGGGGACAGTAGGGTAGCTATTTCACAGACCGATACTGTGTTTCTGTCTCCAGGTTACTGAGATTGTTTTTGAAATAAATTTCTCTCTCAATCCTGTTTTCAAATGTCTCAAAACAAAAAAAAAAAAACCAAATAACCCCAGAGGCTCCATGTAGGGTCACTCAACCAGTATCCTGGTTGCTAGCCCTTGACTTCTCACAGCTCGTTCCCTGCCACAAGCTGTCACTTGCCAGCAGTCCCTGAACCTGAAGGACCATGATGGACTCCATCACTTCCAGAAGCTAGGTTTCACCTGCAAAAGCTCTGCTGAATACCAACAACTGCTCCCATTTTTCACTCTCCCATGTCTTAACTGCTTCCTCCTCCAGCACTCGCAGCAGCTTAGCGCAGGCTAGTGCTACAACACCTGCACTGTTTTAAACACTCTGCACATTACAAAATACTTTCCCTTCATGTTTAAATCCCTCCTGTTGCACTTTTTTTCTGTCTCATGTATCTGAAGCTCATGAGGGGTTTTCAGATTTTAGCTCTTGGGACTGTCATCTATAGAGTTAATTTTAAAGCTTAAAGAAATACAATCACCTCCAGGCAAACCCCTTATGAGCAGCAAGCACTGCCATTCATTTCTAATCCCTGCTTCTCTGCACCCACAGGAAATAACCGTGAGAAACACGGGTACTATGAATCATTTATGGTGTTACCCTTGCATGAAAAATTGCTTTCCTTACCTGTGTGATCAGGGTGTCCATTTCAGTTTTTCATGCCTTTCAGACAGCAGCAGCAGATCAAAACAGAGGCAATTTTCTACCCATGCCCTGATAAGGGCAGATAGCTGGAGCAGTTTTACCTGCGATACAGTTGTTGCCCTGCTGCTAACTGCCACACTGCCTACTTCTGAGCTGAACCCTGAGGCAGCTACCTCCAGCCCATCACTTCGAGGAAGCATCACCTCAGGAAAGGTAGTTCCTGATATAGTGCTACAGAATAATGCAGTTGCTTGGGCAATAATGAACTGAAAATTTGTGCAGAAGGTTAAAAAGTCATTTTAATATAATTCTGGAAACATCGTATCTACATTAATTTAATTTCCATTCAGTTCAGTACTGCAAGTGTCTGTATTTGTTAACTGATAACTGGTTTTCCAATTATGGTGTTCATAGCAATAATCACTTTAAAACTAAGACAGTCTTCCTCCCTTTCCTCCAGACAGAGAGCTTGGAAACCATTCCGAGGAGGTATGAGAAGCTGTGGTGGGAGCAGGGAGAGGGTGGCACTGCGTGGGACACTGTCACTTCCCTCCACTCCTTCACCTACAGCTCACCTCTACTCTGCAACAGCTCTGCGAGCTCCCAGGCTCTTTGACAAGCAGAAAGGTAGGGTTAAGAAGGGGAAAAAGACTTGCTGCACCACCTAACAACCCTAGGATTACCGGCTAGCATTATCATCAACCACCCTTTGCCTGTCAGGATCCTGTGGGTATACGAAGGTAAGATGCCCGACTGGAGCAAGCTGCAACTCCTCACTGCAGATTTTGCTCTCAAACTCAGTATAAAAAATTCTACTTTAAAGTTTCAATAGTGTATCCCTCAGCCCATGTGCTGCACAATCATTGCAGTCCTGGAGAGTAAGAAAAAACCCACCTGATGCAATAGTCTTCTCAGTTCTGGGATCAATGCCATCATGGTTAGCCCATTCTGATGTTAGTGGATAAATCTGGGCATGCTACAGATTTCAGGCATAGACACATGCCAGTACTGGAAATCTTTAATGCCACTGCTTCCTTTAGTGGCTGGTTCCATATTCCAGCAAACAGTGGAGCTGAAAGTTTTCAGGTTCATATTGTCTTGTCTCAAAACTCTTGCACAATTGTGCTATATAGATGATAATATTTTATTGCTATATCCATGACTTTTACTATTTGTCTTTTTTTTTTTTTTGCTGTTTTTGTATTTTTACAACTAACTCCCATCTGAGGTAGAAACATCAGTGTATTACATGAGGTGCCCCCAGTAACTGGAACTTGCTGATAGTTTTTCACGCTTTCTATTTTCCCTTGAAATAGTCTGAAATAGCTCATAGTTACTGCTTTTACTGCAGACAATTATTGTCTTCTCTGTGGAAACACACAGAACCAAGTCCCTACAGAACTTAAATCTGAACTAGTTAACTTTGGGCACTCTTCATCCACTGCAATCAAGCATCGCAGATGGTGAAGACTGCTCTGCTCTTCCTTTGACACCTCTATCAAATTAAACAGAAAGCTACCTGCTTACTATAAGGAGCTCTAAATCCAGCATTTATTCAAAGCTGCACACCGAGTCAAGTCTGTCTAGTATTTCCAGGCATTACTTATCCCCATTTGTGATATTTTCAGGTTCTTTGTCTGAAACTCCTAGTTTTTAACCACAGAAACTTCCTTAAGCCGATCAAACTCAAATTAAGATCTCCATCTGTTTCAGACCTAGTATCATTGCGTTTTTGTCATAAGAGACTAAAACCTTGCTATTTGCTCTTAAAGTAAAAGTCAGCCTCAGAAGAGTAGTACCCTAGTACTGGGATAACCGTGATAATCAGCAGTTTACTACAACACTTTTTAAAAATATTTTCTACCATAGAAAAGATTGCCAAAAGACTTTAGGTTTCTTCTAGTGAGTTACTGGTAATGTTCTGGACTCAGCATCATGCATAAACTGGACTCCCCTAAAATTGCTAAGATAGGATAGTATTTCATAGCCACTCAGCATAACTGCAAGGGAAGAACAGAAAAAAAGTAAAAATAAAAGCAGCATAAATAAAACGATGCTTGAGAAGGGAATACATGTACTTAGAAACTAAGATTTTCAAAGCCAGTCAGAGAAATCACATTGTCTCTTGCAATTACAGCGGGAACATCAACTCCACCGTGGCTACTCCGAGAAGTTCAGCCATTATTTTGCTGTTAGCTCTGTGCAGTTGATGCCTCAAAATTATGCCACCTATCAGCACTTTAAAAGATTCATCCCCAAATCATGGTGACTCACATCTCACTGCAGGCATAGGTGGACTTATTAGCCTCCTCCAGAACTTTTAGTGTCTGGCTGCCTTAATGAAATGTGGGCTTCTTTCTTCTAGTATCTACAGCAATACTGTACTTAACTGAGTTACCTACATTTTTTATATTTATAAATGGCAATTTGCATGCACATTTCACATTGTATTTACAGACCTTAAAGCACTTTGCAAAGGATATTTTCTCCACTTGCTTCACAAAAGAGAAAGAATGAACAATCCCATTTACTCATTTGCTAAAATACAACAATTTTTAGCCCATCACAATGGTATGATGTGCTCTCTTTCATCAGGTAGTATTGTTGTCCTAACAATACTAAAGATGGCAATAAAACAGGTAATAATAGCAACCATTTTACATTTTGAAACAGCAGAAGAAAAGACTCCAACTTGCACTCTACAGATGCTGCAAAATCAACAGGCTCACCGTGCAGAGAAGCAGCTCTAGAGTCACTTCAAACTGAAGCAATAAAGCATGCGAACAGATTACAAACTCTGAAGTTAATCTAGTGCTTTACATCATAGTCTTTTATAGCAGAATACATTAATACCAAGCTCCAATAAGCATAGCAATAGATGGAAAGATGTAATAGCATCTCTGGATCCTAAATAATACATAGGACACTTCATATAGGGAGGAGATTTTTCTACTGCTGTGGATCTGTTACTTTCCAGAAGTGCTAAAAATTATTTCCTTCCATCAGCCTTAAATGAAGAATAAACCAGGCTAAAATGCAGCACGTTTACATTCAATACCCTTGCTTCAACAAAGTTTGGACTCTTTCAGAAGATGTGGAGTAGATTTAATTTCAGCACCATTTGACTAAATCTTACCCCTAGGTTTGCTTAATTATAGACACTGGAAGAGGGATAAAACCACAAATCTCACACAGCGTTGGGAAGTTACGCTACTTAAAATTCAGCTAACAGGAAAGATATGCTTCCTGTGAGACTCGGCACGGATGCACCATAGAAACAATGGTAAAAAAGCACAACTGCATTCATCACGTGCAATACTTACTAGCTTGTCTTTTCCAACATATTTACTGCATCACACTCTGAACATTTGTAAGTGCTTTATTATTTATTTCCTCAGAAACTCAACACAGTGCCTCTCTTTTTCTCTTTTCACCTAATTGCTAGTGGCTTCAGAAGTGAAATACAGGAGAGAAGAGTGTTCTCATTCTTTCAGAGAACCACAGCCTAGAGGAACTAAGCAAATTCTTCAGCACCTCACGGGAAATTTGAGGAACACAATGGAAACCAGATGTCCCTCCTGTCATCCCAGCTCACTACCAGTATTTTCTACAACTCAGATAAAGATAAAATCTTTTTAATGAAATGGCCTTGGTTTTCCGATAACGATGAAGTTCACAGGTTTTTGTGAAGCATATCTGTTTATACCAACATAGCTGAGAACTGCAAGTTACTTAATAGACCAATCACAAAAACAACAAAAAGCAGAGACAGCACATAGGTGATCAAATTAAGACCCACCAGATCTTAAAACATCCCCTGAAATTCTGAATACTTAGTCTTTTGGTTTGTATATTTTTAAAAGACAGTGTGGCAGCAAGAAAAGGTACAAAATCAGACGGTTTAGAAAAATTGTAAACGGAATTCCAGAATGAGGCTTTTATGTCTGGCTACTCTGATAAATCAGACTACTCGAGGTAACGTAAATCACATAGAGAAGTTTTGATGTGACATATGCACTGATCCTTACTGATAGTTGTTTTGCATCATTTATTTGAAACACACATCAAGCTGAGCTTATAGGAAAATTCTCTTGACCTGACATAAACTTCTCAATTGACTTGAGTCAAGTTTCATTGCAAAATGCAAATCCTGAAACTTTCTTCTAGATTGTTTTTTAATTAACACCTTACCCGGAGTTAATTCACAGTCTTTAAAGTAAGCCAGTGAGACACTTTGATCTCTTTCTTTCTACACCATACTTTCTGGTTAACAGGGAAAGCTTCCTCTGGTCTTCCTGTTTAAATACTTCAGGGACATGTTAAACAATAGCCTGGTCATATCTTTCCCTCATTACCTGGGGTGTAACACTGGGTCTCACCTTTCCAAGTACAGTGTATCATTTGCTGCAGATAGCAACTACTCTGACTACATTGCAGTCTTATTCAAGCGACTTGCCTGTGTTGTTCAAATGAGTTAAGTCCTGCGTCACTCTGACATATCTGCTAACCAGGACTTGGAGTGTTTATTCATGTAATCGTGCGCCTGTTGTTAAGCTCCAGTCTTTTTTCAGTGCTGCCATCAGTTGCTCACAATTAGTCCTGGATGCCCTCCCACTGATCAAAAAGCCAGCATGGCAATCTAACTAAAACCAGCCAGCTTTGCAGACACTGAATACAGTAACTGCTTCAGGAGCATGAGAAGCAGCTATACAGAAACCTATCTTAGAGCAGACTTCTGAAAGCCTGGGAACTGCTTCGTAGGACTTGGCATGCGACATGACATGTAGTTAGAGCAAAAGATCGTGTGTTTCTAGTATTACTCAACACATCATGATCAATAGCAGAAACTAAGTCCTGGGGTCAGTCTGAACCTTCTGCATGGTTTTTGGTAGTGGCTGCTTGAAGTTGCAACTGAGTGACTTCTCACTGAACTTGCCTGGAGTTACATCTTGCACATATTATACAACAGCTACAAATGGAGCTTGTACCTTTGAGAGTTATACTAAATAGATGATTATCCCTCAAACAGTTTTGTATATAAGATGGTGATCTTGGGGAGAGAGAGAAAAAGAGGCTGCTGCAGAATCCCCCAGCTCACTGCTCATAAAACATATGGGTTAGAAACTCTCCATGCAGAGCTGACGTATCCATAAAGGCGGCAGAAGCTCAATTCTGCGGCACATTTTAATTTCAAGTTTTCATATATTATATATATTATATCCTGACAGAATCCTGAGAATTGTCTTTGTTCCATTATGGTGTTACAGAGAAGAGACCAAAAGTCATAGCCGTATGCAGTTCCAACTCACATGTTTAACCTGTTCTGTTTGCGCTTTTCATACAAGCTTCTCAAAAGAGCTACATTTGTCTTTCTCATTTTCATTGATCTATGAAACTCTTTCCAGACTGCTAGATATAATGGAGAGCGAGTGACTAACTTTAACCAAATGCCCTCTCTTCTGTTCTTGCAAATTATTCCTATGGAGAACAAGTCTTCAGCAAATTCTTACATGTGCTGACTCCACCAGCCCAACACCCATAACGCTACTGTACTGAAGCAAAACTTTAAAATCTGTTCAAAGCAGCACTTTTATCTGGCAGTTTGTTTTTGTGCTTTTATTCTCTGGAGTACCAGACACCTGATATTTTGTATGAATAATAAAAAGAAATCTTTCAAATAAACCAAACTAGGAAAAAGACAATTTTCCCAGTATTTTTTTTGTTTACTATAGAAACGCTATGTTGCAAGTACAGCTAAGTAGCCTAAAATCTTGATTCTGTTCTTTGAGACACAAGATAGCAGAACAATTGACATTTTCTACTGATTATACACAGGGTAATCCACAGAGAGAAAAATAAGAGTAAAGAGATGGAAAACTGAACTGAGTGTTTCACTAGTGCTGCTGCTGTCTGAATGTTAATCAATAAAGCAATAAATAAGCTGCCAAGTTAGGCATATCTTAGCTGTGCATTTTGGCCATAATTCTCTAGAGCACATTTAGGGAGAGAATGAGGTTGATTTCTATTGAATTTGTATTCAAATTTAAGCTTTGGAAACAAAATACAGATCTTCAGTTAACACCAGAGTCCGTCCTTTCCACTTGAAGAAAATAAAATGTCTTTCTGCTACATTGTTCAGAAATCTAACTTCCCTAAGCTTATACGCAATGAGTCTTTCGGTTTTTTCGTGTGAATGACTCTGAACAAGATGTGTGTAGAAAAGGCATAGCACCAACAATTATGAGCTATATGCTTCAGAAAGAACTGAACTGGACTACCAAATAGGATAGGTACATAGCCTTAACATGTCTACTACATATGCCTGCAGGTTTGCAAGACTTCATTAGACAAAACCACAGCTGACCTGGTAGTCCTTCTTTGAGTAGGTTAGATTAGAGACCTCCAGGGGTCCCTTGCAACCCACACTCCCTGATTCTGTATGCTTTTCAAAGTAAAACAGAACAAAAAATAATTCTGCTTCTTTCATTACCCTATCTTCTTATTCTATTTCGTTAATATGGCTAAAAAGAAAGGAAGGAATATTTTAGAAGCAATATTTGTGAAAGCAATCAATTGAGAAATAATGGACAGTTAGAATACTCAAACAGACAGAAAACAATTTAAAAGAAATCATAATCATGTGAAACCTGCTCCAATCAAACCAGACAAAAAAGCTGAAAACTAGAATGGCATTTAAGACACTACAATAAATAAACTAAACATTACATAACGGAAGCAAAAGTAAGGACACTCTGTACCATATGAAGAGTACAGCATACCCTCTTCAGAAACACAGCTCTGCATTGAAGCAGAAAACAAACTGTGATAATCTGCGAGCCAATTAATTAGAATTAAAATTAAAGGAAAATTCTTTCAGAATTAGAGCAACTTACTTCAGTTGTTTTGTCTTGAACTGATTTATCAATACATATCTGCTATTTTTCTATATTGTTAAAACATGGAGGTCCATTGACCATACTATGAGATCACCAAAACTTCTTCCATGATTTTCCAACATTAATCTTTAAACCTAAAATTACTTCAGAGATCAGACCCTTCCAAATGTTTTTGTTTCCTTTCCGAAACATGATCTTCAGATGGGTGGTTGCTCTCCACCTCCAGTCTATCTGTGCAGGAAGACAGTTTTGTAAGGAAATAGTAGACATTACACTATGTATCTTTTTCTACCGAAAGCGGAAGAGGTAGGATACAAACTGAATAGGAGTGTCTTAGTTTTCCCATGGGAAAACTGCGTGGACCTGCCTTCATTATTTAGTGTTATAAGAAGAATTACAGAGCAAGATCAAAATTCATTCCAAAATGTTTTCTGAATTGGCGTTTTCCCCAAGGCAGGGAACCTCACATGACAAAGCAAACAGAACTCACTTTTTTAGTGAAAACTGGCTGCCCTTAGTTTAAAAAAGTGCTGGTTTTCATTTGTAATAACTTCTGAAGCTTGCAGTTGCTGGTGTGCTTTACTTCCCATTGTTGATTGTGTTTATGACCTTTGCAAAAACAGCTTTCACTATGCGGGCCCAAACTCAGCTTTCTGGGCAGACACACACCTTTATGGACTATCTTCACATGACACATCAGTCGCAGCCTGAGCAGGGCAGCGCAGCACTTCTCAGACTCTGGTATGATAAACTTCAATATAGGGCCATCCACAGAATCCCTGATGTTCAGCAGAACTGTTGCTCTTCCCAGCACAATACGTGGTTAAGGACCATTTCAGGCTGCTGCCAGGACATAAACATGCTACAGGTCAGGGAGTTTCTATGGAAACCACACTCAGTAAGGCAGACACAGTAGGTCACTGCTTCAACAAAAGATAAGCAAGCCAGGAATAGCTAATGTGTGAAACCTCAAATTATTTTCCCCTCTAAACAAGAGTGCTGTTTGCCCTCAGCGATAACTCTGGTTAAGAAGCAGCACATGCAGAAAGTGTAGACTGAACGCTCCCATAGTTTTTAATAATTTGGGAAGCACATTTTCAGCATTTTAAAAAGACTTAATTTTGTAAGTTGGTGAGCCAATGCACGATTCCTTCAAAGGTCTCAAGTCTGATACCTTAAAAATGAGATATTCAAAATTATCAGTTCTCTCTAAAGCTGAAATCTTCATTTGAAGACTGTCTGTATTCATCCATCATAGTTTAGTCTCTATCCATTTTAACGCATCACGAGGAAGATTTTAAGACAACCATCAGTAACATCATAAAAATAAAAGCTGGATTGTCAAAGAAACTTAGAAAATACTTGGACGCCCAAATCTCTTAGGGGCATATGTACATTTCAGCTTTAAGCTTTGAAAAGAGGTAAAGTCCCAAAATGATTGCATTGCTTTGTTTAGACATACCAATTCAAAAGCCAAAAAACACAAAATATTTCTACGTGCTGATCTGAAATTAACTAAACTAAATTCTACTAAAATTTATAACGACAGCAGTTTCTCTGCAGTATATCCTCACCAGTAAATACTCTGAAGTATTTACCATGAATATTCTTCCCAGTAAAAGAGGAACACCCCAAGATAAATGGAAACTGGCACAAAAGGGTTACAAAAGGCAATACCACACATTATTTACACATTCAAACAGTCATGTTTTTCTACTGTTCCTGAAGTTTTATAAATAACATAAGAGCTAGCTGGCATAGCAAAAGACTTAATTATAAACAAGTTATAATTAAGTATAATCTCTAAATTATATAACATATCAATATAAATGTATTCATTATGTAAATGGTTATTTTATTGCTCATTTAAAATACATAATGAAAACGCAGATAGTAGGTGGACAGCATGCTAAATAATGGCTCAAATGAAGGAAACATAACTTGGCAGAGACAGAAGATGTAGGTGTGAAAGAACAAGAGCAACACTTAGTTGTCTCTGATAATAGACAAGTATTTGTGCTTATGAGCTGGCCTCATGCATCATATCCAAGTTTGAAGATTTCAGTCATCAGAGATGTGCACCATATTTGCTTTGAATTTCAGGAGCCTCTCTGCTCTCCCTCTTAAGAAGGCCTGAGAAGAACAAGGAAGAGACATACGCGCCCAAACTCTTGCTACTTTCTCTACCAGAATCTCAGTCCAAAGTAAATCCAAGAAATGACCCTATACGTGAAGGTGACCAGCACTAACGATTGAACAAGATACCTGAAAAGCTTAAAAAACAATTTTCAACTACTCAAGCTCCAAAGGAGGCAGCCAGAAACTAAAGAACTCATGTTTTCTGTGGACCAGGCCAGGGGAGTACATACAGGTATGTGTCACCCAGATAAATTTCTGAACTCTGTGAGATGAAGTAATAATTCAACACCCTAGACCAGAGCTGAGAATCTAAATATTTATAATTATTTCAAACAACCCAGCATATATCTTTATTGGTCATACTTACAGGTCCTAAGTGCAGAGCTTAGCTGGAGCAGCCAACAAATACCATGTCAGTTTAGACAAATCTCTACGACAAGCAGTAACTACTCTATGTGGCACCTGCTGACTGCTCATACTCAATTTTGACATGAACTATATTTATTTTGCCAGAATGTGAAGCAACATGATTTGGTATTTCCCAAATAAGCCTTTCCTCCTCCCTCTCTATATTTAATGTCTCGATTATTTTACAACCCCTAGTTCCAGCTACTGTAGTTGTCAGCTTGTAGACACTTAATGATAACATGTAGCTCTTAAGATTTTATGTAAGAAAAACATTGGTCAGTGCTTTTCTTTTTTAAAGTTCCTCATTTTGAGCATCTTTCTTCTGAAACTGGAAGTGTAAAAATTAGTAGCTCTCAGCATGCAAACCAAATATTTAAATATCCTTTAAAAATAAATATTCTGCCGAATGTTTTCTCAAATCTACTCAGAGTCCCACAAAAAGCTTCAAGCCAATTCCCAGCTCGCTCCTTTCCTTCAGCTTCTCTCCAAGCTGCTTTTATTCCCCAAGAGGTTCAACATACCCTTTACTTCTTTTTACCTTAGACCCCTCCTATTTAATTTCCTAATTATAAGAATGATACTGCTCATCATTTACTAGGATTCATAAGTTATAATTAATACCATTACAGCACTAGTATATACCCACTGCTATCTTACTCACCTCATGATGTACAGCTTGCTAGGTGTTCAGCATATTTGCTTCTCTAGTACGAGAAAAATCTCCTTACCAGACTCCTGCCTGTTACCTCCACACCTCCTTCTATACTAAGCAATTCTTTGAAAACAGACTCACCAGGGGAAATCCCAGTTTGCAGATACCAATCAGACTTGGCTGAATCAACAGGTGGGGAGCGTCCTTTCATTAATCAGGCTGCCTTGCAGCTGGTCTGGCACACCCTCCTATTGTAATTACAAACACTTGGTTAAGCTAAAACCCCAGAAAGTGCACAGTTTCATTGGTGTTCACAGTAAAAACCTAATCAAAACACCACCAGCCCCAAGGCACCGTTATCAACAACCAATCTTGTAGACTAAAAATGCATGTGTTTCAGCATCAATTTTCAAAAGAATTAAAGGTGAATTTCCAGACCAAGCTCTGCTAGAAATTGCTAATATTTAAAGTTCACACAGTTTTATTTACCTCATTACCACTTTTAGACTGAAAGTCCATTCTGAGATTCAGAAAAACTTATATTTCGCTAGCGAATAATTTGTTTTAATAAATCAAAGCTTTGTCAAGTTAGGGAGAGACAGATGCCCAACTTGCAAGCATTTAAGCATGCAGAGCTGTTCCCTCATTTATGGCCTGCTTTTGCAGATGCTTCACTATGTGCTTGAATATGCATTATGAGTAGTCCCTTTACCTTAAATGGGATTGATTCCAGGGTATAAAACTGGGCCAGAATGTAAGGCTGTGCTGTAGCTGGATATTAAGTAGTCTTATTTACTTTAATGAGTAAGATATACATATCCTTTAGGGTTTTTTTCCCTCTTTCTGGATAGGAATGTGGTTATTCTCTTCAGGCATCACATTTGTAGACTGAAAACCTTGATCTTATTTTCCAGGCAATTCTTCCTTCAGTAGAGTTTTATCCTGAAATACATTCAGACTTTGAATTTTACAAAAAGCTGACTCAGTTTTGTCATTTTGAGATGCTAACTTGTTTTTGTTCAAATGACTGCCACTCTCTGCTCCAAGTCAGCATGCAAGCAAGTTAATAATCCTCTTTTATCCTGTCACCTCTCTAACACAGAACCAAGGAACTTCAGTGATGCCTTCCCTCAGAAATACCAGAATAAGCACTCCAACACTACAAAGACAGTGTAGAAAACACAGAGGTATTATTTTCTGGAGCCTTTACTCTGAGCTTCACATATGATTGGTCTAATAAATTCACCTGGGCTTTAGCCTGTTCAGTGATGTAGCAGAGGAGAAGGCAGGATGTTAGCTTTGTGTCTGCCCCAGCTGGTGGCCATATCCCTGGTCAGGTCAACCAGCCCCACCCCACATTTGGGTTGGGGGAGCTGGACAGGGGCAGGAGCAGCTGTGAGCGAGCCCAGTTCTGGAAATCTTATACCTGATGCATGACATCCATCAGGTCTGTGCCTGCATAAAGAAGGTGATTGATCTTTAGTTGAAAGCTATTTAGTTTTGCTGTCTTGGAGCATATAAAATTCAGTATCTATTCACAAAAATTTGAGCTATCTTTTCCAAGGCAGAATCTGTAACCTATTGTTAAATGAATACAATTACTCGATGTCCTTTATAAGCGTGAGCTTCTGTTACAGTGCTATGATTTTCTCAAAGAATACTCAATAAATACTTAAGAATATGGCTTCTGGACTCTAATTAGCTGTGCACAGCAGGCTGCACCTCCAGGAACATGTTTGTCCAATGGTCTAAATTCCAGTAAAATTGGCCTTTTATTTACATGAATGCAAACTGTGTTTCCATCAAACCTTCCTAGCACCTCCACGGCAAAATTTAAAAAGAACCCATTCATTAGCAATTACTAAGTGTCGGTACACAGTCTTTTCATAGGTGTTTGTGCTGCAAAAGCCTGGCCAAAAGGATTAGAGCTATTGACTAAAATGAGGGGAAAAAACTGCAGCAACTTGCATCATGCATTATACATCGCATGAGAAATCCCAGTGGCACCCAGAGATTGGAGGCAAAATTTCCTCCTCAGATCCTCATGGTAATAGCTCAGTTGGGTATTCCATGCACGCAGAGAGAGCAGATTCCCCCAAAGTCAGGCTGACATCAAGATACAGTAACTGAATATCACCATTCAGTCTAATCCCAGGAGCAGGAATTTGCACTGAGTTTCTAACTCTTTGATGCACATGTGTGAATTTAAAGGGAAGGTGATGGAAAAGTAAGAGTAATATGTGATTCTAGAATTTTAAGGGTAGAAAGAGACCTATGTGTGAGAGTCTGGAGGTGACATTTCAGCCGAAGAAAGAAAACTTAGCCCCCATTTATTAAGTTTAACATGCCTTTTTCAAGACTGTGGAGTCAGGTCATTTTATACCTCAATATAAAACTACTGTCATGCAAATACAAGTACAAGCAGCATTACATCATTTTTAACCTCCATCTTGGTCATATTGACATGCTTCCAAATGTGAAGGGAAAAACTTATTTCACATAATAGAAGTGGGATTTTGATCAGTGAATATAAAAACATCTCTGCAATCGTACAGTGCAGAAACGTTGCTACCAAAACTTGCTGTGTCTAAGTCTTCTTTTTACACCTTTTGCCATACTGACTTTATTATGTGTGAATTGGGACATAGTCCCAGCTCACGCACAAGGACATTTCCTGGTTTACAGGAGGGAATTTCTAAACTGATGATATTTCAGAGAAGAAGCAGAAATCATCCAAAAAATCAACAGCTCACAAAGTGAACAGGCAAAATATTCACCCTGCTACAGCTCCTTAGAGCTTAAAATGATTCCTTAAGGGTGAAGATTCCTGTATTTATCCAAAAGGTTCAGGGTTATTTTCCGTTCTATTTGCCTAGGAAAATTCTGGCAGAATCAGTCTTGTGGCACTTCATTTTTTTTACCTTTTCAGTTGTTGCTGAAGATATAACATAACTATTTGTCTGATATTTGAGAAACAATCTCTAGAGTCCGAATCATAGTGATAAGTTATCCAGCAAAATATAGGTGGTATCTGTTTTTGGTTTTTTTTTTTTTTTTTACTTTTTACTCAGGGTTTTTCCTAGCATTTCACACCAGGGACTT
>Ga0065711_1037022_pt1 | contig 20293 bp, 8 predicted proteins | sample Hoacrofraction12_FD_59098 | JGI IMG/M metagenome (GOLD analysis project Ga0065711, IMG submission 59098) | Hoatzin crop microbial communities from Cojedes, Venezuela - Epithelial fraction 12 v2 (version 2) | ecosystem: Host-associated > Birds > Digestive system > Esophagus > Crop | place... | reverse complement strand
CACAAACTGAAGCACAGGAAGTTCCGTCTGAACATGAGGAAGAACTTCTTCCCTCTGAGGGTGACGGAGCACTGGAACAGGCTGCCCAGGGAGGTTGTGGAGTCTCCTTCTCTGGAAATATTCAAGACCCACCTGGATGTGGTCCTGTGCAGCCTGCTGTAGGTGACCCTGCTTTGGCTGGGGGTTTGGACTAGGTGATCCCCAGAGGTCCCTTCCAACCCTGACCATTCTATGATTCTGTGATTCTGTGTATTGGTTATAAGAAAAAGGTCGCTTTTCAATGTTTTCTAAAAACATCCCTCAGTGGGATGCCTGTTATGTATGGATCTTATTGCTGAAAGGAAATTTGAAAAACCTGTAAACAAAAAAACAAAACCCCTTTTGAGGTAAGTGAAGTTTTGTTTAGTATCTACTGTTATTAGCCATTAGATGATAAGCAGGCAGATTGGATAGGTATTTCTTGAAATCCTACGTAGTATGGAGAACATGCTTTCATTGTGCTTCCTGGCATTACAAGATAATATGCCTTATTTGGGAATACAGTGATCAGTTCTGTTAAATCATGTTCAATCAGCTTATATAATAATACCTATATTTTGTTATTCATTTCAGATTTCAGAGACCTATGCCTTCCTACCGAGAGAAGCGGTGACACGATTTCTAATGAGCTGCTCAGAGTGCCAGAAAAGAATGCATTTAAACCCAGATGGAGCGGATCATAAAGGTAGTTTTACTGTCAGATAGTGGGGTGTAAAGTCATTTTATTCGTAATACCCATTTATATTTTCCTAGCTTAAGTGAAGGTTCTTAAAGTTTGGTAGACTGGAACAGTTCAATAAGTCACACCATCTCATTTACTTAAACTGCAAGGTAGTGAATCTTCTGCTTTTGCTTAAGGATGGAGTGTAATACCATATGCACCCTCAATAGCAAGATCATTTTATCTGGAGGAAATAATTTATTTTGCTATGGAAATGTTTATATGGGGGCTTAAACATAAGGAATGGATAGGATGAGTATGCTGTAATAATTTAGGATAGAGGAACTCATCACTTTTCAGGGTTTGAACTTGATGTTCATTTGTCTTCAGGAGACTTCCATCTGTAAAGCCCACAAGCAATTGAAAATGCCAAAGTTAGAACTAAATGACATAACTCTCTGACTTAGACTGCCGAGCAGGCTGAAGTAGCCTCCACAATTAACATATAATGCATAATAAATACTTTTATTGCAGATAATGGGAAACCTCCAACTTTGGTGACGAGTATGATTGATTACAACATGCCAATTACTATGGCCTATATGAAACACATGAAGCTGCAGCTATTAAATTCACAGCAAGACGAGGTAAAACCTTTTGTTTTTCTGTTCTCCTGTGTTCTTAGGTGTCTGTCTTTGCAGTACCCAGGAAACTGAACGGAAGATGAATCTTGATCCCATCTTTATAATTTCATTGCTAAAATAGTGAGTCTGAAACCAAACCAAGGCTGTGCACAAGTAGTCAGGTTGAGAGAAAATGTCATGACTTACCACCCTTCCATGGCTGGGGTTAATACACTATACTGCTTCAAATTACCTGAAGGTGTCCCTTTACTGTCCGGACCAGCGGAGAGGTTAGGGGGGGCAGCAAGTTCACCTGAGACTTAGTGCTGTGCTCAGCAATGGCTTGCATTGTCTACTTCTAGAAAGCAATAGCATCAGCAGCTGAAATGAATGCCATGGTCTTCTCAAGGTTAGCAGCCAGGATGCAACACGTTATAGTGAGATAGAGGTAAACTCTGGCAACATCAGTTGAAATTTTAAAGGCAAAAAGCCTGATAAATAAGAGTAGGGGTTGCTTTTGAAAAGGAACAAAAAGACAGGAAAGAAAGGAAGAGAAGTAGGCTGAGAATCAAGCTTCTTCAGAGGGAAATTGAGTTGAATTGCATTTACTTCTTATCAAAAATTATTTTTTCTGTTATTTATTCAAGCTTTCCAGATCTTAAGAAGTGCTTCATCAATTGGCTGGTGTCTACCAAATTATTTGTAATAAACTCGTTTTGCTAGTAATATGTTCATTTACCATTTGAGCTGCCAAATATTTAGAAGCCCGGCTATGTGCCAGCCAAAAAGCAGTCCTGCATGCTGTGTCCTTCTGCCTGACTACAAGTGTTTTGTTTAATAAAGAAACCCCCTCAAAAACAACCTCAGTAGCTGGATGATATCAAAGACCCTGACTGACTCCTGACTTCTGTGGAATCGTCCAGATTTGGTTTCATAATAAGTAGATATGAGCTATTGGTGGAGATTTTATGAATTATTCAACAACACATAGAATGGGGATTTCACCACTCTTTGAGAAATATCAGGATCCTTGTTTCTCTTTTGCCATTTTTTTAATTGTTGAGGGTGTAGGGAGAGATCCCCCACTCTGTGTTTTTCACACACAGATACAGACTGGTTGTCTTTCCCTCCTATTGAGTCTCCCCTCTGTGTGCTGCTACTTTTCAGGAATCTGGCAGCAGGGTTTCAAGCATCAGAAGAGGCTTTATCCCTGCAGTAGCCTTAGGAGTTAAAGGACTCTCTGGTTTTCCCAATTCTTCCCTTTGAGAATTACTCTTCCCACAACAGGGTCAAGCACTCGTGCTGGATCAGGGCCACCTGCCGCAGTGCTGTTACAGCCTGAATGTTTTGGTGTAGTCTTTCTGATCTGATGACTGAAATTGTTGCTAAACCAATTTTTCATCTAAATGGACCAGTAGCAACGATACGGTGGCAGCAGGAAGCAGCATTGCTTGGTATCGCCCTTCCCAGCTCGGTTTTGCAGCTCTAATGTTACTGCGTGTGAAATATTTGCAGCACTGGATTTAAGAAAAGTAATTTTTGATATGTTTTAGTAACAACGTGTTTTCCAGGGCAGGGTGGGCACAAGGGAAGTTCTCAAGCTAATCATTAAGTCTTTTCTCAAAGCAGGGTTTTGCTAAGAATTTCTTTCTTCTCTGGGCTGTACATTTGTTGCAGTGAGAACAAAATGACAGTGAAAATGTTGTAGTACAAAGCAGGAAGATTTCTGGTGCATACACTCAAACCATTTCATGCATTTAAAAACATGCTTGGCTTTGTAGGAAAGCTCTGTTTCCAAGGTTTCATCAGTCATATCTGTATTCTTGTGGAGGGGGTGGAATTGAGACAGGAGTAAACTTGGATCCCACAACTAGCTAGCACAGTGACTGGAAGCCTCCTAATTCTCTCATCCTCAATTCATCATTTTTAAGCTGAGGTCGTCGATGAAAGGGAAGAACAGGAGAACTCATCACTGTGTGGGAATTTACAGCTGTGCTGCGACTGGTACAAAGATGCCAGTGGCTCCCAGCTCCTCTTCCCATGCCTGCATGTCCACAGATCCAGATAAATGGTTACACAGTTCGGAGAAGGAGGTGGAGATGTTCTGCAGAGTGCCATAGGCAAACACAGGCATGTGGGGAGTCTGTGTTCTGATCTTGCTCTCTGAGAAAGCAGTGTGCGTTTTCCCAAAACCTCAGAACCAGCTTGGCGTGTGCGTTGGCCGCATCTGTCTGGGGCAGGAGGCTTAGTGGGCACCACGTCCCACGGTTCTGGTGCGAGGGCAGTGTTCGGGGGGTGCTCCCACCTGATGTGGGCAGGGTAGACAGGTGCCCCCTCCATTTCATTTCCTACAAAACTTTGAAAAGAAGGTAGGTTTCTTTTGTTACTTGTCATTGTCCTGGTGTGACGGTGCAGAACAGCGTCGCCTTGCCTGTTGTCCCACTCTCACTCCTGAATGGCATTTGCCAGTACTTCCTCCCTGTTCAACAAGAGTTGTGACTACAGGGAACTTCCCTTCGGAAAATGAGAGAAACACCCATGCGAGCTGGAAGCACCAGTGAGACTCATGGGAAGAATTGATTTAAGGGCCAACTGCTCAGAAGAATGAAAGCAGCTGTATTAGCATCGGTAGAAATCAGGTCACAACAAATACTCTGTAAATAATATTCTAAAGATTGCTGTTTTTCTAAGCCACTTCTGGTGAGCAACCCAGAAAAAATAGTCAGAATCCTCTTAGCTAAAGTTCTGTTGTTATTTAAAAAAAAAAAAAAAAAAAAATTGGAAAAGTATTTTAAGATAATCTTTAGGGGATACAAAGTTATCTGGCTTATTTTTCTGCATGTTCTTTAAATGGCTTTTCTTCATAACAGGAGTAATTATCTCAGAAAAGTTGTTTCTGAAAATAGAACACCATAGGTTTGTGTGTTGCTTCAGCAGCTTACAGAGCAAGATGTGTGGATGCTTAATTTTTAATCTACGAGTCCATGCATGAACTTTAGTGGGACAGAATAGAGTAGACATGTATGTGAACATTTACTGGACTAGGTCCAAAATTGTTCTGCTTTTGTAACTGGGAACAAAATATTTCATCACAACTTTTTCTTTTTGCCCTCTGCTATCATCCCTAGTAGAGACTCTGTAATTAAACTCGATTGATAAATCATATTAAAGATGTATGTATTAGAATAAATTTGAAGTGATTCTCGTATGACTATATTACTTTGCTTTGCTATTGACTGTCATTTGAGCATGCTCGGAAGTTTCATGAGCTTTATCATTTTAATAGATGCTTCTTTAAACACAGTAGCAGTGTAAGGGTGACATCATGTCAAGGGAGTCTTATGAGGTCAAGTTGCCATTTGGAAGTCTTACTGTGAGTGGTTGTCATGGGGTTACCGACCTCACTTGGGAACGGTAGAGAATTCAGGCAGGGAATGTGTAGAGCTCTCCTCAACCAAATTTGGGTAACAAGGACTTGATATGGGGTCTCTAGTCACTAGCCCTCTTGCAAGATACTATGGAAGCAGTTATGAGTGTGGTAATGGAGTATCCTCATAGTTGAACAAATTGCATTTGTCAGATTATTGTATCACAAAAATGCTGTGTTTTCCTTGCTCTTCCTTATGTGCTCTGCTTGTTTGCTTATAAACACAAAGATTCAGCATGATTATGCTCCACACCAGGTGTGACTCAAAGGAACGGGAAGGAGTGAACAGCACGTATAATGTGAACAGCGTATGATGTTTTCTGACATGTCTCTGAAATTCTGAATTTGCAGGATGAAAGCTCTATAGAAAGTGATGAGTTTGATATGAGTGACTCGACTAGGATGTCAGCTGTGAACTCCGACCTCAGCTCAAATCTAGAAGAGAGAATGCAAAGTCCTCAGAACCTCCAGGGCCAGCAGGATGGTAAGGCTCTCGTTTCATATAGAAAATGCGGTATCGCCTTGTCGTTTTCCCATTCTGTGCCTTCACTTAGTACCTGTTGTGTCCTTTTCTTCATAGTGTGTTTCATTAGGTAATTTGAAATATAAGTTCCCTATGTCTCAGCATGAAAGAGGATGAAGTTGGGTTTTTTACAGGTTAATTTATTTGTTGCTTAGGCAACAGGTGAATGCTTAGACCACTGTATGTTAAGTGCTATTATTTTACTATCTTTATATATGTAGTGTGACCATACACAAGCATAAAAGGAAATGGAACTCAAACCTTTCTGAGGCAACCCAAAAGGCGGAGAAAGTTGTTTTTACTGGTTGAAATGAGGGAGAGGGGTATGACAGAAGCATCGTTGTTTGAGAGCTAGGAACTGGGATGTGATATGCAGAAGAGAGGGTGAAAAAGACAAGCTCCAATAGGGAAACAGAGGTAAAAGAAGAGAAAGCAAGATGAGCAGCTTTGTAAATCTCAATGTTAAGTATTTCTAGGTCAGTTACAACACAAGGCCAACTGGTTGGTGAAAGAAGTGGAAGCTTTACTTTGCATAGAAGATGAATAGATGTGTATTCTTTGATTTCAGCCCTTGTTACAGGATGAATTAGATGGACCTGGTTTGGAGTGAACTTTCACCTTGGCTGTGGAGCTCACACAGAGCCTGTCCACTACAGATTGCGACAGTGGTTCGTGGGTGGTACATGAATGCACAACATCCAAAGTACAGCCCTATTCTATCACTGTTAGAAACAGCATAATGGTATTCTGCATTTGTTACTCTGTATTTTTCTGATCATGTGTACCAATTCAGCACTGCTTCTTATATTTCTCCTATACACTAAATATGTGGAATTTGACAGTTAAGCTGGATTCTTTCCACTTTATGCATCATTGTCAATTGCTAGCTGGTAAGCTATTTGGGAGAGAATGGATGTGCTGCACAGTGGCTGATAGGATCTGGTAATGGGTAGGACCTTCTGCTGTCTTGCTCTCCAGACAAATAAAGGAGGAGGATGTCTGTGATAATTTTGTAGGCCAGAGTCTAACCACAGCTGCCTTTTGTCTGAGTGTCCTCAAGTGATCACAAAATTTGTGCAACTTCTGACTTAATTTCTGTCTACGCATGTACCTCTCTTCTGAGGAAAGGCTGAGAGATTTGGGGTGGTTCAGGCTGGAGAAGAGAAGGCTGCGGGGAGACCTGATAGCAGCCTGCCAGTACCTGAAGGGGGCCTATAGGAAAGATGGGGAAAATATTTTCAGCAGGGCTTGTTCCGATAGGACAAGGAGCAATGGCTTTAAACTAAGAGAGGGTAGATTTAGACTGGATATAAGGGAGAAATATTTCACCATGAGGGTGGTGAAACACTGGAACAGATTGCCCGGAGAGGTGGTGGAGCCCCCATCCCGGAAACATTCTATTCTGTTCTATGTTCACTCAAGGAGCAGTTCTGATGGCCAAGATGTAGGGAAAGCCAGGGACTTTCCTGTTGAAGTTTGACTTTTCAGGGCTAATATATTATCATAATACTGCAAAGTTAGAGTCTTCAGGGATACTTTGAAAGGTGCAATTTTTATGTATCTGGCTTTCAGTGCACAACTGTGCTTTAGAGGTTTTTGCTTACCTATGTACTCAATGTGTTTCATATATACAGAGTGTTTCTTAATAGTAATTGTGTGCATGTATATGTCTGAAATAAAAATTATAGCTCAGTACAGTAACCTGTGAAGAAATGCTCGTCATATATGTCTTAATAACTGCCACAGCCAGATTCATGTGCCACATGTAATCATATTAGAACATAAGTGCGAATTATAAAGTGCTGGAAATCTGTCACTTGCTATTTAAAATGTACGGGAAGAAAATACATCATGGTCTCTGAACTGCAGGTAGTGTGATCTTACAGAACTGCTTTAAATCTCTGAGCTTTACTTCCCTTCATCCCAGGCAGTACTTGCTCACCTTCCGAAGGCAGTCCTGTTTTTTGCTTCGTCTCCTGGCTAAAGCATCTGCTGACAGAGAGATTGGAAATAGCAGCTCTTCCAGCTTCATGGTTTTCCTGTGCTAGCTGTTGTCAGGTAGCAAACCTGAGGGTGGCTAGTTATAGCAACATTGCTTTTTCAGATGTGGGAGAAGGGGCTGAAGGAGGAACTGAAAGTCAGCAGAGAAGGGGCAGGAAAGAAGAGTGATAGGGAGAGAGCAGAGAAAAAGAAGACTGGAAGAAAACAGTGAACACAGGGACAGAGGGATGAAAGTGGGAGTGAGCAGGAAGGAGGGAAGATAAAAGGGAACTTAAGTGAAATTAGTGATATAATCCCTTTTGCCATCACAGCCTTCATTGTAAAATTTTATGAATTTAATACTTAATTGTAACACATGCACACGCATACCACAAAAATATCACCTAAGCATGAATATGTGTGTGTAAAGTGATTCCTGCCCCCTTCCCTCAGACTATTTGATATGTCCACAAGAGTTTATGTCAACTACCACATTCGATCTACAGATAAAGACGTCTGGCATTTGGCTCATCTGAAGTGTATTTGCTCCATTCTGGCAGGTGAAAACTTTCTGCTGTGTAAGATGGCCTGTGCACACGGGTTGGGAATGGTGTCTGTGGTGAAATGGCACAGCCCAGTTCTGATGCTGCCCCAAGCATGCCCTCGTTGGGAGAGTCGTTTTACTAATGGGAATCATTAGGAAAACTTCTACCTAGGGTGGACTAGTGACAGCTCCAGTGTACCTAGAGGTAATGTGTTGCATCAGTGTGCTTATCTGGTTTTGCATATAAGGAGACGTGAGAATATTTTGGGGCATCTGTCAAGTTTTTCTATGGATTTGAACTGATTTGGTACTAGGATATAAACAGAGTCTGTGTACCCTAGAGGAATGTAATAGTGAGCTTGGTCATGTCACTGAGGGATGGATGGAAACGTCGCTTCCAGTTCAGTTTGTCAGAGCGTAGTGGAATGCTGACACTATGTTTGTAAAAGGAGTAAGATGCTATCATACCCTCTTCCCTTGGGGCTATACCTGCATCGTATTCAGACAGTCGTTTGGCTCTGGGACTCCATTGCAGAGCTTGCGCTAGAAAATCTCACCTGAGGTTTCTCAATGTCTTCGAGTCTAGTGCTTTGTGTTCTGTTTCTCACAGTTAAGTTGTTTGAACCTAAACAGAATAAAGGCAAAATATGAGAGCAATCCACAGTATCAGCTGAAAGCCATTGACTTCTTCACCCACAAATGGCATGGTAGGTAGGAAAAAATTCTGGGAAGGACGGCACAGAGAGGGGAAGTGTGAGCTTGCTTGCAGTAGGCGGGTGCTGGTACTGCACAAAAGTCCTGGGCTCTGCAGACGTACTGAGGCTTCCGAAGATTCCTTGTATAAAGCATATTAGGTTGAAAGTGAATAGGGAATGGAGGAAAAAATGGGAAGCGGGGAGAGTTGGTGAATTGTATCCGTAGCACTGAAGTTGCCACAGTGCTAGGAAGGACAGTTCCCACTTTAAATTAGCCTTTGCATGCTTTTAAATAACCTGGCCTTAAGTCACATCTGCTGGTGAATGGCTGAAAATAGCATCCTGAGCACCTGCAGGGCTGCTGCAACCGTGGGGGAGGAGTTGGAGAAGAGCTGCTGCTCTTCCCTGGGGAGTGAGAAGAGGGAAAAAGGGAAGCAGCTCTGATTTGCCATCGGTTCGTTCGCCAGCTGGGAATGGGGTAGGACTGTCATGTTACCAGTGCCTCTGAGCTGCTTTCCCTGGCAGCCAGCTGGATAATAAGGCTGCAAATTGTTGGTGTGTTCCTTTCCCTTTTGCACCCTCTCCCCTTGCTTGCCCCTGTTTTCTTGCTTCTGTGTACGTGCTACAGCTCCCTTGTCCTAAGCTGGTTCACAGGAGTGAGCCCTGCATACCACTCATCTGTGGTCAAAGCTCCAACTCGAGAGCTGTCTTTAATTCTCCTTTCTCCTAATAACGCTCTAGGGACTCTGATGTTGCTGGATCAAACCCTTTTGCCCTTGTCTCCGACCACACACAGCTGGCAAGGTTTGCAAACTGAGTTGGAAATAAAGGAGCTTGTCTTTTTTTTTAATTAGTGCTTCAACCTGTACAAAAAGGATTTTTGTAGTGAAAGCTGACCTCTAGATAGATTGGTCAGAGGGGCAACAAGAGCTTCAGCCCTGAGGGAAAATGGGGCTCTTGTTGCCCTTGCCTGTTAGCTGGAGCCCTGTGCAGAACAGCTGAGTGCTTGCTGTGGTGGTTCATTAGTTACCAAGGCATGAGAGAGGTGTAGGGGAATGCTTTGATTAGAGGCAGTAAAGAACATGTACAACTCTAGAGGTAACAGGAGTTAGGTGTGAATTTTACGTTGAATTTTTTTTGGTTTTCACTATGTGAGCTATCAAATAAAAATCAGGGATGAGACCATTTGACTGTAACTCAGTACAAGATGCAGAATTCGTTTCTTTTCAGTATTTCTCACTGTTCTGAGGTACACCAAAACCTGTCAATGCTTTGTCTGGATTTGGGTGAAGGGACTATGTTCTCTTCAATCTAGTTTTCAGAAAATTAGAGTTATGTGTTTATACAGATTTATATAGAACTCCCTCTCACAGGCACTGTATGGAGACTGTGCTTACAGCAGCTAGCTGTGACAAAATATGACACGATTCAAGTTTTGACAGGAGTTGTGCTATCATCTTACATGTGGAGATTACTAATAAGCTTTTCCTAGTTGCATTTTTTTCAATTCATAAAAAATTGAGCAATAACACTGCAATGCAATGGAGGATTATGCCTTCAAGTAGTTTGCAGTCATTTGGACGGTGGCAATTCTCTTTCCCTGGCGTGTTCTAGTTGGCAGGCTTTCTACTACATCGATGTAGGAGATGTGGTTGTTCACATTAACTATTGCCTTCACTCATTTGGTGTTTGTGGTATATACAAGTGTTGGAGTCAGTTATCTAAATACTTGTTTTCTCCACAGACAGTATGATCTTTACTGGGCAGCTTCACCTGAAACAAAGTAACATTAGATGATTAAGTTGTCAAAACTGTGTGCCTGTGCAAGGGTGCAGAGTTTGCTGTGCCCGTGCTTGCTGCTGGTTTGCTCTCTCTGAACTGAGTCTGAGCCAAGTGTTTAATCCAGCTTCCCCTTCTCAACCAGTTGTACTGTCGCACTTCTTTCTGCTTTTGTCTTTATTCCACTAAAACTTGGACTCCCTCTCTGAAAACATGGACTTTTCTTCTTTCACAAAGTCATTTAAGTGAGATATACGAGTTCAAATAGCAACTGCAGGCCAAAGTGAAGACAGGTTGGTGAAGGAGCATATTGGAGTAAATCCTCTCTGCTGTTGCCAGTGTTTTGGCCCTGCTCTTGGTGTGGAGTAAAGCGAGCGGTAACAAAGACAACAGGAGAGCAGATGATTCCCAGCACTAAACCCATGGTGACCTTTTTGCTGCTAATTAAGAATTTTCAGTGGTAATGTTATTTTATATTAATTTACAAAATTAATTTACATTAATAAGTATTGTGCCTTTAATTTCTGTGAAGCACTGAAAAGTTTTACAAATGTGCTTGTTTTGTATGAGGTCTAAGTCCACTTGACTTCAGTAAAGGCCCACTAAAGATTAGCTGAAATGTTTGCAGAGTTTGGGTGTGTTTTAATTAAAAGCTTGACTTCTTTAGGCTTCAAAACAAAGCACCTGACATTTCTGTTGTGTATGGGATGGAGTGAAATAACCACGTGAAGTCATAAAGCTTCAATAACAATATTAAAAATAAAAAGCAGCCTGCCAGTTTTCCTACATGCACATTTAGAAAGCTTTTTCATTTTCAGGATTTTCTGTTGGTTGACTGGTTTTATTTGCAATTTGTAGAGCCATCCTAGCACAGCTATAATGCTATAAAAGTTGCTTATTATGCTTACACATTCCACAAGATGTTAGACATGCAAAGTTAATAAGAATTCTACTTTAAAGAAAAAGGTAATTTTTGCTTAATAGTGAGGGTTTGGGCTGATTAGGAATGAAGGAGGTAGCACTGTTACCTTATAAGGAGTACAGAAAAATAATTGGTACTTTACTTGTTTGTTTTTTTTTTCTGGTGATATGGAAGACCATTTAAAATCTCATCTGAACTAGGGCCAGGAGAGCTGACTGAGTTTTGTAATACATTCAGACCTTCCAGTCTTGCTCGAGCCAGTGAAACTTGCAACATTTGGGACAATAATATCACTTCTTATGACTAAGGGTGAGACAATAAATAATTTTCTTCTGAAAGAGATCTAAGACCCCTGCCTGTCTCGTGGCAGTGAACAAGAAGAGAGGAGTACAGTAATATCCAGGCAGTGCTAGCAATACAGCACCTTATGCATAGTCTGTCGTGATCCTGCTCTGATTTCCCTGAAGAGGAAAGCCGCCTGCGTGAACAGGTTTTACTTTTCCCCTGTTCTGGGAGGTAGAGCAGAGGCACCAGGGGCTGAATGAGGGCAACAACTGAGTCCAAAGATGAGGGCTGAGACAAGCTGGCAAGGGAGAGTGAGGAAGGTCTCTGCTTCGGCTGCCCGCCAATCTGTTCTGAGGATGAGCAGAGCTCTCTGGTCTGTGCAGCTGTCATCTGCCACCTTTTGCAAGCCCTGGCTTCGTTACTGAGTCAAGCAAAAGACAGCACAGTCAAGTATGCGTGTTTCTGAGTAAGTCTGTGGGCTGCACTGAGGTGTTATCTTACACGTGTCAGAATCACAAAGGTTTCTTTAGACAGGAGGTTAGTTATAATATACTGCTCTGTCTGAGAAAATTAGTATCGTCTTCAGGTAAGCAGAGTTAAAGTGGACCTAAGAACCTGGCATATAGTACTAGTATTATTTCGCTTCAGTGAAGCTACACCTGGGGTGATTTGGCCCATCAGATTTGCTTTGATGTAACATTATTTGCATAAACCAATAGATTTAAGAAAGAGGAAGAAAATGGTGAAACAAGAACAGAAAGCCAGAGAGCTGTGGAAATCTATTTTCAGTGGCATTTTAATGGCTTCTTTAGAGTTGATACCCTATCAGTGCAAAAGGCACTACGAGTGACACTGTAATGACACCTGAGCTGTGTTACGGTGTCAGCGATAACACATTTTACTGAGCCTGGGCGAGAACTTGAAATGTTGGTGCAGCTGCATTAGAAACTTTCAGTCCCTAACGTCATTAAGGAGAGCTGGGTGGACTTTTCAGCAAATTAAGTGTTTTAATGTACTGGCTGCTGACAAGGCAGCTGGTATGTGCATTGCCATCAGAATACTAGGCTGGTATATGAGGCACTTGTATTGTACAATAGATGAAAATCTTCCTTTGACTCTCTGTGCAACTCAAATTTGGTAAGAATTAAGCGTCAGTGTCTCTCCGTGGAGAGCACTCCTTCCTACCTCCAGGTTAATGGAAGGAACTTCCAGAACTTCACGAACTCAGTGGACCTGCCTCATCAGACAAGGGTCTCAAACCAGGACTTAGATGTGAGCACCCCTCTCACTGAAGTGTAGCAAATGGATTACTTTGACAACTGACTATTTCAGTATGTGGAGTTACTGTATTTTCATTTGTTAGTTGTGAGCATCTTGTGGGTTGGCTGTGCTGAGTATCTCCCCCTTGCTCCATTTTACTTCTGTGTGTCTTCTCTCATCTTTTAATAACTTGTGGGGGTTTTTTTGACGTCTTTGTTTGTATTTTATCTTATACTGTAATTTGCTTTAGAGACTACAATATTATTAAACATGAATTATGCATTGAGCAGAGTCTCTGCTAGAGCCTGACTGGTCTGTTGCAACCAGAGAACAATCCCGTTTCCCGCACCACCCTCCCAGCTGCACAACTGTCACTTTCTATTACGCTTGCCTTGAACAATTGAGTGTGGCTTGTAATGACAATAATTGCCTCAAAATTGTTTGTCATGTTTGCCTTGTTAGCAACAAACTACTAACTGTTGGTTACAATCAAGTTCTCAGCTATTACTCCATAATTACATCAGGGAATATTTGCAACCAATAATAGCTGAGAAATTAGAATTATCTTTTCACAAGTGATGCTAAAATGCTTGCAGACCATTCACTCTATTCACAGCCATTCTTTTCTTACATCAGCAATCTAGTGGCAAGTGAAGCCTACCCCTGGGTAGAAGGCTAGCTGCAAGCCTGTGTCCTTTTGCACCTTCAAAACAGGTCTGCGGGTTGCGTCAGTGTTGTACAGGTCCTCTGTCAAAAGATATTTCACTTTGACTATAATAATAACCAACTAAGCTATCTATTCCTTATGCAGGTACTGAAGGGAGCCAGTTTGCTTTTGATTTCAGTATGAAAGTCCTTGTGACTAAGCTGAGCAGGATTTCTGAAAGTGTTGGTTTAGGTTTGGTTGATTTTCTTTGTTCTTTTCCCTTACCTCAGCATCTCTCAGGCTTTTCCCTCCCATTTCTCTGTAACATCAAAATTAAGGAGGGGCATTCTGGTTTAAGGATTTAGTTTTGCTGTCCAGTACAGACACTTTACCCAGTTTATCCTTTCGTATGTACCAGTTGCCTTTAGGGCCTGTGTGCACAGATTGCTTGATTTGATTTGATCTGCTTCCTTACAGTATAGGTAGAGTTTTTTTCATTACTACTGTTAAAATGCATGCTAGGCATTAACTCCTCTTTTTTTCCTGTTATGTTTAATATAGTATAATATAATAGAGCATTTTTATTTCAGTAAAAGGAATGTAAAACTTTAAAGTGTAAAGCCATGTGCTTTAAAGAAAATTAAATTTAGCTATTATTTCTTCACTGTGTTATGTTTTAACTGAGGAAGCTATTAATTTATTTTTTTCTGAACAGGAAATTCCTTGGAGAGATTACGCTGTCTTGTGAAAGATATTTTTTTAATGGAAATTTCTTTAAAGTGTTTCTTGTTTGATAAAATATTTGTAATGCTGATTGTATAAAATTAGTAGTCAATTTTTAATCAAATGCAAATGCTTTGAGTACAGAAAGAGAGCAGTACTTTTTCAGCACTATAGAGTTTTGTAATATTTAACATATAGGAAGTAGTTGTATATATTTTCCTGAGATCTGTGAAGCAGTGTTTTCAAGTAATTGATTTAATGTTGCCAAATAGTAACAGTATTTGTCATTCTGAGGCAGAGGGACATGTTATCTCTGGCACTTCTTAATAACAGGATGGAAGAAATCATATAATCATTCTGAAAGTTTCAGGATAGGCTGAACTCCAGTGGTGTCCTCCAAGTATTTGTGAGTGCTGATAGCCTGGTCATTGTGAGAAAGATAGAAGTGATGGTGTACGGGTTGACTGGAGACAGAAAGATACAAGGATGATTACATTTAGCATCAGCACAGATTTAAATACAGCCCGGCTCTTTTACAAGTTAATTTAGCACTGGGTGACTGGTTAACAGCTTGCTGGGAGACGTGTGAGGCTCAAGCAGTCTCTCCACTACTGCGTGCCAGGTGGACGCCTGGTCACTGAAGGAGCATGCTTCCAGACAGGCAGACAGACGGACAGACTTTAGTAGCTACTCAAACCCACTCTGGGAAAAGATGTGGAGGAGTGCACCCTATTTAGTTGCCTTTGTGGGCTGTACTGTGTGTGATGCTGAGAAACCAATCCAGAACCTCAGTTGTGACGGGTTGGCATCACCTTTAGAATAAATGCAGATAAATTTAACATAAAGGAAGAATCCAAATTTATATAATACACAATTTTCAGGCTTGGGTGCACAGAAATGAAGAGAAATTGATGCTGTAGGTCAGCTCCAAGAATCTTTTCTCCGTTTCCATCAGAAAACAACTCATTAGTGTGCTAGTCTTGCAGCTGGAATGTGGTTTTCCAGGAGAAATATTGCCCTGAGACCAGTCTCTACTGCAGAAGTTCCTCGTTATGGGGATAGTTACATCTTTGTATCTGAAGTCCTTCCTTAGTGCTTCGGTTTGATTTCAGAGTTTTTACAAGCCTGCTTTCTTGTGAAATGAATCAAGGAATCAGCTTAATGCATCTCTAAGAAAGCTAGTGACTGCTTCTACCAAACTTCTAGCAGTCCTGATGTTCCATGTGCTTTACTGGGTAGAGTTGTTCCCAAAGCAGAAGATAGAGTGATCCCAGTTAATAACCGTCCTAGATCTCTGCTATAAACAAACTGTTAAACTTGTGTAAAATGAATAATTACTTCTGATTTGAAGGTGGACTTCAAACCGTTGTGTTTAGCTTTTCATACTCTGAAACTTGGTTTTCATGTAAGCATAGACATTGGCAAGGAGATTCAAATGAGACCATAAACCAGAATAATGCAGGTGGTTCACTAGCAGCTTTTAAATAAGGCAACAGTAATAGGTACTTTGGGGCAGTAATTGACTAAAAAATTTGATTTTGTGCCTTGAGAAACACTGTGATAAAACCTTGGTATCAACAGACTAGTCTAAATTCTTAGGAGCGATATTGCTATTACTGGTTTGGTGGGAAAAGAAATTAGAAGATACAGACAGGGAATAAGTTTTATTTCTCTGCAAAAACAAACTAGAGAGATGACATTTCAGTAACACAAAGTTACTGTTCCAAGAAGAGCCAAAATATGAAGTGTACTAAAATTTTAATGACTTAATTGGGAAAGTCATGCAGCGAGTTTGTTATGTCACACTGTTGAAGTGTCTCGGGTGGTTATTCTGAGGGGAGCTGATGCTGCAGCCTGTCGAAGAGAGGGTGAAGAGACAGAACTGCAAGATGTGAGAACTCTTAATGTGAATTACCTGCAATGGGAGGAATAGGTGCTCTTTGAAAGGAGGTGGTACAAATAGTGAGAGCAGCCAGGTGGTCTAGAGAGGCGGAAAATAAATGGAAGCAAACAGTGCTGTCAAATTTCTGTTAAGAAGGACTCCCTGTATGTGTATAACGAATCTATAAATAATCTTTGAATAGTTTACAGGTCTGCATACATCTGTCTAAAAGCAATTGGTAACTTTTAAAAAATGTCCTTGAGTTAACTGTCCAAGGACCATATTTTTATCAAAAGTTTGAGGGAACTTTGACTTTTAGTGACTTGATTTTTAGAAATTGTATACAGCATGATCATGTCCAAAATATGTGGGTGCAGTTAAAATCTATACAAAAATCAATGATAAGAGTTTCTGCAAAAGCCAGTGGAGACAAGGTTTCATCCTTCATGTTTTCGTAATAGGTTCTTGGCAGTTGAACGGATCCTGAAGTAGTTAATGTGGGTGCTGAGATTGCTACTGGTTCTTTAAGTAAAACATCAGTGCAGTTTATGCAGAGTTTATAAGCTTTAATTTAGTGAGTTAGACAAGCTCTGTCAGTGTTCCTTTGTCTCCCTTTGTATTTTCTGCTACATTTCTGCGATTCTGTACTGGTTACATGTTCTCTCTAGGAACTGTGCATCTTAGATTCCTGGAGCAGACTACAATCCCTGGTTATTCCTGTACATCTGTAGTCACAGACTTGCAGTTGCACATATTGTTATCTCTTCTGCAAATATGCCCTATTGTAATTAAAAGCATGGATGTTGTAAAGCCTGTTAGCAAGGACAACCATTTTTCTGTGCTGTGAATCAGCTACTCGGCAGCACACTTCCATTCACTCTCTGGGAAAAAAGGGCCTAAAATGATTGCTTGCTCAAGGAGATGGGGAAATGGCAGTGACAGCATTAAAAGGCATGTGGCACAGGTAGATTTCAAAGAGTAATGTGACAGCCTGACCAAGTTTTCCACAGTAATTTAAGAAGGAGGGTTCCGTGGTGATTCTTGAACTCAGTTCTCTCTGTTGGCATTGTAAAGTGTTGGTTTCAATAGAAGCTTACTTAAGTGCAGTTTTGCAAAGGAGAGGGTGGATGTGGTAAAACTGTTCTTTTTCTGAGAAAGAGTTCTTCACCACCTAGGAAACCACGTACACTCCTACCCTTCCAGCCTTTTACAGGCAGCTCTGACACTGCCATGACCATGCAGACGAACAGGTTCTTTCCAGAAGACCTTCTACCGCACAGAGTATTTACCTTGGTGGGTAGTGACAGCCTGTTAGTCTTTTCTGTTTCTTGGCCCCCCTTCCAGTGTACTGCCTGATTTTGAGTGGTCCAGCTGGTAGTCTGTGGGGCAGTTCTGTTCAATCTATGGCTCTTTTTTTAGGATGCCTTTGATGTCTTCTAGGGCATCTGCTGTTTTTTTGTAGGTGCTTGGTATGAGCCCCTGTGAGTAGAAGAGGATGCTGCAATATGGCTTGAGGAAGGAAGACAACAGGGGTGTCCCAAATCAGGCACGTGGCCCACCAAACTCACATACTGTAATAGAACAATAGCCCATTGCTGCTTAGCTGAAGCAGGTTGTAGGACCTTATGTTACATATGATCTGCTAACTCCTGGGCACAGACTGGCTGGTAAGGCCCGAGCCTAACTGATCACCACGTACACGTGTATGATGGAGAGAGCAGATGTTAGCAGTACCAATATCCAGGCTTTTAATTTTTATACAGATAGAAGGGAAATAACTATTTGGTTTTTGAACTATTCCTGCCTTGCAGAATGAATTTCTCTGAATAATAATGAGTTTCGTTAAAGATATTGCTGCCTTGTGGATCAGGAAGAAATCTAGTTTCCCATGCTGTCCGACTACCTCTTGGGAATACTGCAATTAGCTACACTTTGAACCTGAATGAAAAAATGAGGAGAAAACCACTCTCCTGACTCCTCCATTATTCCAGCTTAGGGTGAAAACTGTCCCCCTTCAGCACCCTCCAAGGCAGAAAATTTTACTTCTTTTGCTTTCCTATGTGAGTATGTGGTGGATGCCTTACCATTTGTTTCTCCCTGGCTGTACACACAGATGTGAACAGACATCAGTTCTGAGGAAAAATCCAGAGAGTAGAGGGTTAGGAAGGCTGCTTAGGGAGTAGCAGAGATTGAGCTTGCCAGCTTGCCAAGGTTATTTTTCCAGCAGCATTTATTAAAAATAAAGTTAGCATTGAGTTGTATATTGGCTCTGTTGTATATTTCATTAAACGTTATGGAACAAGCACAAAGCTAATTCAAGTCTACACAGAAGTATCTATTACTATGTATAGATTTTTTATTTGTGGGTTTTATAACCATATTTATAAATCTATTTTTAGCTTATCACACATATATCTCTTTCCATAATCATCTATTTCTAAGTAAGTAAAGTGAACTGCTTGCTGAAGAGGGGTAGAGCTTTATGGCATGGGAATCTGTTATTAAGCAGTTTATACATTTTCCTGTGCTCTAATTAGAGACCATCTCAGAGAGTTCAGAAATACCGTGGGCCTGAATATCTGAAGACGCAATTCTGTGAAGGCTAAATCCAACCAGTGCAGTATACATTCCAATACTCCAAGGCAAAAAAAAAGAGTTTGCATCTCTTACGTTCTTGCTGTTTTGGTGTGGGTGAAAAAGGCTTTGGTTGAATGTGTTTCAAACAAATCACAAGGTGTGTGCCATCCGAGCCACCTTGTGTTTTCCTGTTCAACAGGAGCAACAGCAAGAAACAGCAGATGTCAGTGTCTGTAGGTCCTATCAGAATGTTACAGGTTATGACTGAGGGGCAGCAGTAGCTACAACAGCTTAGCAGCACGTTCTTCTTCCAGGAAAGCAACATAAGAAATAAATTTCGATGGCTGTCTCTTGCAGAAGTAGATTCCATATATATCTGTATATATGTATGTAGAGATATATATATATGAAACCACAGTGAAGCTCTTTTCGTACTTCAAAGTGTTTTCCTGGTACAGGACAGTGCCAGTCTTAGAGGCTTCCTCTCAGAGCCCTTTCTAGTGGTGCTTTGCAGGGCAGGTCAAATACTGAGCAGAGAACAGAAGACTGGTGTGGACCTGACAATTGGTATTGGTGAGTAAATGGTCTCCTGAGGGCTCTTGTTTAGATGGTTTCATTCTTAAATACAATGATTGGCCGTGTCCAAAGAGTTACAATCAATGGCTCAATGTCCAAGTGGAAACCAGTAACAAGTGGTGTCCCTTGAAGGTCCATACTGGGACCAATACTATTTAATATCAAGCTGAGTGGTGAGTTGATTTGCTAGAGGAAAAGGATGCCATCCAGGCTGGAGAAGTGTGCCCGTGGAAGCCTCATAAACTTCAAAATAGTCAAGTGCACGGTCCTGCACCTGGGTCGGGACAATTCCCAACATGAATACAGGCTGGGGAGTGAACGAATTGAGACTGGAGAAGGACTTGGGGATACTGGTGAAAGAAAAATTGGACATGAGCTGGAAATCATAGAATCATAGGTTGGAAAAGACCTCTAAGATCATCAAGTCCAATCATCCACCCAACACCACCATGCCAGCTAAACCATATCCCTAAGTGCCACATCTACACATTTTTTGAACACCTCCAGTGATGGCAACTCAACCACCTCCCTGGCAGCCTGTTCCAATGCCTGACCGCTCTTTCAGTAAATAAATTTTTCCTAATATCCAATCTAAACCTTCCCTGACACAACTTGAGGCCATTGCCTCTCATCCTATTGTTAGTTACCTGGGAGAAGAGACCAACACCTGCCTCACTACAACCTCCTTTCAGGTAGTTGTAGAAAGCAATAAGGTCCCCCCTCAACCTCCTCTTCTCCAGACTAAACAGTCCCAGCTCCCTCAGCTGCTCCGTGTAAGACTTGTTCTCTAGACCCCTCACCAACCTCATTGCCCTTCTCTGGACACGCTGCAGCACCTCAACGTCTTTCTTGTAGTGAGGGGCCCAAAAGTGAACACGGTGCTCGAGGTGCAGCCTCACCAGTGCTGAGTACAGGGACACGATCACCTCCCTGCTCCTGCTGGCCACACTATTCCTGATACAAGCCAGGATGCCGTTGGCCTTCTTGGCTGGCTCATGTTCATCCGGCTGTTGACCAGCACCCCAAGGTCCTTTTCCGCTGGGCAGCTTTCCAGCCACTCCTCCCCAAGCCTGTAGTGTTGCATGGGGTTGTTGTGACCCAAGTGCAGGACCCGGCATTTGGCCTTGTTGAACCTCATACAGTTGGCCTCG
>Ga0065711_1037021_pt1 | contig 20294 bp, 10 predicted proteins | sample Hoacrofraction12_FD_59098 | JGI IMG/M metagenome (GOLD analysis project Ga0065711, IMG submission 59098) | Hoatzin crop microbial communities from Cojedes, Venezuela - Epithelial fraction 12 v2 (version 2) | ecosystem: Host-associated > Birds > Digestive system > Esophagus > Crop | place... | reverse complement strand
AACAACAACGATACAAATAAGGAGAAAACACAACAACGAACCGTACAGACAGCCGCTCTCCCGAAACAGGACCGACGTTGCGCCCCCCCAAGCCGCGAGTGCCTTCCCGCCGTGCCGCCCCCCCTCCACCGGAACCCAGCGTGACGTCACATGGTGTGGAATACCGGGCTCTGTTTGGCCAGGTGGGGTCAGCCCCCACCCCCCGGCTGTGCCCCTTCCTGGATTCCGGTCAAAATTAACCCTGTTCTGGCCAAACCCAGGACACTGTCTTTCCAGTATGAATGATCAAATCCTCTGGTGTGAACCTTCCAGAAGTTGCTTTGCCATCATCACAGCCTCTGCTCAGGCTAAATGGACACCGGTAGGAGCCTGCACCCAGCTAGAGGCAACAGGGCAGGGAGCAGGATGTAGGCAACCACGCAGGGGACCCTCAGGGATGTGTAGATTACTTGGGAAGTGCATTTGCACTACTTGCAGGTTGCTGGGAGCACTTAGGCACACTCAGATCTGCAGCACTCACCTCTCTTCCAGGAGGAGTGTGGAAGGAGGGGAACCCATGCTCCTTGGAGGGGATGTGCGTGTAGCGCACAGTGCTGGGAGGCATAACTGTGACTATTCATTGGGATTAGAACATTCTGGGATGCACTATAGAAGGGTATTTAGAAATTCATAGTTGCATATCAACATTTTCAAGCATCTAGTATCATGTTTTACCCCTTGTATCATGGTTTATCTGTTTATCTGCAAATATTGATGTTGCTTACATGGTTCACAGATTGCCAGTTAATTACATGTTGTTAATAAATCAATAAACCACTTTGATTCCGATTTGGTTTAAACTGTACACTGAGCAGTTTTTTGTCTGAGACAGCCATCTGTGTTTGCCATTAGCAGGCCAGCTGCATCCTGCTCCCTACTTATTTTAAAGAAACAAATGGTTCCCAGCTAGGGCAGGAGCTGGACTCTCCAGTACAGCTTTCTGCTCAATTCTCATTTAAACTATTCATTGCAGTAAGAGTTTGTAAAACTCAGTAGTAATCACTGAGAATTCTTTGTTGCTCTTCTAAACCTAGAGGAGAAATGAGTTAAGTGCAAGCGCAGGTTATGAAGCTGAATAAATATAACTTTGGGGTTAGTACATGCTTTTACACAAAGGAAGACACTTTCAGGAAAGTAATGAGGTCAAATCAGGTCATATGCTGATATCCTGTGTGATACATATATCTCTATTTAACTTCAAGATAACATTTATCTGTTAATTCAGACAGAAAGATTTTTTTCCTTTACAATGTACTTGGCTGTTGTCCAAAAAATAAGGGTTTTAATATATATAATACATATATATATAATTCTAAGCTGTGTTATAGTCTGCTGAATGTCATGAATTACAGGGTTTTCTGGCATATTGAAAGAAAGCAGTAGTTAATAAGCATGGATCTTTGATAGGCCTTTGATATTTTCATCAGGGTGACTCCTCTGGTAGCCAGGTATGTCTTTTGTCTCTGATCCTCTGTCTAGATCGTCCTGACTTTAACAAAACTAAACGAAGCCGTAGACAAGTGGCCCTGTTTTCATTCTTCTGGGTGATCTTTCTCCTGAATGACGGCTGTAACTAAATTAATGTATTAACCAAGTTTCATCTGTTATTTTTGGCATTCCCACACAGCATGAAATCCTTTCATTTGTCCATAGCTTTTACAAGAGTGCTTAATGAGACAGGCCAGGTCAGGACAAAGTCCCAAACCTGCAGCTCTGCTGTGCTGGTTGCAAGTCCCTGCTGGGTGCTCAGGCAGTGTGGACAATGAAGCAGCTGGGCTGACAGAAAAGAGGGAAAACAAGAGGAGGTGAAGGAGGAGAAAGCCAGGAGGGGTTGGAGAGAGAATTAGAGGAGGAAAGGAAATGGGATTTGGGCTTGGAAGTGTAACCAAGCAGACAGGAGGAACAAGAGACTGGAACAGGGCTTTTTTAAGGAGACAGGGACTGGGAACTGAAAATGGGGTGAAAAAGACACAAGGAGCACCAGGGAAATAGGGAATGAGATTCAATGGGTAGCTGAAGTTCTGATGCAGCAGAAAATTATGAGCATTAACTGCATGCAAATGATGATACCAATCTCAATCCAGAAACTCAGAAAATGAAGAAAAATGACAGGGCGTTTAATCTAATCCTTAAGTCATTTGCTTCCTATCACACAGGAACCCTGTAGCTGCCAGAGAAAAAAACATTCAGGTCTGCAAGGCAGTGTTCATCTGCCCTCCTCTGGCTACTCTTTCCAAAACTCTTTCTTTATTCTGAACACATCTTCCAACTTTTTCTAAAAATGAAAGAAGAATATTTTAGAGAATAACTATACAATCCTCAGAGTTCCAGTCATCCAGCGCACTAGATGAAGGAGCAACTGTGCAAAAAATAATTTGTGATCATATAATAAAAGGCTGCATCCTGACGTCCATAATCTGCTGAGAAGATAAAACTAACTGAGGAGTTTCATACCTTTAAAACCCTTCATTTTGCAACCTTAATGATTTATTTTCTTGTTGTGAGGTTTCCTGTCTGAGTTTAAATGTATGTGTTACCCCAGAAGCCCCAAAGTGTTTACAACATAAAAGGACAACTGCCGGTACAAGGATGTAGTCATGTACTGTATCACAAAACTAGAAGTCAAGCAGATTCTGATAATCCCTTTCTTCCCCACTTTTTAAGTATTGGCCAGCTGGCAGCTATCAGGGCAGCTTTACAGGGCAATGGATGTCTTACCAAGGTTACTGCTGACAATGCAAAAAGAAGGCAGCAGATGATACCTCAGAGGCAGAAGTAACTAAATTGGGAGGGGCAAGGCAGGCAAACCAGGTTAACTAATCAAAAATAAAAGGAATAAAATCCTAAAACAGTTGTGACGGGCCTTGAGGGTGAGGACAAGGGCTTTGACCTTGTTGTGGTAGAACAGGAAAAGCAAGCACTTAATCACCCACGCAGCATCTTAAGCAGCTGTTCTGGTCTTCACGCCGATATTCATACAGTCTGACAATTTGCTTAGCATTTCAATTAATAAAACATTTTATGAAGAATCAGTTGTACCTCCAAGTTCTCATCTTTTATGTAGTTTTTAATTACTTCTTCAACACTTGCAGCCTTGCTTGGATTATACATGCTGAAAAAATAATTTGGCTATTCTGAAACGAATCATTAAAAAATATCTCTGCATAAAATTTCCTGTCAGATAGAAGTACAGGAACCATCCATTACTTCAATACAGTGTTAACATCCAGGGGTAGATTGAATTTTCTTTATCCAAAGGTACTGATTTTCCCAACTTATGCGTACCTTTCCTTAAACTTTCCTTCAAAAATTGCTTGTGACGTAAAAGAAGAAAATTTTTTTCAAGAACGATCCAACCTTACTATTTCTTAGAACTAGAAAGAGTTCCTTATACACTGGTGGTACTGTGATGTTGTGCAGAAGATAAGCACAGTGACAAGTCTCTCTCTCAGCTCTCAGATAAGGAGATGGGCATGGCAGGCTCCCTACAAATCTCCAAAAAGCCCCCACCCAGACTCCACCTACACCAACAGATGCACCAAGCCTGAGTGTTCGTGATCAGTTTGGATGCCCCCTCCCTAGAAGTGTTCGAGGCCAGGCTGGATAGGACTTTGAGCAACCTGGTCTATTTGAAGGTGTCCCTGCCCATGGCAGGGGGATAGGGATGAGATGACCTTTAAGGTTCCTTCCAACCCAAAGTGTTCTATGATTCTGTGATTCTATGACCAGCCAAAATGAATGCTCACAAATGTACCCAACGCAACAGTACCTGTCTCCTGACGACTGGTATGCCAGGGACCAGTAGATCACCATTTGCTCCCAGGGATACTTCACACTGTGAAACAAACCCAAGGGTTTATTGAACAGAAAACTCACAAAGAGAGATAGCAGCTACAGAACTCAATACAGCTCTGAACTTCTAATGGTCAAGCAATTGTATCAATATGTGTTTCTGTAGTCTACTAGATTCTGACATTTTTGTATATATATTTAATAAAATATTTATTAACACCAACATTGTACAGGTCTAGTTCTTACAGCTAAAATTAGAACTTCAGAGAACATCACTAGCATTTTGTGGAAGCCTGTATGTCAGGTAAAAAACTCTGATAATTGCCATTATCAGCCGCTGAGACCTTTGAACACCTTCAGGCCTTGACTTCCAATTGCTGCTGGGATAGAATGCATCACCAACACCTGTTTAAACTGAATACATGCTTTTATGTATAGCTGATACAAAAATGTTTGACTTTTAGCAATTTTATCCTAAACTGCATTTTTTTATTGAAGAAAATGATTGGAAGAACCTAGTGTTAATGCTGGCAAGGTTAGAGGTGCCCAAAAACAATGAAGCATGCAGCTGGCATCACCCTTAGAGTCCCCTGGCACACAGCAGCACATATAATGTGTCAGTCCCCTGGCACTTGTATAATGACTTATTTTCATTGGGCACATCAAGCGTTGTGCTGAGCTTTCAAAGTGAGTAGAGCCTGTGGATGCAAGAAGATTAGTACAAGCATTTGCAAATTAATGATTGCATATCCATGTGTGTACTGAAATGAATAAATGCCTAGGCTGGGACAAAAAAAAAACTGGGATCTTGGGAACAGATTTCTGGGGATAGAATAAAAAGTGTGCAGGTACTAATGTCTTCTTCTGAACTGCTTACAACACGTAGTGAATTCTCATTTTATATATGAATCTATTTTAAATGTTGAAACATTGATGCTCAACAATGAAACTTCAAGGCAAAAGTGATGTTCAGAAAATGCAATGTAGAAGAAAATCATTGGGTCTTCCACATTTGTTTTCTAAATAAAAGTGTAGGGAAAATGCCTTGTGAAATTGAGGCCAATATTTATCAAATGTGTAATCCATTTTGTCTAATGTTGTTTAATACACATGTTGTTTTTGTGCCTAGAATATGTAAGTGCACCATAGCTGATGCTGGATGAAAGTGTGATAAAATGTCATTTTAGATCTTTCATTGCTTGGATTCAAGATCCATATTTCTCAATAAACACTATTCTAGTCAAGAAGAACAAGTTTGACTGATCTTTTTCTTTGAAAATATACATCCTCTGATTTTTCTAGTGCTCGGTGTTCAGAAGAAAATGTCGAAGAAATATCCAGAGCTGCACTATTCAGATATTGTTTCAGGTTTCCCTTACAAGAATCACCAATAACATTGAAATAAAATCTATGTGTTTGGAATTAAAGGCTCTTTAATAGGTTCAGAACAAATACACCTTTAGTCTGGAAATGAAAAATGAGTTGGTAAGAGTACAGAATACCACCTTCTTTGATGACAAACCAATAGTGAAAACGGTTGAGGAAACGAAGAACAGTAACACAATTTTAATATTTTAACATGCTGTCATCTCATTTAGTAAGCGTATAGAAGCATTTTGTACCTTCTTTATTGCGATCAATCCAGCTTTTATAGTGATTTTGTTATGGTCATAAATATTCTATTCCTCTCCACTGCAAAAATGCAGAGTATGCTCTATTTCTTTTATAAATATTAACAGACACAATATACCTTTTCAAGAAGTAATCTGATCACATTTGTTTGCTGTAAATCACAGTATTAACCTCAGGGGTGTATTTTTTTAGTGACAAACACACAGAAGTTCAAGAACAACTTATTCTTTTGTACAATATATTGAGAAAAGCTCTCCTGTCAGCTCAATAAAAATGATATGTACTAATATCTTACCTTGTCATTAAACCAAAGATATAGACATAATTGTACAAATATTGTAAGTCCACATTACTGATTTTCTCAGATGCTTTGTTTCTCTGTTGAATTGTTTCCTTAATGATTGATTTTTATTAACTATCATTTCTCATTAATGTTTCATACAGAATTACGTTTTGAGTACACCAGGATTTTTTTCTTTGATGTTTTTATTACACTGTTTTCTTCCTGCATAGATAGATTAAATTTTTTAAGTGAAGAAAACTCCAGATTCAGATGACTGTTAATACGAGTAAATAAAATTCAATAGCTATATTAATTAAAGCTTGCTGCTCTTTCGATTCATACACTGTCTATAGCAGGCTGCAAAATGTAAATGTATGTAAAACATACATGTATTTTAAACTATATAGCCAGTTTCTCTGAATGCTTTTTGTATGTGAATCTTTTGCAAATAGCTTGTTAAAAATATTATAAACCCAAGAAATTGTGATTGATATCACCTACATGCCATATTTCTGTTATTTGATTTGATTCATTTTACCTCTCTATTTGGTTTTCCAATATGGAAATGCAAATGCATTTTTTTTCATTCAAAAATTATCTTTTGTAAATCATTTCCACTAGATTGGAGGTAAACTTTTACTGAATACTGTGTATAGATATATATTGCATTTAAAATTATTGTGTTGTAGACTATCTACAAGCAGATTATGTTTCCTAAATCTTATCCATTATTGAAAAAAAATAATTTTGATGGCTTCCAAATCTATGGGTTTCTTGTAAAGCTTTCCCTGTGATTGTTTAAATAGCAAATAGAAAGATGTGTGTCTATTGACCAGCAAAATAGATGCACTTTGCAGCACACCATGTAGCCCTGGAGCTTATCTTAACTTTCACTTGGTTCATCCACACAAGTATCTTTCCCATTGAAACCAAGATACAGAAGAGAAAGAACTGTCTATGCCTCAGCATGGACTCAGGCCTTGACCATGCATGAGAATTCAAGAGTTAGAAAAGAATGCTGGTTTACATGTCATCTATACTGCTTAGTTGTAATTCCTCTAGATAATACTGTTCGTTTTCTTTTCTTGCATTAGCATGCAATACTTCTGGTGTAAATGCTCATGTTTTAAAAACAATGTGCAGTTCTTAAATGTAAAGTTAAATTTACTCCATGACTTGCAGGAATAAATCCAAATAGTTAAATATTCAAGGCAAACAAATAAGGTGAAGGATGAGTATAGGTAAAACAAATAAATTTTTAATGTTTGTTATTAATATTTGCTGTTTATTGTTACACGATAATGGCTGTGAATCTCAGGAAATCCTCTAATCTCATGCAAGGATTTCCATCTCAATTGGTAAGGATGTCTCCCCATAGAGCCTTGCAAAGTTTGTTCCTTTATAATCTTGTCAGTATGTTTGGGACACTGTTGCAGTCTAAAGAATGGTCCAAATAATCACATGTATCTTGCTGTTATCTATCTGATTTTAATAAAAAAATAACCTTAAATCTTGGAAAAAGAAAGAAATATCATTTTAAGGTTTGCATTGTGCAGGCATTTTGAGCAGACAGATATTTTTTCACTTTGATTTAGTATTGGAACTCATTTGCTGCCATGAATATACTCAGAGATATTGATGGATACTCGGGGTGTGGGTATGAGCACTGCCTTGTTTCACCCAAACACAGACAGGCCAAGCTGGTGCTCCTCCTTTCAGCCGGGAATCAGCACAGGGCCCTGTGGATACACAGCGATGAGACAGAAATGGTGGCAGGAGTATCTGGCGGGAAGAAGCATCTGTCCATCAGCCCGTTGATTGTGTGATTTGCCTTCTTAATGACTTGACACAGAGAACTACCTTCTTTGGTGACATGATGTAGCTATCCAGACACGCTGTAGCAAACTGGTAATCCTGTTTAAGTGTCTTCTTTTTTCCCCTCTTCAATTATTGCCTAGATTTACGTATTTAAATTAACCTTACATGAAAGCACTTGCTTTGCCATCTTTGATGAGGAGGGCTACATATTTGTTATCTTGGCTTATTGTATCAGTTCATGCACTGCACAGAAAACTCTGAAGAAAGGTATCCATGGGAAGCAGGAATGCCATGACCCTCCTACAAGAGGATATTCAGATTATTTCATCAGGTATGCAGTTTTTCCATTTCTTTGACAGTCTGCCTGTTAGCATTCTTGTCGGCATTGCCAGATGGCCCTCAGAAATACCCTCCCATACTCTGAAATTGTTGTTCTGCCAGCTCTTGCAAGGGGCATTCCCCAGTAGAGAGAGGCTTCCTTATTTAATTCACAGAAGGGGTAAAAATGTAATACCACCCTGGGTCTTGAGAGCACTTGGATGTTAGTTCTACTTCACTCAGATAACTGGGGAATCTTTTTTTGAGGATCAAAAATAGAAAGTCTAATTTCAGAGCAGAGTTTATGTTCCCTTTTAAGAACTTTTAACTTTTGTACTACCAAAAATGAGATAAACCCACTTGCTCTTGTCTTTTCTTTGCTATTTTGTGGTAATATACCACTCAAGTTCCAACCACTATGTCTTCATCTATTTTATCTGACAAGCCATATATAAAGATTCAGTTCAGTGTTTATCACAGTACAAAAGATATAAAGCTCTGAAAAATATGGTTTCAAATATAATAGAAATGGTGACATACCCTAACCTATTGTGGCAGCAACAACACTACTGTAATATAGAAGGTTACTAAGACGTATTGGCAGTGAAGGCTGCTTGCACTGCTGTGATGGCTCTTTCTATAGGCATGGTAATGCAGCTTAGTTCCTGAGTATCATATGTTGGCAAATGAGGGTATAGTAGTCAGGAGATGTTCCACATAAAAAGACTTGTTTGTTTGTTGTTTTTTTTATCTTAAAGAACTGCTAATGACATGTTTTGAGCTGAAAGGTCAAGCCTAGGAGAAGCTACCAGTCCACAGTGTTAGTTAGATCTCTCATCCTAGAAAGAAAAGTGCTACTGAGAACTGCTATAATGTTGTCTCTGCAAAGACTGAAGACAATCAAGGGTGGAGAGTGCCAAGATCTGAGGTATCAAAACATCTTTTCTCCAGAAACAGAGAAGGAACTGCTAGGATATGTGATGCCGGTATACAAAGTACTGCAAACACAGAGAAAGAAAAGTGATAAAGAGAATTCTATAGTTAAAATATCAGCACTATGTTCACTCAGAATAAAATAAGGAATGTGTAGGTAGGAAAAAGAGAAATGTAAAAATCAGTTCTTACGTCTCTTGCTAGTGAAATGCAATTTTCAAGGATGCTTACACCTAAAAGTTACCTAAAGCTACATAAATAGGCACATGACAACTGAAAGTAAAAAAAAATAATAATAAAATAATGTAATTACTCAGATGCTGGAGGGAAAGACAGAAGATGAGAAAGAAATCTACCAAACAGTGGAGCATTTCAATAACCATTTTAGCACAGAAATATGTAAAGCCTCTAAGAGTACCTGCCTACTGCTAAATAAAAGAGATGCCAAGTAGCCCAGAAAGCTACGTTCATGTTGCACAGTGCTGGCTCCTGAGCACTCTCCAGGTCCATGCTAGAACCTTGTGCTTCTAAACCACTGTTCTTATTCCTGCTATTTTCTTTGGTTTAAACATCTGAAATATTTTAAGGGTTACGTTACCACTCCTTATAGTGGTGCTTTAGCAGTGTGAAACTGATGGTCCTTGCTTCTGGAGTGTGGCGTGTTTTTACTACAATAAATTATGGATTAAAAGAATATAGAGGTGTTCGAGAAACTCCTGGAACAGTTTTGAAGACCTGTCCCGAGAAGGAGGGAAGAAAAATCTTCAAAATTCAGGCTCATGCACATTGATTTTGGAAATGGTCCCTCGTGCATAAAATCCCCCAACCCTTGCCCGGCCATCTCTCAGAAAGTGCTGATTGGCCCAGGTCATTATCATGCCAGTTGTATGCTAACTGTTTGGCACTGCGCATAATCACATTCCAGTACTCTAGCTAATTCCTCCTCCTTTTTTAACAATAGAGACGTAGCTTAAAAGCCTAAAGATATAACTATGGTTCCAAGAATCCTATTAATGGAATAACTGGCACATGATCCATGAGTATTTATTTAGTTGTTTTTCTCTTCATCTCCAGTACTTTATACTTGTTTCTGTGAAGTTTTTATCTGATTCTATACAGCATCTTACCTCCTAGAAAGGCCAATCAAAATTTCACACCCCTGGGTCCCATTCTGTCATTATCTCCCCTGTGAGCTGTGGCTATCCTTCGAGGTTCTGATCATTATCCTTCAAGACCCTAAAGAACATTCATCGGTATGACAAAGCTACATTAGTTTTCATGTGCCAGTCACTGAGAAGACTGCCATCATCAGTGGTGCTACATCCTCCAGCAAACACACAAAATGTCAAGAGTAGGAGGTCCTGAGCAACATGGCTTCAGCTGTGTCATTCCTGTTACATTCAGATGGGTCTGAGACTTCTTTAACTTCTAAACTTCTTTACAACAAGCAATAGTCACTGCTCCCAAGATAAGGACGCAATAGCAGGATATACAGGGTGTTCATTATTCAGGAAGTAATTTTGTCTTTGAAAACACAAAAAGCATGGTGAAGAATGAATGTAAGCCCATAATGTAACACAGCTGAGTAGCAGCACTTACAAGCATTTAATGCGGGGCCATCAGTCCTTCCAGCATTTGCTGAGATCCTGCTAAAACAAATCTATAGAGCAGAGGATATTCCCTCTCTAAAGCTGTCAGTTGATGCTAGATCATTTTTAGTAATGTAAACACCTGTGAATTCATGAACTTGTGGTAATGAATTGCAAAATGGAACTAACGCAGAATGATATTGGTAGCACAAGAGATGTCTAAAATAATTTTCAATGTCTCATACGTTCTCCTTTTTCTTTCTGTTTCCTCCTTAAGGACAAGTCTATAAATCATTTCTTTTTTCTGCAAGACAAAACTATTCAGGTTTTTTTTTTTGCAAGCTGTCTAACCAAAAGTAGACACGGCCAGATGGGGTGACTTGTGAAAAGAAATTTTGTAGGGGAGTTTTACAGATTATTACGAATTGCCCTCATGAGGCATTTATGTCCTTACACAAGGCCCATCTTTCAGAGAACAGAGCAAGTATAAAGCTGTGTTGTGTGACAGACAAAAACAAAAAAATGGGCAAATGTTAGCTAGAGAAGAAAATAAACTCGTAAAAGTACAGGACTGGAGAAAGCATCTTGGCCACACAACATGCAAAAAAGACAGGGCCTGGGGAAAGGAGTGGGAATAACAGGAAAGGCAATATATGAATTGTCAAAGATGACAGAAAAAGACTAAGTATACTGGTTCACTGGAGTTTTCTACTATTTTACATGTAGTTTTATTCTAATTACAGACAAAGCACATATAGTCCAACATTTCCAAAGTACTGGGAGTATAGAAGAAAGGAATAGACTGTGAAATCCTTGAAGAACAGGCAGCTGCTCATGACAACAGTTTTCTCACTCCAGAACTGGGCATCGTTGAGTCACCAAGGAGAGGGCAGCCCCTGCCATGGCATGGCAAAGCTCTCAAACAGCTGCATGTCCCCAAGCCCAGTGGGTTCCTGTGCAAAACCTCCATATGGCACAAGAAATGGTCTCTGAACTTTAAAATAAAACTGTCAAATACTTCTGAAGTCACAAAACAGGAATTTACTTTCAAAAGACTGACGCTGAAAAATTCTTAATTAACATTTCTTAAAATTTTAAACTGATGCTTCTCACTCTCAAGGCAAAATGGCCTGTTCTCTTGAGAGAAGCATGAATGCCATTGCCAAATGGTAAATTAACTGAGCTTTGTTTATACTCTTGTGTTCAGATGGAGTAAAGACTTAAGAAGTTGAGCTCTGATGCATTCTTTTTTTCCTACTTAGATCCACTAATCCTCCTTCTCACCTTTAATATATAAATATATACTGTGTCTACATACATATATAAGCACATATATCTTTATTTCTACGTGCACACAGACATACAAACACACATACTGTCTTCACTTAAAGGGACTTAAAAGGAACAATTGGAATATCTGATTTGAATTAATTATTTTTTCTCTTCTGTTTACGTACTGAGTTACCCAAATTAGGGGTATTTTTCACTTTCAAGATTTAAATCTTTTTTGAGCATTCTTCTCTTTGCCCACTTTTTCCTCTTTTTATTTGCAATTAGCACCGAATGAATTTGTCTGAGGAATGTAATTACATGGCACGTACTTAAAATGAAAGTAGTTACAATTTATGATGGAGTCCTCTGACCATTCCTGTTTAATACTGTTTTCAATGAAGTCAAAAGACCTTCAATGAAAGCAAATAGGCCCTGTTATGTTCTGTTACAGATTTAAATCAAGTAGCTCCTTTGAAGTGGATTTATATCAGCATAAAATCAATATAAGAATCAGAAACCAAGCCTATAAAATGTAAATAGTGTCCAAAATTCACACAAGTTATTTAACTCCATCGATTTCTTGGTAGGCAGTCTGTGAGATGTGGATGGGAAACATTTTTTCTACAGCATAGTCTTGAAATGCTGCCTGCATGTCTTAGCTTTCTGGGGTTTTTCACTTTGGCAGCGGGTGAAACATGGCTAATGTTAAGCTCAGCATTGTGAACCATGGCCAAACTAGCACATTTCAAACCATTAGCTCACCTCCTCATCCTGTTAAAGCTTTAGTCCACAGAGACTCAGCACTCTCAGATTCCTTACCTGCTGGTCAGGTAAACCAGCCAACCAAAGTAAAATGATGTCACTCAAGCTCCTATTCTGCATCTGTTTTAAAGCTTTCTCCAGTCCCTCAGCCATTGCAATTGTCTCGTGTTAAATTATGGGCACATTTTCATCTGGCTTGGGAAAGGTATTGGATTAGACTTTTCAACATGCTCATCTTACTCTGTAGCACGGCAGAGGCAAGACAGGCAACATCTTTTCAAAGTGGTTAGGCCGGGTGTGCAAGTACTTTCTTCATGGTAACAAGGCACTGCAGAACAGGGGCTCTGGCACTTTATAAACCTATGTGGTTTGTGACAGCTCCAGATCCATCTTTACTCACCCAAGAATTACCTTTAAGGCTTTTACAAGTTAGGAAAGCATAACAAACACTGCAAGTTTTATTTGGTTGCCCAAGCACAGATCTGTAATGCCACTCTAGATGCCTTAGGCTATCCCACTTGGATAGCCAGAAGTAGGAGTAGCTTTTGAGCTCGGGGTTGTATCTGCCAGCCGTATATGGATGTCGCTCAGATACACTGAGGTATCTACCTCAAAATGTACTAAAACCTTATTTTTAAATGACTGGATTAGACCCACCCACTGGGGAACTGATGGCATGTCTTTCTCCACCTGTAACAGAATAAGTAAATGATCATTCTGAGGTGACTGTTTCTTGTTATTGACTGCAGGTGCTTTTCTTTTTCTAGGTGACGTTCAGACAGCTTAGAAATATAAGTTAATTCCTCTCAATGTTTCTAGGATGAGGTTTGTGAAAACCTGTTTTTTCCTAAAAATTTGTAAGTCATCTTGCTTTTATATTATTAACTTGGAGCTTGAGAGGAAAGATGAGAAGATCTTAAGCCAGTGGGAACAAAATCTTAAGATGCAGAGAGAACCTGATGCAATCCATCTTCCTCATTCTTTCTCAGTTCATCTACTAGTAGTTTCTCTACTTGTAAAATGAGGAACAAACATTCCCCTTGAAGACGACTAGAAAAGGCATGTAGGAGCTAAGTATTGGAATCAGTACAGACTTTCTCATACTTGTAGTAAGTAGACATACTGACTACAAGCAGTAACTCATTAAGCCACACTAAAGCAATGTGCAGCTATTTGTTTCAGTACGAAGAAATTGACTTGGATTAAATATTTTGGCACAATTTCTTGGGCAAATGCTGCCCTCCATGTTAAAATGCCTTTTATTCTGGAACAGGGCGACTTTGCTCAGCAAGGACTCTTGGCAGGCTTAAACTGAAAGGGAGTGGGGAGGAGCAAAGGGACTCCTGCATAGCATTGGATGCGTAAGCGCATGGGGCATGGATCTACACTGTTCCTTCCTGCCATCATTCAGATGCAGACTGCATTTGCCCCTAGGGGTAGAAAATTACATGATGCAGTCCTCAAAATGTTGGTTCTGAACATTTCTCTGTGTAGAGAATTTCTCACAGAGAAACAAATTAATTCTGAATCTAATAAAGTCTTTTCAATTAAAAAAAAAGGAAAAAGATTTATTCTCAAATAAGAGGTAATTCTAAGGTAAAATTGTAGAGAAACCCTGACCAACACCATCTTCTGGTAATGAATTTTCCCAGTGAAAACAAATCACACGGCTTCTAATTGTTATGAGTGGAATACATAAGCTCTTATACTTCCCCGCAGCAAGGTCTGTGAAGTTCTATGATACCTGTTATATGTTTCTAGCTGCCTTGAGGAATAACACTGAGAATGAATTTAGTAAGATGGAAAGCAATGAAAAATGTATAAACCCATTCTTTAACAAAAAAAGTTAATCTCTGCTAGAAGGATGGTTCATATGCAGACAAAATATGAGAATATGAGGAACTTCTTACAGTGTTAAGTGCCAGATCCTTCTGTCTTAGGTCATCAGCTCAGAAGACCTGTTACAGTCACTGTGTTAAATGTAAGCAGGAAATACCTACCTAGGCATTAACACGCTAAAGCTTCTACAGGACTGGCGGTAGATATTTACTTTATGAATGAACTTTCTATATGACATTCACAAAAGCACAGGGGAAAAAACATTGTTCAAGTACTTTTAACCCCAAGGGTCAGTTGTTTATCAGTCTTGGGGCTATAGACACTGGTATGAAGGTGTAGACTTAAAATAGAACTATCCATAATTCAGCTGTGGCAGAAACTCAGTGCTGCAAGAAAGAGATATCCTCAGAATATTTTGCTTCTATAAACTGTATAAGCAAGTAAAGCTGAAGGAAGCTTTTGCTTCATTACCTCAGCAGTTGTGATCTGACCTTTTGGCTGCAGTTGGTAAAAAATCCCTTGTTCTCTCTCCTTCACGTACCAGGAATTAGCATTTTTCTAAACTCCATGAACTCAAGCTATGTGAATTCTTCGTAGTTTGCAAACAGTTTTTCAATGTCACATTTCTATAACGGTATTATAGAACAAAACTAATTGCTGTCTGTAGTGGATGCAATTCTATTCACAGCAAGATAAATTGTATTTCTATACTACGATTTCCATTGTGTTACCTCCATGTATCATGAGAGTTATCCTGATGTGCACAGCAGTGGGCTACTTACTTATACACTGAACTACAGTTTTATGCAGAATGCATCATCTTGTTTTGCTGTCAGAAAGGTAGAGGAAATCCCAAAGCATGGCTATAGAGTGCCATCTGTTGGAAGGGTTTAATGAGTGTACTCACCTCTAATCAGGCTCTACCTGGAGGAGTAGAAAGCAATTTTGATATTTCATAAGCTTATACTGCAAATGAAAGAAAAGAAGAAGGAAAGAAGGCCTCATTGGTGTAAGAAGGGCAAGGGGGGAAATGAAAGGAATTAAACCTGATGACTCTGCAGGTCCAGAGGTTTGTAATCAGTGGCACAAAGTCGAGCCAGGAGCCAGACTCTAATGGTCTGCCCCAGAGGTACCCAATGACAGGGGTATCAGGGACAATACTGTTTAACATCTTCATTAACAGCCTGTAATATGGGACCAAGCCAATCCTCAGTGAGGTTGTAGATGATGCAACACTGGGAGAAGTGACTTATACACCACTGCGTCATACTGCCATTCAGAAGGGTCTTGATGGGCTGAAGAAATGGGCAGAGGAACTCCATCAAGTTTAACAAAGGCAAACGCTGACTCCTGCACCTAGGGAGGAACAGCCTCAGGTACCAGTACAGGCTGGGCCCAACCAGCTGGAATACTGCAGAAAAGGCCCTGGTGATCCTGGTAGACACCAAGTTGTACACGAGCCATCATAGTACCCTTGCAAACAGCCTCCTCAGGTCCATTAGGAAATGCATTGCCAGAAGATCAAGGGAGGTGATCCTTCACCTCTACTCAGCACTGATGAGTCACACCTGGAGTCCTGTGTCCAGTTTTGGGCTCCCAGTACAAGAGAGACAGGGAAATACTGGAGCGATGTGCTGTGCTCCAGTGAAGGGTCTAAAAGATGATAATGGGACTGAAGCATCTGTCATATAAGAAAAGGCCGAGACAGCTAGGACTGTTCAGGAGAAGAGAAGGCTCCAGGGGGATCTTGCCAATGTGTGTAAATACCTGATGGAGTGCAGTAAAGAAGATAAAGTATTCTCAGTGGTGCCCACTGACAGAAGAAGAGGCAATAAGCACAAATTTAAAACATAAAATTCCATCTGAATACAAAAAACTTTTTTTTTTTTTACTGTGACATAGGTGAAACACTGGAACACTTTGCCCAGGGATGTGGTGGAGTCTCCACCCATGCAGATATTCAAAACCCCACCGGACACGTCCCTGAGCCACCTCTTTCACATGCCCCAGCTTTGTGCACGGTTTGGACTAGGGACATACAGAGGTCTCTTCCAACCTCAGCAGTTCTGCCATCCTGTAAAAATGACTATATGGAAAATCTGAATGATTGCAGTTCTTTCTTTAGGAGCAAGTGTTGTTTTGAAAGACTAAGATTGAAATTCCACAATTCCACAAACAGGTGATTAGTTTGACACTGAACTAAAAAACACAGCAACTCATTATGTGTGATAAGAGACATCTGAGAGATTTTAATTCAATACTATGGTCTAAAATATTTATGGGAACAGTGTAATTCAAAGTAGGATTTACAGTCAAACTGATGTACTGATGGACTGTGAGATTCTATTTCAATTTAAAGCAAAACACTGTCATGTATTATGCAGAAATGTTATTTTAAGGCCTTGTATTAAGAAAGGAATTGTGGGAGAACCAGACGGCTCAAAGGATTATCAACAAGGACAAGGAGTCTTGATTGTCCTGGATGATGCTAAACAAGCTTCCTTATAATTTCATATCTAGGTGTTAAAGCAGAAAATGACTTGGATCTCTGACTCTGTGTGGACACTGGTCAACACTTTAAAACCACTCTAGTGTAAAATGCATGAATCTCTGTTCTTATTCAACACATCTCAGCTATGTAAGCAGAACTGAATTTTCCTGCATCTAGTAGGAGATACCCATAATTTTATTTTTCTTTAACACTAGTGTTGACAATTCTTAATTTTGTGGCAGTGAAAAGCCAGTTCAAGAGGAAAAGACATTAGGGAGATTTGAGGAGCTGTGAGGAATCATCAGTTTTAAGGAGCAGTGGTGAGAGGCCAGGAGGAGTAGTGGAGTAAGACAGAGTGGAGTTAGAAATCATTTACATGGCTGCGAGTTTCTCTGCTGCTGTTGGTTCTACACAAAGTTCAAAGATCAAGAACAGACAAAATATCTAGGACATAAGTAGTTAAGTTTGGTCCTGTTCAGATCCCCTCTGGATTCCTCAGTCTCCCTCTCCTCTGTCTCCACAACACAGGATTTGCTTTTCCATCCAAGCGTCCGTCGGGGACGTATCAAGCCAGCTGAGCTACCAGTAGCTCCCACGAGTCTCAGCCTACTCCCCCTACAGCAGTGTCCTCCACCTTACCAGCCCTGAGATCAGTCAGGAGAAAGTGAGGGATCAGAAAGGCGTTAGGCAGCTTTCAAACTCCCTTCAGCTCCAGCAGATCCAGAGATGACTGAAGAGAGATGTTTTGCCTTTTTCTCCTTTTGGAGAAAAATCATATTAGAGTGAAATAGTTCCAAAAAGGACCTCTGGAGATCAGATGCAAGCAGCAGTATCATGGCCACCCCATGCAGACAGCTGCCACCAGAAACGACTCACTTTTGCCACAAGTAAACCCAGCTCTTTCACATGTTATTCTTATTGAATATATAGTATTTACGTTTTTTTCATGAAAGGGAAGTAGTATCAGGGCGTTTGATGGCAAATGTTCTTCCAGTACCTGAAGGTGATGAACAGTTAGAGAAAACTGACAGCTTTGCAAACAATCCACTGCTGCTTTTGCAGTATTAAAACAATTCAGGAAGACAATTCTTTATCTAACATCATAGTTTGTGAAAAGTGTACAGCATAGATGTGTGGAGTCCTGGCTGGATGAGAGGGGACATAGTTTGGTGCTGTTGAGCAACCCAGGCTTGGTAACGGGGATAGACCTTGAAAGCAGCGAACACGGAACACTGCTACAGAAGTAGACTGGCGAACACGGAACGCTGGAGCAGGGGGACTACCACGTTGTTGCTTCCTGCCTTAGCCGATTCTGGCCACGTCACTGCTTCCTGCCTTATCGTTGCTCCCACATCGAGATGCAGCTCTGCACCAATCACAGCGAGTTGTAGCTATTTTGACTATATATGGTTAAGATAACTAACCAATCAGAGACTGTAAATGCTTTGCTATATAAACCTTGTTTTGCTGACTAATAAAGGTTGAACGATCAATACTCATATTGGGGTGACATCGTTACAATGGATCCATAACCCACGCCAACATTTGGTAGCAGAGGATGGACAGTTTCCCTGCAGAAATCCCTGAGACTGTGGTGAGCAGTTAGAGGGGGGGCGTGGGAACAACAGCTGGGAGTGGTGCTGCCTGAGTGCAGAGTCACAGGGCAGACACGGACGGCCGCCTCCCAGGAGTTAATCGAGCCCCACTGGTGCTGCCTGGCGCAGCTAAAATTGAACATGGAGGCCGTGGTCGCAAGCATGGAGATAGAGGCTGCGGCAACGTTGCTCGTCGGTATGCTCTTTAAGAGAGGAATAGACGCAACGGCCAAGCAACTCGTGAAGTTGATTGGGCCGGGGAGGAGATGGGGTCCACACTGATATAGGAAGAGTCAGCAGTGGTTAAGCTCCTCCAACCCATCCTCTCCGTGAGAGCGTTACAATATGACTCAGTTACCCTGAAGTTTCTGTTGCTGCTGCATGGAGAAAGGACTTAAGCTGTTACTTCTGCTTTCGCTGCATTAACACCCGAGGGAGGGACCTGCTTGGCAACATCTCTGCTGTTTCAGGGTCCTAGCCTCCCTATGCCACCTGTGAAAGCAGGAGGGGGTCCAAGTCGGCAGCCCATGGAGGCAGGGAAACATGCGGTCCAGGAAAAGCAGTACGTGCAGAGAGACACACTGGCACAGGGGTTTCCACCCCCACCGCCGGAGTCACCACCACCGCCACCGTGCTGCAGAGAGGGATGCGCTGAGGCGCTACTGCCCGCAGATCGGCCGGGTGACGCCGCTGCCCCTTCTGATCGTCCCATGTCCCCGAATCCTATACCAATGTATCCTCCACTTCCTCTGCCTACGCCGCCGTCTCCAAGGACTCCAGTGACTCGTTGTACAGATGAGGTTACGGATACTTTGCTGCTGGAGCCACCAGTCCCTAACCCATATAACCCGTTTTCTCTTCCAGCCCCACCTTGCACCGTGCCATGGAATGGGGGGTTGGGAACCAGGGGAGGGTCGGGGGTACGGTGGAGAGGGATAGCTAAAGTGGGGTGTGAACTATAAGCGAGATAACCACAATACCAGCGAGTGTAAAAAATTGGAAAACAGATTAGCTGCTCGACATGGATGTGTGGCATAGAATCGTGGACTCTGTGCATGCAGGTCGGCAACAAAGAGGAGCGATAATTAGCTCCTGTTTTTCAAGCTGTTGTTAGAAGTAATGGAGTGCCCACGGAATCACCGTGTGTTTTCGATGTTTTAACTTGGCAGGTGTCAGGAGAGTTACCTTTTAAACATACTTCAAGGGGTGATGTGAATGCGAGTTGAGTATTAACAACTTGGCGTTTGGTTTATGAAGTGTTAAAAGATGTGTTAGAAGAAAAAAAACGTGGCCAGAGTCATTCAGAAAAGTCCTTTGGTTGCAAATGTACCACCTGAAAAAAGACGTGAGCAGGGGCTGGGTCCAACAGACTCTGAACAGGAATCGGGTCTGCCCCCCCCCTCCGGCTCCCTGGAAAATGGGACAGTCACTGAGAAAAGGAGCGAAGGCTCCATTAAAAATTTTTTTACAGTGAAGTTTGAAAGAACAAAGTCTTGCAGTTTAAAATCCCTGAGAAAATCATTACTTGGAAATCAGCGCATACAGCTTTAAATGCTCTAAAACTTACAGAGACTGTCTTAGAAGCAGCTGCTACTCCTCCACCATTATCTCAAAAGCAAGGACAGAGCAGCGTCTGTTGAAATTTAACCCCACATATGACGAAATTCCTACCAAACATGAGAAATGCGGGAAGTAAATCTGCCAGAACCTGATGATCTTTTGAATCCAGAGAAATGGGAAGTGGGGCGTAGAAATCTGGCATCCCAAAACAGGGTCTCTCTACAGCAATTGGCGTACCCAATCTGAGATCAAAACGAGGTGAATTCCAACATAAAACTACACAGTCCCTCAGACGCTGTACAGCCGCCGCGCCAGCAGTCACCGCATCGAACGGGTCAGCAAACCTTACACCTGGTGGGGCACATGGCTCC
>Ga0065711_1037020_pt1 | contig 20296 bp, 16 predicted proteins | sample Hoacrofraction12_FD_59098 | JGI IMG/M metagenome (GOLD analysis project Ga0065711, IMG submission 59098) | Hoatzin crop microbial communities from Cojedes, Venezuela - Epithelial fraction 12 v2 (version 2) | ecosystem: Host-associated > Birds > Digestive system > Esophagus > Crop | place... | reverse complement strand
CAGGCCCGGCCCGGCCGGCGGCGGGCGCGGGAGCGCTGCGGAAATAGCGCAGGGGCTGCGGGAACAGCGCGGCGGCGACTGCCGGAGTGGCGCAGGGGCTGCGGGAACAGCGCGGCAGCCCGCGGCAGTTCTCCCGGCTGCCGAGGCTCCGCGTTGCGCGCCGCTGCCGGTTACGTCGGGAAGCCGCTTTCTCGCGCGCGTTCTGGAGGCGTTGCGTTCCCTTCTGGCTGCTGCGGTGCTTGTCCAACGCTGGAGGCGGTTGGTGTAACCCCGGGGTTCCCGCCCGTCTGTACAGGGCTGCCTCAGCCTAGGGCAAAAGCGGGCCTGGCTGCCGCGGGTCGTTGCGACTTGCGGTCCGCAGTGCCCGGGCTGGGCTGTCGAGCCAGACGAGTGCACGCTCCTCGCGTCGGCGTGATCACAGGAAAATGCGTGCGGTTAACCTGGATAGTCACAGCCGAGCGATTTGTGATCTGCCTTTGGTGTAACTCCGCTCTTACAGCTTTTGCCTTGACTAGCTAAGCGAATTAAGTGACACCGCTGCGTCGTTATGTGTGTGTACACATACAAACATCTGTCTGTCACTTCCACCCACTGACCGGTTCTGACCAGTTCAGGCAATAGGTCAGAGATGTCAGGGTTAATCGTTTTAGGTGTGTTTTGTGGAGACAGGTAGTCTAATATAGAAGGAGGCTGTACGAGACTACAGCTGAGGAAAAGCCTGCAGCTGCCGTCTCTATTGCTCTCACGCAACAGAGAACCCACGCCTTGCAACGTTAATCTGTATAAAATCAGGCTGCATTGGTCCTGCTGCTCTCAGAAATATTACTTGTTTGTATTTCCTACTTTGCATCTCTGGGAGAAGTGACAGACTAAAGAGCAGAAGAATCTTGTCAGAAGCAAGAGCACTGCATCTCTTCTGGTTACCTCCAGATGAGCAGCCAGTGTCTGACTCTAGACACAACCTGAACTAAGCAAGGCAGGAGAGCAGTTAGCTCAGAAACAAAGGAGAAAGTAAACAAGAGGAAAATATGTCGTATCGTGCCAACTGTCAAAGACAGAGCTTGGAAAACTGATAGAGCTCAGAGAGTTGGTCATTGGAAAAGGCTGGGACTCCCCTCACTTAGACAGATCATATATTAAAAATGCTTGGTTTTCTCCATGGCTGTGAAGTGAATCTAGATTAGCTCTGGTTATACGTTTCTATGTGTAGGCATTGTGCTCAGTTACAGCAATCTCTCCTCTCCTGTCCTAAGTGACAACACCTTGAAAGAGAAAATTAAAGATTTAAGATTAAAGAAATTAAAGATTAAAGAATTTAAGATTAAGATTAAAGAAAACTATAAAGAATATATTAAAATACGAAAAAAATAGAAGCTCTCAAAACACCAAATTTCTTTTCATGACTTACTGTGTTTAGGCAAGACAGAGAACTGTACAAGCAGCTAGGCACAAGGATAATTTTTTCAAGAGTTCTTAACTGACTTGAAATTTCTTTTTCAAACACAACCTTCAGCCCAGGTTCAAGTGAAAGTCAGCAACACTTATCCTGCTATATCCTTTGAAAATTCAGGCCCTGGGCAGTGTGGATTCTAGACCTTTTTAGAGAGAGGAATCGGCTGCAGGGCAGAGGGAAGATCCCCTTCTCCAGGTCCCAGGGAGAAGGCAGATCCCATTCTCCGGGTCGGGGAATGATCTGTCATGTGTGGGTTCACTCTGTATTGTTAAGGGACACACCAGGTTCTCTGAAGTGCTTTGGGCATTGTGGAGTAATTCCTAGCGGACTAATTCCTAATGACTTTTTGTGATATGATTTTAACTCTTATGATTAGTAGAGTTTGCAAGGTATAGCTTCCCAGTAGCCTTGTAATTTAAGACTTTGCCGTAGTAGAATATTCATACCCAGAGAGCAGCAGCTGCCAGCAGCAATGACAACTACAGGGCCTACCTTATACTAGCTTTGATTTGATGCTGCTGTTATATCACTGTCTTGCTGCTGCAGAATGGCTTTTGGTGTTTTGTCAGATTTCATGCAGAGACAAGGCTTGTGCAGCCACGCTGTCATCACCGTCTTTTTAAACCCTTTAAGCCCTAACATAGAAATGCCACAGATAGAGTTGTATCTTAAAGATCTTGGGTCCGACAGGGTGCTTGAAAACTGGTGAGCAGATTGTGCTTTACTGCTCAGTGAAGTTCAGCTATTACTAGTCTTTCTGGTGTACCTGCCAGACAGTTGACTGAGTAGCATGCCTAGACTTTGAGTCAGCCACAATAGATAATGTGTCTTGCACAGCCATCATGTAGAACAACTGGAATAGGAATTTTACAAGAGAGCTACAGAAGGCGTGAGGGCTGAGATGAGTGTCGCAGGAGGCCATGGACAACACAGGAGGGAGATAAGTGTCTTAGTTGGCTTAGGAGAGCACAGGAGAAGACAGAGTACAGGATGGTTTGGGGAAAAAAGAGAACCTGGGAATATTGCAGCATGGACTGTATGGGACAAGAAGAGGAAACCCATGTGCTACCGCAGAAAATCCAAAAAACACAGGGCAAAAAACTGGAAGAGGGCAGGCTTTCTATGTCCCACTACTCACAGAACTACTATCTTGTGCAGATCTCCCATAACAGAGTGTCAGTGGGGCATTTACGAATACTCTGGAGATACCTGATCAAGTGCCAAAGACCAGGCTACTACCTCCTGTAAAGGAAAACAGAAGAGTATATCTCAGATGAGTGGGAGTGTCCTTGGATGCTAGGCATAGACAGTGCTCACTTGTATAAATGAAGTCTTCACAGATATTTGGATGCTGTGGATTTTATGCAAATGCTCTACTTCCTTCTTCATGTTATTTTTGCTTAGACTGCCAGCTTTACTGTGGCAGTCACTGCAGAAAGAGTTGCTGTTCTGCTTGAGGAACATCAGAGTGCAAGGGCAGAGTACAAGCATATCAGTTTCCTACAGATACCTTCTGGTAGGAACCCTTTTTTGGCTTCCACCTCATCAAGCAGCTCAGTGCCTCTGTGATCTGACCACTAAACGCAGGCATAGGGACGCGTTTGAAATGGAGCATGAGAAGAGGACAGGTCTCCTCACAGGGACTCCTGAAGAAACGCTGCTTACCTGGGTTTTTGCAAGTGCTGGAGCATAAATACCAGAATCATATCTATGAAGAAACAGGGCTAACTAGTCCATGCTGCTTCTGACACCAGAACTAGTACAGTGACACGACACTGCGCTGTGTCGTGTAGGCATACCAGCCTGCGTGGGATTAAACTGGAGCTGTCTCACACATCACCACATTCCACTGTGTGGGCTTGTTCTAAGAGATATACAGGAATCATCCTTTCACCTAATAAATAGTACAGCAGAATGACCACTGCCTCTAAAGTAAGGAATGCTCCAAAATTATTTGAAAACAGACTTTTAATTGGGATGCACTGATACAGCCTTGATACGCCATGTATACGTGTTCCGGTCGAAGCGGGCCCGAGTTCTGGCAGCAGCACAGGTGGAGCAGCCTGGGCTGGGGTGCTTTTGCCAGGGGAGGGGCAGGGGGTGGCGGCGGCTGCTGCAGAGAGGACCCTTTACCTCTGCTGCCACCACGCACTCCTTCTTCCCCCGCAGTGGCAACAGCAACCAGGCTTTGATAATGTAGCCGTCGGGCCATACTTTATTCTCTACGCCCATCTATTGTTCCTTAGCAGCTCTCTACTTTGCTTCTGCCAAGAGCCAGCCAGTCTCTCACAGGTAGAAGGATGTTTTTTACAAAGATTGTACTTAGCAAGGTTCCTGGCTTTAGGAAAGATTACAGGTAAAGAGAAGAAAAGCTGAGAGAAAGCAGGTAAAATCAGCAAGAGACACAGCCTGTCAGTATATAACGCCTGTATCTCTGTTCAGCCTCAGCTGTCCAGCCTGCTGCATGCAGGCAGTTTCCGCTGCTCCAGCTGTGCCTTTACTGCCCTGGGGATATATCAAAGCCGCAGGGTTTACAACACGCTTGGCACTCCTGTAGCCACAGCACAGCAGGATCAGGTAGGGGAAAATCCAGAAGTGTGCTCAAACACCGTGGTTCTCCATTTAAGACTCTCGCTTTGAAAGCGGTGGATGCTGCAGGGCTTCTTCCCTCTCCCAGATTAGGCCTATAAATTCCTTTCCTTTCAGTCCAGCTCTTCCTTTGCAGGAAACAGAAAGGCAAAGTAAGACATTTAGTGACAAGAGAGGCGGGTGACAAACTGTACCTGATGGCTGTTCTCAGGCGCAGGTCAGCCTGGCTTGTCGATGCCCATCTTCACCCGCTGGTCATCACCGTACCCCTCAGGCAGCACAGCTTGGCTTGCTCTGTTGATAACGTGCCAGTAAGTCCTACATAGTTCATGAGTTCATATGCAAGTAATAAAGGAGTACGTCGGCACCTGAGGGCTTCCCATTTCATGCTAGCACTTCACACTCTTGGCAGAGGCCGTCCTTCTCAACTTCTGCCATGGAAGTGGTAACAGTAAAAGCACAGGTACCTACTGTTATTTTTTTGCTCATCTTGAACACTGGTGCTGATAAAGGGGCACACATGAGCGAGTTTGTGGAGAAGAGAGAAGAGGACTTTGTTTGCATGCTGGTTTTAGTGGTTTTATATGTTCATAAAGTGCTCCGAAATCCTTGGAGATAAAGCATTGCACTCCTCAACTTGAATCACCATAGTGCAGGAAGTTGTATTTCTTATGGTTTTCTGCCTAAAGAATAAGACATCAGATGTGGCCATGTTTTTTTACTATTAATGTCATGATTAAAGGCAAAGAAGCAGCTTTTGGGCCTGGGCTTGTAATAGTTTGCGATTATTTTTTTTCCCCTCCAAGGCTGCTTTTGTGAAAACAAGCCAGAGGTATTTTGACAAGCCTGGGACCGTCTAAGGACATGTCAGGGTCATTGCTCTGTTGTACACCAGGATCTCATAGGATTTCAAGTCAAACTTTGGGAGAGATTTAGGAATCCCAGCCCTATTGAAACGGTTGGTGTACCTGTACACAGGAGTGTGGAAATCTAGCTTGTAATTGGGAAAGCCACCAGGGGAGGTCAGTGTCTCACAGAGACAGAGACAGACCGTCCCTCTCCCTGCTCCAAAGCCGGCGCCTACCGCGGGCTTTCGCTGCTCTCCTGAAATGGGTGCATGCGGCTCCGACCTACCTGTTTCTCCCATTTAACTGCACACCCAAGTGTCCTGAGCAGCTGTGCTAGCACACAGGCCTCTCTTGGCTGAGGTTCTGCCTCAGTTTACAACTTGGCATGTTCTGCCAACGCCGTTTCCCGGCTTGAAGAATCCCTGAAACTGGGATGTAATTGATCTTCACAAACGAAGAGCAATTCTACGTCATGGTCACATGCATGGACGGCATGTGCCTGTGCAGGTACTGAGCTGGAGGCCTCTCATGCTGCAGGATGAGCCCCATGTCCTCTGGGAACACTCAGGAGGTGCTGTCCTCAGAGAACCCGGGAGGCAGCGCTTTTCAGGTGGCAAAATATGGACCTCTGTGTAAAGTGAGTCATCTAAATGTTTTTGTTATCTGAAGAGAGAAATAGGCTCCTCCAAGGGATGGTGCATCTCGCAGTGAGCACTAGAAGTGCTCATATTACAGTTAACCATTAAAGGGCATGTAGGGTGAACTGTTACTGAGATGCAGACCTCTTAAGTTTAGGTGGAAGAAATCTCACCCATAGTTTCAGGGACATGAGCATGAGCTGTTTGGCCTTGATGTTCAGCTTTGTCGCAACCAAAATGCTTCTGGATCTGACCAAGAACAAAACTTTCTAGCACCTGGTGCACCTTTAGGATCAAAAGCAGATTTCAAGTGTCTCCAGAGTCAGACAGCACGTGAGCGTGGACATTTTGGCTTAACTGTATGCCCCTCATCCTGTCTGAGTGCAATAAAGATAGATTTCTTTGCATGGTTTTCCTTATGCAAAGACTGCATGCTTTAAGACTGTCCCCTGAACCAGACCAAGAAGTAAGCAAGGCAGTGTTGTAACACTTAAACCAAGCCTGAAACCCAAATCTTTGGTTGGGAGGGAAAACCACATATGGTTAAAACCTAACTATTTTTGTATCTGGTTTGCTAAATGCCTGTCAACAGTTGTTCTGTTTCTCCTGCATGTGTTTATGGCCAGCATATCAGAGCTTCCAGGGCTGGCTCCCCCGGGACCTGGACTTCCAGTTTCATGTGGAGTTTGAGTGAAAGGGCAAAAAGTTCACAGGACAAACCTCTGCTTTTGTACACACTAGAAGTGCAAATGTCCCCTCAAAGATCTGTAGCAACTTACTAAGATCTGAAAAGGTACATATAACTGTCGGGGCCCTCAGCTCATTCCCTGCCACCCCCAGCAGGGTCTGGCTGCCCGACTGAGGGTCAGCTTTGCCAGCGTGGCTGCCTTAGACACACACAAAGTCTCACAACCATGTGGAGAGCCCAGAGGAGAAGGAAGTGGATGGCAGCGGGTGTGTGAAATATGGCCAAAAAGAGAAAGGCTGAAAGCATTGGGTTGTTTAGTCTGGAGAGGAGAAGTGTGAGGAGAGACGCTGCCACAAAGGAGGAAACGAGTCTTTCGTTCTTTGTCGACTCAATAATAGGCTTGAACCACAACTGAAACTTGGGTATGAGAAAAACGTTTCTTGTGGCAAGCAAGGAGATGTGTTGGGATGCACTGCACGGCTGGAAAAAGTCCAGTGCTCAAGCATACTTGATCCTGCTTCGGCCAGCGGGATGACAACAGACTCTCCCTTTCAAAGTCCTTCCTAGGCTGTTTCTGTCATCCATTCATAAATCATAAATCCTGTGAGGTTCATACCTCAGACTCTGTTGACTGAAAAAAACAGTTTTAATCAATCAAATTTTGTCGTTTGTTGTCACCTTTTTTTTTTTTTTGCTTAGGTGGGGTGTCTTCTAAGGTCTAAACATTTTAAAGTATTTAGGCAGTTTATCTCCTACCCAAATTAGTGGAAATTCATCATTTGTCTGGGGATTAGTGGGAATTCATCATTACACAGCCATGGTGTGTGTTTCCACACTTATTTCTAAAGGTTGTCTTTACCATAGTGTGCTATAAGAATAAAACCACCATTTTCCTTTCTATACTCATGACATACACACACATAGACCCCGAAGGAGATGAAGAAATTGGGAAATAATATTATTAAATAAAGTCTGTGTCATTCCTTTTTCATCTATAAAGGGTGCCCACTTCTCTATCTAATTTTCCTTGGCTACCTGTTGAGCAGACTTGTGTGATGGGAAGGTCTACAGCTTCTATGGGTACATCAGTGATAAAAAGAAGACTAAGGAAAACGTGGGCCCTCTCTGGAAAGAAACGAGAGACCTGTTTACCCAGGATATGGAGAAGGTTGAGGTACTCAATGATTCAATGACTCTTTTGCCTCAGTCTTCACGAACAAGTGCTCCAGCCGCACCACCCAAGTCACAGATGGCAAAGGCAGGGACTGGGAGAACAAAGAACCGCCCACTGTAAGAGAAGACCAGGTTTGTGACCATCTAAGGAACCTGAAGATGCCTGAGTTCATGGGACCTGATGAGGTGCATCCACAGGTCCTGAGGGAACTGGTGGACGAAGTTACTAAGCCACTATTCATCTTATTTGAGAAGTTCTGGCAGTTTGACGAAGTTCCCGCTAACTGGAAAAGGGGAAACATAACTCCCATTTTTAAAAAGGGTAAAAGGGAAGAAGCAGGGAACTGCAGGCCAGTCAGTCTCACCTCTGTGCCAGGCAAGGTCGTGGGGCAGATCCTCCTGGAAACTATTCTAAGGCACATGGAAAATAAGGACGTGACTGGTGACAGCCCACATGGCTTCACTAAGGGCAAATTGTGCCTGACAAATTTCATGGCCTTCTGTGACAGAGTTACTGCGTTGGTAGGTAAGAAAAGACCAACTGAAGACATCTACGTGGACTTGAGCAAAGCATTTGACACTGTTCTGCACAACATCCTTGTCCTGCCCTCCTTGCAGAGTGCTATGAGTGCTATCACTGCAAAATCCTAGATAAGAAATAGCTGTTCCTCATTTTTTTGTTAGGAAAAAAATGGACGTTCACTTAGTATCATGCAAAGCAAAAAGACAAACAGGCAGCAAGTTTTCTGATTGGTGGCTGGGCTTTCGATTAGAGGTTGCTAAGCAACGCCAGCCTGGTCTTAGCCCTGCATTCCTCCTTGGAAAGCAATGTCTGTTAGCACTCAAGTCAAAACTGGGTTTATGTATACATTCAGTTGACATCAAAGGCATGCATGGGTGCAAAAAAAATCATGCTTTGACTTCCGAACTTACAAGGCTTTAAACAATTACATTGCCCGCACTTTGTTTGTGCTCATATTTGTGGCCTCTGATCACATGTACAGGAACAAGAAGATGCTGGGAAAAGGTGGGCAATTCTGATTTTCAGGGAGGGGTTAACCCAAATACACAGTTTATTTGGTGTTGTTTTGTTGGTGCAGCTGTCACCCTGCCCAATATTGGCATGCATTTTGTTTCTGATTTAGAAAAGCAACATCTGTATTTCCCTCCACGCGTTGTTCTTGATTACTGGCTTCCTCCCATCCCATGTCCCGCAGCCTCCGCTCTTCTGTTACAGATGCCAGCCTCGCCTCTTCATTCCTCCGGTGCATCTGCATGTGGGCTTGGGCTTCCCGGTCACAGGGCCTCCTAGGATATGTCCTCATAGAAATACTAATGCAAGAATTACTGAGGTGAATTATACTGAAATAGCGAGACAGACTTAGGTGTTCTCCCCAAACACTTTTTTTCACAAGCAGTATTCCCTGTCACCTGAATGATGCTGCTCTCAGCCACAGTTGCTAACCTGCCGTGGGGCCTAGGCAGAAAACCTGAATAAGAATTGTAAGATACCCCTCTAGGATTTGGAAGAGCACTAAACAACTTCAGTGCAGACAGTCTTCCAGAGTCGTTCAGAAGGAAACATTTTCCCACAGTTCATTGGGATCACAGGGTGATTCATCTTAATGGAGTGAAAGAGCCACGGGATATATCCCCAGAAATCCCAGCAATGCTGACACGATAACTCATGTGGCACTTTGTGGGGTGGCTGCCCTCACCAATTACCTAAATTAACTCTCTAAAGACTGCTCACACATAGGGAAAATCCTCCCTGACCTGATTTGTAAGGCCGTTTAAATCATTCCTTAGGACCCACCTTTGCTAATATGCCTCTGTAAAATGAGTTGCTAAGACTAGAAGAAGAAGGTATACTTGCTTTATCTATTTGTGATATCTTAGAAACGTCAATGTGCTCATTATGATGGAAGTGGCTGGTAGCAGATTCTCTTCCATGTGCCAAGTATGTTCTGGTAGTGACTTATATAAAATACTTTCAACTCAAAAAAATTTATAACCATTTTATAAAATTCTGTTGTCATTGATATAACAGCTCTTTGCAATTTAACAAAGAGAAAGCCCATAGGCTAGAAAAGTGCCCCCTTACTGCTAATAAACTTGGATTAAATGCATACGATTTAATTAACGTACTTAAGTTCCATTCTGGTTTTGCTGCTGTGGCTTGCACGCCAGAGAAACGCACTGGCAGTCTCCCAAATAATAAATGAATACAGAATATTCCAAGGTTGGGCTCATGCCACCGCTGAAGCAGGAATAGCCAAATCTGCAATAGAAATGTCTGCAAGCTGCTGGAGGTGAAAAGCAGTGCCAGGGCAAACCCCTTTAAACAAACTCCCAGACTCACACGTCCCACTGCAGAGCAGAGCAGAGCAGCCCAGCTCTCTGGGTCAACAGGTGGGAGAGAGGAAATGAGTATTCAGCTGCTTGGAAAAAGAAATAGTAGGACTTTTCAACAAATCTGTTCTCTTCTTACACAGAAAATAAAGTTTATTTTCTTCTCATGTCATTCTCAGAAAAGCTATGTTTATCAAAATCTTTTTTTTTTTTTAATTTGCTTGTAAATCAACCTGAAGTATACATCCAACATGGAAAAATTGGAGCTCGGATAACTTATATCTGGTAAAGTTAGAAACAACTAAAACCAGGAATTTAGAGGGTAATTGTGAATAATCTTAACTAAAGTTACCATGACTGCTTCTACGCATAAAAGCACTTTTCTCCAGTGTTTTTTTAGTAAGCCTGGTTTTTGTTTGGAAATTTTAGACACTGAAATAATTAGTGAGGAACAACTTTTAGAATGAATGAAACTACACTTTGAAGTTGAAGTACACAAGGTAGTCTTTAGTCTTCTCTCTGAAAATAGCTATACTGGTATAAAACGTTTTTACACAGATTGTAAATTTACATTGGAAAAATGTGCTGTTTTAATTATGCTATAATTAAATGTCCTAAATAGATATTGTCCTAAATATACTATAAATAGGAAGATTACACTATTTTAGTTATATTGACAGGCTTAAATACTTGCTTATTTCTAGCCCAGAGAAAGGACCAGCTTCATATCCACATTCCATGATGTCCGCTGAGTAGCTTTGGTCTCATTGCAACAAATGCAAGGTACTGTCTTGTGTTAAAAGCTATGTCAAGTCGCATCACTTCAGATTTGCCATGGACTAAAGGCATTCATGTAGATTGTTATCATGGCTCACTTGATCCACAGTAACTTGTTAAACCATGATAACTCAGTTATGAATTTGAGCTTAAAGGGAAATGTTTCAGAGTACCACAACAATGGCGCTGTAGCTGTGGATATGATTTGCATTAACACAAAACCTAACGAAATAGCACCCTCATCTAGACCAGGCCTGCAAGCCCATATTGAACAGTGAGTACTAAATAACAGTCAAACAAATGAGACCTCTGAAGAGAGTCAGTACTGGTTAGGATCCAGCTGATGATCAGCCTGGAATGCAGCAGTGTTCCTGGATACCCACGCGAATCTCCTACTTTAATCCAGAGAAAGATGATTTTCAGATGAGGAAAGTGCCCTCATTCGGGAATGCACTCCAGCACGTACCTGAGTTTTGCTAAAAGCACTAGGATACAAGTATGAGCTTGAAACTAAACATATGCCTACATGTTTTCCTGCATGAGGACATTCATTTAGAGACTGAGAATCGTGCAGGTCAACCTCTCCTGCAAGCTATTAAGGTAGCCTTAAAGAGGATAATAAAATTAAAGCTTCAAAAACTGAGGAAGTATTTGGGTCATTATGTTTCAAGCTGAAAGTGATAGACAAAGATCTATTAAATGACAATGAAATTATAGGAGTTAAACCCAAGGTATTTTTTTAAAGTGACGATACAGTTTGTTTACTGTTTGTGGTGTTTATCGTGCTTTAGAAGAACTGGATAAGTCTGATAGACTGTTTAATTTTGGATTGGAGGAATGATGGAGGTGGAGTTCTGCCAGTGCTCCAAGAAGCTTGCTTTCCCTTTTGAACCTCACGTTTAAATTATCCTGACTACTCTAGATTGTGTAAGTAGACATGGGAAATGCAGCATCAGCTCCTCTTGTTAGAGCTATAACATACTAGGATGTGTTCGCCGGGGGGGGACGGGGACACACTTATAGTCAATTACACTCAATTTATTAGATTAGGTATGCAGAGGAATGGGATAATAGCAGTCATATGGCAGTGGAGGTTTACCATCTGTTATCTGCCTTTAGCAATGGACCAGTTCTCACTGTGGACAACAAAAAGGAGTAGTGAAAAAAGAAGTAGGCCATAGGCTTTTAAACTCTCAGCCGTGAATTCTCAATTTACAACTGAGCCATTTTGTAAGCAAACTGAATTATTTTCCGATACTTTACAGCTGAAAAGATTTTCTAGCAGCCTCTTATTAATTGCATTTAATAATCTCCCTTAAGAAGCCTGTGCAGAACGTGCCAAAAGCAATTCAGCCCAGAGTTTAAGGATATAGATCCAGATAATGCAATTGACAGCAGCAGAACTGTGCGGAGTTCATTTTGGCTTTGCTACTATTCATGTGTAAACACCGAGATTTTTCTATTAAAAGAATTTATGTGTGCATAAATGCTAGCCCCCTGAAACGGAGCTGAGGAGAAGATTAAGTGGCATAAGACTCTCAAGCAGCAGAAGATAGGCATGTAAGTCTGAAACCAGGGGGCTAAAACCCTCTATTCAGAAATCTCATTCGACTGTTAGTTGACCGGGGAGACTGCGGCCACCCTGGGTTAGGTGTAGTTCCTCAGGAACCAAAATGCTACTTCTCTGCAACCACAGCACCTCATTCTTCAAAAAAGGTACAAGTTAGCCTGATGTCAAACCCAACCACAAAGCCTCATCTGCTTTTAGGAACCAGTGGAGAAAGATCTCCACATACGTCCCCAATGGCCACCTGCTGTTATGCTCTAATTTCACATTATGCAACCAGTAGCCTAGGACTTTCCACAAAATTCAGTAAGAGCATCAATTTTCTTGTGAAATGTGTTTTGCACTTCTTTAAGACAAATCTTAGCCTGAGGGTTATCAGCCGTTTTGGGTATGGCTTCTCTTTTGCTGAGCTGTTGCAAAGGAACCGGAGCTACCTAAAACAGAAGGGGAGGAGAAGGGACCGCTCTGACTTAGTTATTACGGTATACTTCTGGAAGGCTGGAGGCAGGCTGAGATCCACGTCTTCATCAACAGTGGGGCCAAAACCTGTGGTGTTTTCTGCTCAACCCTGCTGGCTGAGTGCCTGGCTGCAGAGCTGCGCCCCGGTGCCTTGACATTTCCTCCTGCCTGGAGGCACAGGTTGGGCAAGAGGGAGGGCTGACCCACCACTGGCCCTCAGAGCCAACCGCTTGCAGAAGATGTGGCTGGGAATCCGCTTACAAAAAGGAAGGTATGTAGACCACCAACACCATGGACTCTTATCTTTTGTAAATTGCTTTTCAAGAGAAAAGAAAAAATTACGAGTCCTTAATGAATGGGAACAATAAGCAAAGCTATTCTCCTTTTTCTGTGAATCGTATGTATGTGTATACATGTTGAAAGTATAAATTCTGTCTGTGCTGTTTTGGGGTTTTTTTTAAACCTGTATAAATGAAATTTGCCTTCTCAAATCTCAGGACTTTCTGCTTCTGTGCTGCAACCAGCAAAGTTTGATTTATTTACAGAAACAATCAGTTCTGAGTAATTTTGTGAGAGCTTGTGAGACCTGTGACACAACAAAATAAATATAGCATTGGTACTGCACTGGCTGACACTGCATCTGCTTTGGGAGACAGACTTCGTCGGGTCAGTTGATATCCCTTATTCCTGCCTGTGTATCGCTTTGCTGGGGATGGGTACGGGGCAGAGAGAAGGTGTTTGCAAAACAGGCCTTGACCTTTTCAGCAGCAAAAAAATGAATTTCTGGGAATTTTATGAGGGGAATTTTGGATTGGAATTGCATTTGCCATCTCATTTTCTACTGTCACTATTCCAAGAGCTTATAAACTAGATTATCAAACTCAGTCTACCTACTGATAGCTCGTTTTCCAGTTCCTGTTTCTGACCTCCGTTAAAAACCCCACACATTTAGATGTGCACAGACTAAAATTTTAATATCAACAGCTGAGGTAACACAATCTTTACCCTTTAAAACTCTATTCCTGTAAAAAAGAAAAATAAGAAACTCTATGTTAATCAACAAAAGACATGGGTTTATCGTGAAAAAATAGATTTGAGCTAAAGTATTTTGTAAATCTATTTGAGAAACTGAACCATACCAAGAGATTTTGCATTTCCCATTATTTTAACCTGACAATCTCAAGCCCGTCTGTAAGCAAAGATAAATTAGTTCCTCAAAACTATTCACAAGAGAATGAAATTCCTAGTAATACGTCCATCTGCTATAAAATTATATTATTTCACATGCATGTGTGCTTTTTCCCTCAATTTTTTTGTGTTCTTGCTCAAGTTATTCTACTGTAATTTCAGAACGAAGATTTATTTGCCACTGTATCAATGCCAGGGGAGGTTCTCAAATTGCCAAAACCATCATTCCCTCCATTTGACATCACCAACAAGTATACTGTGACAGCTTGGTGAATTTGGTATCTTTTTACCATAAAAACAGATCTAGGTTCAGGGACTTACTGACTGAACTTTCCCATGTTTAGCTGTTCTTCTACAGAAATAAGCCTTTTGCAATCATACTTCCAATTTGTGTGTATCTCCACCAGTGGGTCTTCCCTGTTCCTCAGTAGCTCAGGACATGTTAGCCAGTTTAACTTCGCAGATATATACAGAAGTCTCAGAAATAATTAATGTGCTTTAAGTGTCAATACAACATATAGAGAGTCCAGTAATGACCTTCTGAAGCTGCTGTGTGAGCTCATACCTTACAATACACTTGAGTTTATCTGGGAAAGCCAAGAGAAAGTGGAGAGACAAAGAGCAGGACCCTCCAGCGGCAGGAAAAGCATCCAAGTCGGTCATGCTTGTGACAAATATGTAGGAAATCAAGTTCCTCTGGTTCTGGTGCTCGTTGGGTGGCCTGTAGGTGTACATCTTGCTCTTTTTGTTCCCAGTAACACTGGCTAGAAACCAGTGCCTATTAAACTGAATTAAATACTGGAATATCTGGTCTGCCTTTGTTTGGCTGCTACTTGGTGGCTGTAGCCAGTGATAACGTTTCTAGGGCACAACGCAGTTATGACACTTCCCTTCCATGTAATTCTGTCCCGAACTTCTCCTAGCGATACTTCACTCTTGCACAAAGCTGAGTAGAAAAACGTTTACTAGTGGATGTAGTGTAAATTCACTGGAGTAACCTAGCTGATCATACCTGGGGTTTGCATCCTGGAACTTGCTTTGACTGTGGACTGAGAACAACAAAAGGTATTACACTGTGTGCGTTTATAGGCTGTTAAATCAATGTGCTGCTGGAGGGGAATCTTCCACATCATTTATAAATAATGGTGAGAGATGTGCTCTCAGCAGTGCTGGCGTACATGCAAAGTGCCTCCATTGACTTCTGCAGTGTTATACATTTTGCTGCATGATTAATTTAACTCGTTCCCCCTCGTGAACTGTCCATACCGAGAATTACTGCTCTAACCAGAGACTTAGCTGTTGCAAAGAACTGCCATCCGAAATCAGCCCTTATAAAGAATCAATGGATTAAAATACATCTAAATGTTAATTGGGAAACAAAAGAAATGATGAAAATCAGGAGGACATGATACTAACATCAGATGGCTTCTGGGCCATAAGCATCTACAGCAGACTGTCTAGGAAGGTATGGTCTCTGCTGATACAAAATGTTTATTTGCACTCCTGGTGTTTAACAATGTATTGGGTTCCAAATCTGTCACAGGTCTCATTCCCTAGCTTTGTATTCTGGTGTTCAGCAGTGGAAATGTCAATCCTGTACTCCGCACACATCTAACTTTCTGACTCTGAACCTTATTATTACAGCAAATATGGCCTACAGCTGAAGTCTTCTGAAAAGTCATCATGCAGCTGATGCAAGCAATGAAACATGTCAAAAGCGTGGGTGTGGGCACATATAATGCAATATTACTTCAGCAGTGAACAAAAGGAGGAAGTATGGGTGATCACAAATAGCCAAAAAATCCTAGTCAGAATAATGAGCAAATTAATAACCAGAAATTATCAGACACGTCAAATCCAAAAAAATATGAAACAATAAAAATATATTCCTTAATTACTCAGATGTTTTGGTGAATGGAGTAAAAGTGTATCTCAGAAGAGGAATGATAGAGGTATTTAGCTGAAAGTTATCAAAGAAGCTAATTCTTATGGAGCAGTTTTCCCAAGTAAGAGGATTTCTAAATGTGTCCATTTATTTTCCCCAATCCCATCAGTACCACCTGCTATTGTCCAGATTTACTTATCTCCTGATTCTACTTGAAAATACTCCACCATCACCTGAGTTATTAAATTGTTTTCTCTAATACAGATTTCTAACTAGGTGGAAACTGATTGACAAAACTGTTAAAAATGTTGAGAGTTCCAGCCAAGTGTCTGCTTAAACCTTTCTGTGTCAATGCATATATTGGACAAACTAAGCTGAAAGTTGGACAGCTTCAAGAATGTGTCTCACTGTCAACTCAGTGAGACACATTCCTTTGCACCTGAAGTTCAGTTTTAAGTTATTTCCACTTTTCTGACATGGTGCAGAAGCTACACCAAGCCTATCTAGCTGTCAGTCAATAAATTCGTACCTTTTCCTAATATAAGCCAAACTGTTAGCCTTCTGATGAGTGGGAAATATCCAGATCCTACACATAAGCTTTCGAGCAAGGATGATTTTAACTGATGTCTAGCCAACTGGCCGTTTCAGCAATCTCTGCCCAAACACTAGCGCTCATTTCCTCATAGCAAGCCCTTTTGTAATTGAAGTTATTTTGACAGAATAGAGAGCAAGGCTCCATGTTGATCTAGTGACCAAACAAACCACAACAAATGACAAGCTGTGAAACACGACCAGCAGCAATCTCTCCTCCGGCACTTTCTTCCAACATTAAAAGACCGTTTTTGCAGCACGAAGAAAGCAAGCCTGTAAGATTAGGTGTCACCTCATCACCTCACCCCTTTGTAGCTCTGCTTCAATGTGCGGAACTCATAGACTGGAAGGTCTCCACCTGCTACGTGGCGGTGCATGTCTGCTCAGGCGGAATCACAGCTTCGTAGGGCTGCTCTGCCCAGCGATGACTGGCGACTTCAGGAGTCTCTGGCTGCAGCCGGAGGTACCTTCCTCCCAAACCTCTGCGTGCAAAACATGTAGGAGCCCAGTCCCGGTGCCCACGGGTTGGAGACCTCGCGCAGGAGGCCAGGCGGCGTCGGCAATTACAGAGGCAGCTTCTGCTCCACAGACGCTGACATTCGGTGTGGTCCGTAGCACCTGCAGCCCAGAGGAGGGCAAGGACGCACACAAGGCTCCGGGGAGTGGCCGGCCCGAAGCCCTGAGCGCAGGACTGGCAGCAGAAGGGCCGTGCCGCCTCTCGTGCTGCAGCTTTGTGCCCCTGCTTCCGCTCCGCTCCTCAAGATCCTGTGCCTTAAATAGGCACCGGGCCTGCCTCCCACCAGCTGCAGGGCACAATGTGTTCCCCTCCACCAACACCAGTTCCCTTTCTTACCCATTAGATAGCAGACATTCCACATTTTCCTCCAATCTGTTTTTCCAGTATTTACAAATATACCCCATGAAGAGGTTAAATATTCCTCACTTAATAAAATGTATTTATGCAGAACTACTTGATCGCTCAAGAACACTTTCTCTCTTCATAGACAACCCCCAGAATGTTGGCACTATCCAATAAAAGTCCACATTCCTCTTGATCTGTTTCATGTTTTCTAATTTCTTCAGCTCAGTTAGTGTCTTTGGCTGGCAGGGCTGGCACCAGCTCAGCACAACTGCACTCAGCTGTGTTTGATCCCTGGTTCTGACTCATAAAGGTTGTCTGGGAAAGTCTGTACACATGAGAAATCACCATTAAATGTAAGGACCGTATTATCAGTCTCACAAATCAAGGAAGTTCTTGCTGGATTAGGATGAATAACAAAGGGCACAGAGTTATATTTAGAAAGTAAATGCGTCTGTATGATGACTTACATACATTTCACAAGCAGCAGAACTGAGACGTTTGTGAAAGAACCAGTTCTCATAGGACTCCACCCAGACAAAGGCAGCAAATAAGCAGCAACTTATGATGAACCGGTTAAATAAAATAAAGGTATACACACCCAGTCCTGGGTTACCTTCAGCTTTTATGTGGTAATACGCTCAGGAGGATCCGGGGAACTACAGGCCTGTCAGCCTGACCTTGGTGCTGGGGAAGGTTATGGAGCGATTCATCCTGAGTGCCATCATGTGGCACGTACAGAACAACCAGGTGATCAGGCCCAGTCAGCATGCGTTTGTGAAAGGCAGGTCCTGCTTGACTAACCTGATCTCCTTCTGTGAAAAGGTGACCCACTTAATGGATGAGTGAAAGGCTGTGGTTGTTGTCTACCTGGACTTTAGCAAAGCCTTTGACACCGTTTCCCAAAGCACCCTCCTGGAGAAACTAGCTGCTCATGGCTTGGAAGGGCATACTCTTTGCTGGGTAAAAAAATGGCTTAGTGGCTGGGCCCGAAGAGTGGTGGTGAATGGAGTTAAATCCAGTTGGCGGCCGGTCACATGTGGTGTTCCCCAGGGCTCAGTTTTGAGTCTGGTCTTGTTTAACATCTTTATCAATGATCTGGATGAGGGGATTGAGCTCACCCTCAGTAAACTTGCAGATGACACCAAGCTGGGTGGGAGTGTCGATCTGCTGGAGGGTAGGAAGGCTCTGCAGAGGGATCTGGACTGACTGGATCGATGGGCCAAGGCCAGCTGTATGAGTTTCAACAAGGCCAAGTGCCAGGTCCTGCACTTTGGTCACAACAACCCCATGCCATGCTACAGGCTTGGGGAGGAGTGGCTGGAAAGAAGCCTGGCAGAGAAGGACCTTGGGGTGCTGGTCGACAGCCGGCTGAAGGTGAGCCAGCAGTGTGCCCAGGTCGCCAAGAAGGCCAACGGCATCCTGGCTTGTATCAGGAATACTGTGGCCAGCAGGAGCAGGGAGGTGATTGTGCCCCTGTAGTCGGCACTGGTGAGGCCGCTCCTCGAGTGCTGTATTCATTTCTGGGCCCCTCACTACAAGCAGGACATTGAGTTGCTGGAGTGTGTCCAGAGAAGGGCAACAAGGCTGGTGAGGGGTCTAGAGAACAAGTCTTACAAGGAGCGACTGAGGGAACTGGGGCTGTTTAGTCTGGAGAAGAGGAGGCTGAGGGCAGACCTCATTGCTCTCTACAAGTGCCTGAAAGAAGGTTGTAGTGAGGTGGGGGTCGGTCCCTTTTTCCCAAGTAACAGGCAGTAGGACAAGGGGAAATGGCCTCCAGTTGTGCCAGGGGAGGTTTAGATTGGATATTAGGAAAAATGTCTTCACTGAAATGTTGTGAGGCACTGGAACAGGCTGCCTGGGGAAGCGGTTGAGTCACCATCCCCGGAGGTATTTAAAAGACAGGTAGATGTGGCACTTCGGGACATGGTTTAGTGGTGGACTTGACGATCCTGAAGGTCTTCTCCAGCCTAAACAATTTTACCATTCTGTGATTCTGCGTTTCATTTGAGATGGGAGTGTTCTCTAATGAGGCAGTTTACCAGATAGTGGGAGACTTGGGTGCATGTATGTAATACATTTAAGCTTTATAGAGAAACACTCCATGTGGTACAAATGAATGTGAATTTGTTTTGTTATTTTAATCCCTTACAGTACCTTCTCCTCTGTCTCTTTCCTCTTTATTTTCTTCCCGTACATTTTGATTGCTGATCTTTCTTTGCTTTTCCACATTTTGCTTCTTTCTGCTCTTTCTTTCTGACGTTCTGGGCAGCACTAGTAGAAAGAAAAGGCGGTGGGGGAACAGAACAAACCCAGCCAAACCCTGGCCCTGCTCCTGTTATCTGGTGCTAATGATGCTGTGAAGAGCAACTGCCTGGGGTTCCTGTTGCTGTGAACAGCCCTGGTGCTGCCGGGCCTCAGAGTCCCTGGGTGCGGGCACCCCTTGAGTGGCAGCCTGCCAACACGGCTGTCGCGGCTGGTACACGGTAAATCGTGCGTGGCGGGTACTCTCGTGTCTCCTGTGGCTGCAGGTGCAGGCTGCTGTTGTCACACACATACCACGCACCCTCCCCAACCCCCCGTCACACCGCCGACCTCCTTCTCCTGGCATGTCCGAGGGGGGACAGGCGGCTGGATGCTCGGTGGTGAGGTGCTGGGTCACCACAAAGGTCATTGTCCTGGTCCGTTATACTGTGGCACATCTTGGGGCAGTCACTCAGTCTGCTTTTTTAACAGATTATTTTCAGTCCGTGCAGCTTTTTAAAGGCACGTACAGCAGAGACAATCATTTTCTTTAAATCAAGCTAGTTGAGGAAAAACAAGCTAGTATGAGGAACTACCGGACAGAGTCCAGCAGAGGGCTATGAGGATGATGAGGGGACTGGAGCATTTCTCCTACGAGAAAAGGCTGAGGGAGCTGGGCTTATTTAGTCTGAGGAAGAGAAGGCTGAGAGGGGACCTTATGAATGCTTATCAGTATCTTAAGGGTGTGTGCCAGACTCTTCTCAGTGGTGCCCATCGACAGGACAAGGGGCAACGGGCACAAACTGAGGCACAGGAAGCTCCAGCTGAACATGAGGAAGAACTTCTTCCCTCTGAGGGTGACAGAGCGCTGGAAGAGGCTGCCCAGAGGGACTGTGGATTCTCCTTCTCTGGAGATATTCAAGACCCGCCTGGACAAGGTCCTGTGCAGCCTGCTGTAGGTGACCCTGCTTCAGCAGGAGGGTTG
>Ga0065711_1005412_pt1 | contig 20298 bp, 10 predicted proteins | sample Hoacrofraction12_FD_59098 | JGI IMG/M metagenome (GOLD analysis project Ga0065711, IMG submission 59098) | Hoatzin crop microbial communities from Cojedes, Venezuela - Epithelial fraction 12 v2 (version 2) | ecosystem: Host-associated > Birds > Digestive system > Esophagus > Crop | place... | reverse complement strand
TTCCTTTTTTTTTTTTTTTTTAAAGCCTGTATGCCTCTTTTCATACCAGCTTTTGTAAGCTGTCTTCCAACCCTCATAGTCCTGTTTTTGCCTGGGAGGTATAGACAGCCTTCTGCCGCGTGCTCTCTGATCTCTCCAGCAGGTTGTTTCCCATTAGCATATTGCAAGCTCTGTGTTCTGCCTTCTTTGCAAAGAACAGACCTTGCGAGATGAACCCAAGTGAGGCCAGAACTTCTTCCCAGCCAGGAACTCCTGCACTGTTTCCTCAGAGGCCGTTGGCATCAGTAGTACTGACATCATGGAGTTGGTCTCTCTTAATTTTAAGAGTATGCAATGCCTAACACCAACTACGGTGACATAGTGCATTTTTAAAAAGAGGCCTGCTAAGTCAAGAGTGTAGTGGCACGGGCCTCCCTTCAAGCAACGTGGGAAAGTAAAGCCTGCCTGATGTCATTTACAGAAAGCAGCTCCGCAGCAGGTCCCTCTATCCTGCTAACTTTTAAGTGCATGCTTAAGATCCATGAAGTTTTTGTCCTGGCTAATTTTGGGTAAAAATGGGGGAAGGTGGGGTGGTGTGTAGGCTTCTGTTTTGCTTTGAGGAAGTACAACTGGAAAAATTGAAGCTGAAGGCTTTAATCCTGAAGTTTAACCCCTTCTTTCCCGCATCCACCCCGTCCTGTGCTTCTGGCTAGATTTGTCACTCGCACGTATTTTGAGGGCAGTAGCTCGCAAGACTGGAACACAACATTGCTGATACTGTCCTTTTCGCATTGAGGACCTCTGTGAAGATGCTGAGACAACTTAGTAGCCTGTGAGGTTTTTTAAAAGCTGATATAAATTGTCTTTGACTGACAAGGAGAAAAATTCCTTCATCCAAGGTTCTGCTTGATGGCTTTAAAAAAAACCAACATTTAAAACCTTTTGCTTAGCTGTAGTGGATCGAAGTATATGCTTTCAACTACGAGATCAGGTTATTTGAGTTATGATATGTCTCACTGTAACGTTACATGCTAGTTTATATAGTAAATACCGAAATAATCTTTTAGAGTAGTAGTAACGCACACCTGCTGTGTGTAAATACAGCTGCAAACTGGAGACTGTGTAGATCTGTGCAGGCTAAAGGCAGAATCCCGAGCACGTGTAGAGCTGGTTGATTTCAGTGGACTCCCTTTGGGCTGTTCCTCTTTGGATTAGGTCTTTTGTTTCCAATGCAAATACAGGGGCTGAACTTCATCCTACAGATGTTTATGGTTATATTTTGTTGGAAACATTTCAAACAATATTGTTAAAATACTGCTGTCCAAGATCTGTTAGCAGTTGTCTATTTTTGGTATGTATCATTCAGAAGAAGAGTTTTGAAGCCTTTCATTAGTTTTGCAGATATTTACAATGAGCCCTTCTAAGCTTATTCAAACACTTGCTTGAAAACTGAGTCAAGAGATGAAGGCTGATATGAGAGTCCAGTCAGAGGCAGGACACCTCTTAAGAGTCAGTAGACGTAACAACCATACTTAAAAACAAGGCCTTGGAAGTGAGGCTGCTGTTAATAGGAAGGAGAACTAAATGAAAAGAGTTGCGTGGTCGACATTACAGGTTAGGAGGAGGATCTTTGCAGCAACGTTGCTGGTATGAAAATAAGTGAAGCAAGAAAAAATGTTGCAGAGTGAGAAAGACCCTCAGAGGAACATGGTGAAATAACTATTAGGAATGAAGACGCAATGGGGTTTGCAGCTAGAAAGCCAAGGGAGTTCAAGAATTCCAGAAATTTTGTGGAAGGTATATGAAGGAAGATGGATCTGAGCGCTGGCCAGGGAGACACCACGAGAGAGTTTCTTGAGAGTGATTTTATTGGAGATCTAGGATGGAATGCAGATTGCTCGTCATTCCATTGTCCAGTTTCATCCTGCGTGTTTTCCAGCTGTTGGAACATTGTAGTTACTGACTTTGGAAAGGAAAGGGAACCGGGATGGTAATTAGTGGAGTCAAGGTTCCTGTTGTAAATGAGAATGTCTACGAATGCTTTTATTGAAGGAGACTGAATCAGGAAGGAGGCGTTTATGGAGAAGGGCTGAGAATGGCTGTGATGGACATATCTATGTAGGATGCTGTCACTACGCCTGTAGAGTGGTTAGAGAGCAGATGAGAAACATCTGTATGTGTATGAGGAGAGTGGCAGAGAGAGTTGTAGGAAGGGTGAAGAAAAGGCATGCTCAGGAAGTGGGGAAGACCACTTTGCACTGTGCAGGTTTTCTTTCAGGAGGAGTTAAGAGAGATCTTTTTTAGAGAAAGAGGGGTCATGGGGTGGGAGAGAGACGAGAGGCATGAGATGAGCCAGTTGTGTCAGAAAGGCAGCAAGGATCGTGGAATTACAGCCTTCTGTGTGGTCGCAGGAATACATTAGCAGCATAAAAATTCTCTGCAGAGGGTCTCCTCCATCCTTACTTCAACATCATTTGTTGTAATACACCCCTTCCTGACCACATGATGCAGCAGCAGCATCGCTAACTGCGCTAACTGCTTTCCTCTGCTGCCGTCAGTCGCGATGGTGATTACAGTCGGCTAGGGGACACAGTCCCTGTTGCAGAGCCCTGAAACTCTTAGGGCCTGGTTGCTTCAACGCAGCTTCCCAAGGAGCTGTTTGTGGTTTCAGAACCTATTAGCTAGCTGGTACCAAAAATCCAGTATCTAGTTCTGTGAATACAGTCAGGAAGGGAGAGGGAGTTTCTGAACCCCTACGTGACCTGGGAACAAATTGCTACCATTTAATATTTTGGCCATTGCAGAGACAAAACAGGAAATGTGAAGGAGAAGTGGGGGAGGAATAGGAAAACGGAGGACAGGAATGCAAGTGAGATTTGGTCTGGTTAGGTTTATGTAATGTGTTTGAAAGTACCAGCATTTTTCACGTTAAACTTTATGTCTGAATTAACCGTGAGCATTTCTAGCTGTAGCATGGAAGCCCACAATTTAGAACTTCCTGGCAGTCTATTTTAGTGAAATGCTGACTAGAATACCTTTGTCATTAGCAGCGTACTGGCTTAGTGGCAGCTGACAGATTTTCTTGTTTACATGCTGACATTGGGCTCATAGGCTATCTAAAATACATGATTATTTTAGTATCTGTGAGTTGGTTACGTGTGCTGAGGAAGCTAACAGCTTAGGACCCCAACCTTCTGTATGTTTTTCTCACAAGCATGATTTTAAATGCATCACTCACACCGATACAAGCTGTACTGTCTGTAACTTCACCTAGAAAAGTGTGACTGCTCCTCTGTAAAGTTATTTGAGTATTTAAGGCACTGTGGAGTCATAAGAGACAGATCAGAAAATAGAAAATAGCTTGTGGATTCAGAGGCTGATACAGCATTTTTGTGACCATGTTGTTACATTGAAAGAAGACTGTTGATGTATTCACATAAACATATGGATAGCAATTGTTTTTTTAGCATTTTTCAGTCTGCTTAAAAGTACATACATATTTTTGTTGCTTGTGGAACAATTATGTTGCATGTGTAAGAGACACTTTGTGCTATTGTATTTAGATTTAGTGGTAAATTAATCTGAAATAATTGGCAGTGATTGTACTAAAGCCAACACAGTTGATGCTAGTGCTCAGCATGGTACGTTGGAATAATGTCCAACTATTTTTACAATACAATAACCTGTCATCGTCAAGCAAGGGGTTTTTTTCTCTAATGAGGAGCTTAACACATCGTTTCAGAGCTGCCCATTACTCATCCTCCCACTTTTTGTCTTGCTACCGTCTCATTTTTCTTTATGGTTTACTTCTGATGCACATATATGTCGTTACTTGTATGGTTTAGTAAGCAAACACACGCTCTGTACCTTAAATCTCACTCTTAGAGGGCGGAAATCACCAGCTTGAACTTGCATAAAGTAACAAAACATTTATAAAGAAGAAACAAACAAACCATTTCCTGGGTTTACTTCGCTGCTTAACTTAAGCTTACTGTGGGTGGCCTTTTTCTGTTGTTCTCTTGCTGCACTGCCAATAGCTGCTATTATCCATTTTCTGGTATGGAATAGATGCTGTGTGTGCTTTTCTCAAGACTATTCTACATCTCAATTAAAAGTAGCTGTATTTATATTAAAAAAAAAAGTTGTATTTTAAAAAATAATTACAAGATCCTGGAGAAGATCCAGAAGACAAAGCTCACAAACTGAACTTTTGCAGACAAAGAACAACATCTGTGTTACTCGTGATGACTTTCGTTCACTTACATGACATTTAAGAGAAATGTGAAAAGGATTGTCATGATTCACTGCAGTTGTGAGGAATACAGATTATATGACTGGACACTAGAAAATGACCCAGGGCAGAGTTCCTGTGTGTCCCCCTTTTCTATCTTACTTGCCAATGCATGGTGCAGTAAGGGCTGCTGGCCTCAATCATTAGGTTCTCTGTGGGTTGACCCCTCTTCCCTTCCTTCCCCTCAATGCTTGCTCACATACACCCTTCTGCTGCTGTTACTGGTTTTTCTCAGGAATTCAGGATCTTACAAATTAAGGGGACGTTTGTCCGCAAGGAGGTTCGTGTCTCCTGTAATGGAAGTAGTCAGTGGGTATGTGAAAGGATGCTGAGGTCCGTGGATAAGAGCTCAAAGTTGTGGCTGTACTAAATACGTGGCAGAAATTCTGTGTACTTTCCATTTTGTTTTGGGAATGTTACATTCTCTCTTACGAAAATCAGTAAAGTTCTGCCCGTGTAAATCTGTGCTTTGAGGGTGAATTGTGTTTTTTCTTTGTTTTTTCTCTTAACTCTTACATGTAATGGGAAATCTTCACATGTTCTGGAGGAATGTGACCCAGTGAAGGAAAGAAGCTTGTGTTGTGCTGCAGTGAAAGAAATAAAAATAGAAGCCTAGAACCGTATGGGGAAAACCCAGACCCGGTGTCATTGTCACATGGAGAAAATTTAAGGATCTGCTTGTGTACAGCAGTCTCTCCAAGTTTGGCATAGTGTGTCCAACCAGTTGTCAAACTTGTCATGACGTAGAGGTAACAGCCTCACAAGCTGGGACACTGAATTATATAAAGTAAATTTAAAAAGTCTTCTCTGTATTTTTTGCACTTAACCCCAAATGAATCGCTTATTATAAGTATACCTAATATATAATATTAGTATATATAGATGTACAGATACAACGCTTCCACAAGCACAAAATCACACTTTGTAGACAACCAAAACCTCGTGGTTACCGGAGGTGATGGGGATGGCATACTGGCTGACACGGGTAACCTACAGCAAGTGGGGAGTTTGCTGCAGATGCGAGACTGGCACCACGTACGTTCAGCTTGGGTGACGCCTTCATTCTGCGTCAGCTAGACCTCAGCTGGCTCCAGGAATGAGGAGAGCTTGGTAGACCAAGCACTGCACTCAAGTTGAGATTTTTCTGAGCATTTTTGGGTAGTTCCATGCCAAACTCTCCGAGCCCACAGCATGAGGAAGTTCAGGGGCCAGCTGCAGTCCAAGGGGACCAGCTGATCCTGGGAGCAGTCCTTCCTGCACTGGATACTGGAGTTTACTAAATGGGGTACGAGTTGGCTCCATGGGTGGTTTGTTAGATCGGGCTCCCGCAAGCAGCCCTCCAGCTGTTGAAGCAAATTTGATCATCGTGAAGGCTGAGTAGCCATAGCTGAGTAGTGTGCTCCTGATGCCAAAAGCCCTGCGGGGTCTGAGCAGGCTGCACACACGCGTGGCTTGTCTGTCCAGTATGGCTGCTTTGCAGCCACAGAGCACAAACTGGCCCTGGATACTAGGGAGATGACTGTGTGTACGGCCATGTTTATAAATATCAGCTACTACGAATCCATGCCCCATTGAAAGTCCTGAAGTTAGCATGAAGCCAGTAATATCCTGCACTTTTTGTCTCCTGAGTTTTTGGACTGCGTTAGCTTCCTATGTTCAAACTTTTCTCGGAAACCTTAGAGCTGGGAAAATGTGCATATAAATAGAGATTCGTATTTAATCTAGTAGAACTTCAATAGAATTATTAAATATTAGAGCTGACAACACTGAAAAGGTAGGTCTAATTTAAGCAATGATTGAAAATCACACTAAGCAAAAGTCTCTAATCTGTGTGAAAATGATGCTGTCCCTGTAAGCAGAATAATGGCTTTTTATCCTTGATCTTGGAAAGGACAGACAGCAAAAAATGTGTCATAACTGCAAAGAGTTCTGGGTCAAGAACGATCGTATCTGAAAAAGCTATTGCTAAGATTGTTACAAAGTTGTTTCTGGTAAAAATGAAAAAATAGAAGAATTATGGTAGAAACTGTGTAAAAGTGGTGTTCCCATATACTGTCGAGGCATGTAAGCATATTGCTATATGGTAATGCAAGAAATACTGAAAATGTGCCATTAAAAGTCACTTATTTTAACTGCCTACATCAAATTAAATGCTAGTAGAAAAGAATAGATTAGAGATGGGAGATGATATCTCTTTACAAGTATCAAAGTTTATCTCCATCACACTATTCTGTCCAGCTGCATGAAGTAACATAATGGTCAGAGGTAAGACACTTCAGAATGAATAGTTTCAAAGAAAATCAGGAACCAGTAGCTGAACCATTGGAAGGACGATTTGTTTCCAGCTGTAAGTGAGTATAAACTGGGTATAAACATAAGTCATGCTGGACAGAGGTGGCCCCATAGAGTCAAGGTGCCTGGGACCAGAGAGGTCCTGTCCAAGGACCGGTCTGAAAACCAAATGCTCTCTGGGACACCACGCAGAAAGGGAAGCAGTCCATCCTGCCGCCTCACAGTTTGCTCAGGCGGCAGTGAGGGAGTCGGGGGACAACCCAGACTGCAGCTATGATGATACAATGGCAAGAGGAGGAGACAGAGTCAAAATAAGCGATGCAGGTGTACACGGTCAGGAATGCGGTGTCCTGCTGCTTGCAAAATGTGATCACAGAGGCAGTAGCAGAGATCTCGGACACAAGTCATCCTTGAATCTGACAAACAAGAGAGTTCAAACAATGTGAAATCTATGTTTTTGAATGCTTCACTGTTAATAACTGGAGTTATGATGATGGTAAACCAGGGAAGGAAAGAGCCTGAAGGCATCAGCTCTGATAATCATGATTATCATTTGGTACACTTTCTTGGCTGTGGAGGAACCCATTTAAACCAAGTCAATCCCTGGCCTGTGCAGCTTTATTCATGATTTCGCATTGGAGGTCCCAGGACTGAAGCTGCCATTTGTTTTCTCCTCCCCCCCCCACCTTCTGTGCTTCCGTCCTGGGTCTAAAAAGCTGCTGTCATGAGAATTACTGAAGGTAAAAAAAATAGTGCTTAATACAATCTGAAAGCTTTGCAGCCTTAAGTCATATGGAGGGTAAAAAGCAATCCATCTTAAAGACCAGCGGTTTCTAAACCACTGAAACCCGCATTTGACCTTAGAATTGGGAAGAGATGGATGTTTATCATGATAACGGGATTTAAAACCTAATTCCTTCTAGCCTTGTATAATGTGCACAGTATTTCACAAACCGGTAGAAGTATGAATGGGAGGGCTTGTGAATTACCAGAAGAGCTGAGATGTTAAGCACAGACTGATGCTTTGCACAGTGTTATTTACTTATCTGGATAAACATTTCCTCTTTCACTGGAAAAAAAATAGGAAAGTACATAGAAAGTATGTATTTGTGAGATTTGGTGATGTTGTTTTCAGTGACTTTGTTGGCCAGGATTACACACAGGGCAATTATATCTAATCTTTGTTACATTAACAGCTAAGCACTGTCTTCCTTTTTATTCCTACAGATTTACTTGTGCAGCCTTCATGTCCCCGTGGCCAGCCATGTAGGTTGTAGGGTATTTCTGTTGTTAGTTCTTCTCTTGCTATTCATTCCTTGAGTTGCTCCATGTATTTGAGCACCACGGCATCCGCATGTCCTGAATAACTGAGAAGAACTGACCCTACTGTCAGAACAAGTATCTCTGTTATATCCCTTCCGCTCACTACTCAGAATGATACCAGTCGTCTTCTTCCTGTGCTTGCTTTCTTCTGCTCAGGGAATGCCCTTCCTGAGGTACTCAGCAAACCCTGTACACCTATAAAACTTCCCTGAAGATCCACTTCTGTGATGCTTGCAAGAAACTATTTCATTTATCTCACAAGTGACTCACTTGTTCCATGGTGCCTGCAAGAAACTTGTTGATTAAATCTACTTCCTCTTACTCTGTTTTTATCACATAAAAACATTGCTGGATTGTGCCCTGCATTGGTCTTCGTGGAGGTTGGGTGAATTCTGGGATAAATGGATCATAGTCACCTTTCGGATGCCACTCTCTTCTTCCTGCCCATTTGTTGCCTGCGTCCTTCATTGCTTCTCATTAGAAACACCACCTTGTCCTCCAGCTGCCTGCAAACAAAGAGGCGTTGCTCTTCACTTGGCTCTTCATGACTTTAGCACAGCACCGCATATGTGTAGGAGTCCACCTACCTGGAGCTGATGATAGGCTCGGTGTATTAATTTGTGGGCTACTCCAGGCACGGTCAATGTTTTTTGTCTCTAGCAGGTGTCTCCTACCACAAGTTGCACGATGCTGCTCATAAGGAGCTAATAGCATTTGGTGTGACTATTGGCTGTTGCGATCGTACTCTGTGCATTTTTCATGTTACCTAATTTTCAGTGTTTGTAACTCCAAAAATGTTCTGTGAGGTAAATGTGTGAGGGTTCTCGGCTTGCTAATGCTCTCTAGCAAGCACAGATAGTGTTATCCACACTTTAAACAGAAAATTTCATGGTATTCTAATTGAACACAATTTTAACTTAATAGGTAAGAGTAACAATTTACAGAAATTTTTTGTCTTCCTAAGAGAATGTAGCAAACTGACTCTTTATAAGTGTACTGTGTAGTGTCATGAAGCAATACACACACAGAGCATTTTTATTCCTGTGCTACAAAACAGGCAGCATTTATTTGTGGCTGGTTGTGCTTGTCATGTCTTTCTAATGCACAAAAACCAGGGGGTCTGGTCTCCCTTCTGTGCAAACAGTGACGTGTGTATTTAGTGTCCTCTTCAGCGGGGCATCTCCGTCTGTATGGAGTTAGGCACATGCTGTGTGTCAGCAGGATCGGTGGGCTGGACTGTAAGACATGCACCCGTTGTTTACTTGTTACCAGCATTTCCCAAGGAAATGGTGTGGCCTTGGCTATGTCAACATCCTAATTTGATACCGGTTTTGTGGTATTGTCATCTAGCAAGCTAATGGTCGCATAGGTAATTAATATTGCTAGACACAATGGCAGCAATTCTTTAATTGGCAAAGGCTCGAGTTTGTTGAGTAAGACACAGAGTTTGAATCCCCATATTCCCTATGAACCTTGCCTTGGAGCTGGAGGCTGGAGCTGCGCTAATGGAGCTAATTCTCTGGTTACTTTTCCTGCCATATGGGTAGGGTCACCTGGGAACGAGTCCTGAACATTATCACAAGCGTTAGTAATTTGCTAGATGGAAAACAAGGGAACTATCTTTGAATACTCAGAGTTACTGCTGACAGGCTGCCCTGGTTGCAGTCCTTGAGTAGAAGGTGAAAGAGGGCAAAGGAGGGAGTAAGAGCCCCAAAGAGAGTACAGGTTTCTCCAGTGAACTACCTGAGAGCTTTGAAGTAGAACATGCCTTCAACGTGGACTTTTTCTTTTCTTCTAGTTCAGCTTATGATACCAAGACACGACAGAAGGTGGCAGTAAAAAAGCTCTCAAGACCTTTTCAATCACTTATTCATGCCAGGAGGACCTACCGAGAGCTTCGGCTGCTGAAGCACATGAAGCATGAGAACGTAAGTGGAGAGCGAGTTCTTTCCCTTCGGATTTCTGTGACAAAAGTTTGCAATATAGGCTTAATTGCAGTTAGGTACCATCTTTTACGAAAAGTGTGTGCAACTCTTTAGCTGTCCAAGATACCTGGACCTAGCCATCCTATGTGTGGTGAAGTCACTGGACTTTAAAGTAGAGACTTTCAGTAAAAGGCTGGCTTTTTATTGAAAAATTACCTAATTTCATCTTGAAGGTGCAGTTAATGAAATCCAAAACAAGTGGTCCTACTCTTCTCTAACTAGAGTAATAAGAGTGTTCTTCTCACTACTGTTGGGATGCTCTTGAAACATCAGTTCAGGAAAAAAAGTACCTCAAACCTGATTTTGTTGAATTTGGATTCTGTTGGGAAATTAAGGGCAGGTACTCTCATAGAAATTAACAACAGTGTAATATCTAGATGAAAGATAGTAGAACCTCAGGCCCCAATAACTGAGTACTGTTCTACGTTTGTGTGGTGAACAGTTGATTTCAGTGGGAGTATCCACCTGCTTAAAAGTAACTCGATGAATTGAAGCCTGAATAAAATACAGTGGATTGAAAAGTATCCTGGGCAAAGGATGCTAAAAAAGTTACACAACAGAACAAGATTACCCAAGAAACTGTGCATAATCTTAAGTATAACAAGTGTATAAGCCATGTGCCAACTTTTCTGTAATGAGACATTACTTTTCCTACCTTTATTTCTGATTGTCTAGTCTTGTTCTAATTACTTTTCCTAATTAATACAGTTTTCTGTCAGTCATGGAGATAGCTGAGGCTGTACCTGTTTAGACCACCTATTGTGCCAGTTGTACTAAGTTTTCAGGATGAGCATATGTCATGTTTTTGAATGTTTCAGAAATGCTAAGGACTGTCAATACTAATTACATGTTGCTTTACAGACTTCTGAAAATAAAGTGTCGATTCCCTCATCTTTCAGGTTATAGGATTGCTAGATGTTTTTACACCTGCAACATCAATAGAAAACTTTAATGAAGTGTAAGTAAAATTTTTAAATCATCCTGACTAGTTAGTGAGTAAGTAAGAACCACTACAGTTTTAAAAAGGAAGCACGTACTTTTCTAATAGACTTGCAGCCACCGTTGGCTTTGTGTGAAGAACTCCAATAAATCTTTTCTCAACTTTTCCACTAAAGAGGAGGCAGGAGGATAGGCCTCATTTTTGTAGTTCTTCAAATGATATTTAACAAGATTATAGGTATATGGTAAATGGTTTGATGCTGCATGAATGCCAGTAACTTAAACCTTTTTCAGTCCAATTATGTGTTAGCTGTAGATTATTTTTTTCACAGCTAGCTGGGATAGTTCAGGAATGGAGGAATGTATTCTGTTGGTTAACTGAGACAAGGTAAACTTAGGGTAGATTCATGACTAGCCTAGGACTAGATGTATTTTGGTGTTACTCAAACACATGATTTATGCTGAGTTCCTCTTGGCTTACATTGTGTATAAACACTTAGGTAAACAATTTAGCAGAAGAAATAGTGATTAACATGTTTTTTGTCTCCATGGAAATTAGTGGCTGAACTCCTTTGACTCTGGGGCAAAATTACACAAATGAGAACTGGGTATGATAGGTGCATACTTTTGTCCCAGCACTGTTTTTGGAAAAGAATCAACGTTTCTCCAATTAAAACTTCCATTGGGGGCAAGGAGGGAAGTTACATGAAACATTCTTATTTCAACCAATCCAATATTAATCTCCATGATCAGATATTCCAGGGCCTTGCAGGTATTGTAGTTTCGGTGCCTCAGGCTCTCACTTGGATGTTGGATGAGGCTTCCTATTCATCTCAAAATACGATGGGTTCTCCCTCGCTGAATTGCTGTAGTGTGTCATGGAGAAAACAGAGACAAAAGCTTTTAGTGTACCATAAAGATTTTTCTTTTTCATTATATTAAATGTCATAGCTGTGATTCCATTATTAAAGCTCATAGCTGATTTAAAGGGCATAAACTGTGTGTTAGTAGAAAATGGAAAAGGCACCTACATGGCAGTATGTAGTTACTCTTGAGATGTGCTGCTTTAGAAGGATTTACATTCTGCCATTCTTAAAAGAGGTGTGTTTCTTTGTTTTCTTCTCTCTGTTTTATTTTTACAGGTATCTTGTGACAAATTTAATGGGTGCTGACCTGAATAACATTGTGAAGTGCCAGAAGTTAACAGATGACCATATACAGTTTCTCATCTATCAGTTACTTCGAGGTCTTAAGGTACTGTCTGGTTGCAGGAGTTTCAGAGTCAGCAGCTGAGATGTTATAGTAATGACAGGTCCATTGCAGTAACAGTACTTAAACACTTTTTTTTTTTTTTAATGTCTTAAGAGTGTGCAGATAGCAGCAGTCATTTCAGAAATTATCAGATCATTTTTCTAACCGGAAATAAAACCCCAAGCCTGCCAATGTTTACATGCGCAATGCATGTGAATACTGCCCTTGAACATTGACTTTAGATCAGTGTCTATCTAAGTTATTATTGAAGGAGAATCACTTGCTATGTAGTGTGTCAAGTAAGCACGTTCTGTGGGGCACAGTGAGTGTTCTAGACACTTCACCTATCACAAGAAGATTGTAATTTATACAATTAGATAATAAAAGTAATTGGCAATGCAATTGTAGCAAAATTTTCTTCCTAAAGAATTAAACTATGTATCATTTTGCTGACATTAAACATATAAGTGTCTATAAACAGGAGAGGACGTAGAAAATGTTTCTCATTGATAGGTGGTAAGAATTTTCTCAGGCCAGTGTTGATTTGCCCAGGTATAAGCAAAAAGAAAAGAGAGGCAACAGCTACTTTTGTAGCTAACTTAACAGTAATTGATGTTTTAGACATGGAAAATAACTGTATATTTGAAAGCAAGTAATGATAAATACTGGCTCTGCAGTATACTTATTACATGATTTTCAGCAAGTCACCTGGTGCCTGAGACAGTAGTTATTCATGCATGCGAGTTCTGTCAATTTAAGTGCAGATTTTAGTGAATAAAAATTGCAGAACTGAGCCTTTCATTGTCTCATTTACTTCAGGTAAGTAGCCATTGAAACGCTGCGTCAGGTCCCTGCTTTGGAAGTGGACCTGAGGCAATGCTGTGGCCTAGGTAGGTATCCTGGCCATCAGCCTGTCCCAGGGTGCAAATACCTGTCACCCACATTGGGCGTTCACAGTATGGGAAGGAGATTTACATCACCTAGGAGTCAACCATACTGCTCCCTGTGCGACTGACTTCACTGAGATGTGGGCCGATCAACATGGACATCCAGAGAAGACTGGAGGAAATTCCAAATTGGCAACAAGCTTTTGACAGAAGAATCACTGCAAGTGATTCTGTCTTTCAGGGTAGAATCTAGTCTTCGCGTTACCTTTCTTGAAATATCCAGCTCTGGATAAGACAAAACAAAGAGGTTTTGAAGTTTGTCACACCTCCTTTTGATCTGAAAATGTAGTGTGACGTCTTTTCTGTATATAAAACCATCAATCTCAGAAGCAAAAAGAGAAGTGACTTATACCTTTCTTCACCTATAACTTCAAATCTTACCTTTTTTTTCCTTTTTGATTCACAGTATATTCACTCAGCTGGAATCATCCACCGGGTGAGTTCACTCATTGCAATACTAAAAATGAATGGTGTATGTCCCTCTGTGCATCAAATGTGTTACTAAGTCATAGTTATAACATATGTTAAAATGCTAAAATCATACAGGACTAACTCTTTTTGTTCTGCGACAGGACCTGAAGCCTAGTAACCTAGCTGTAAACGAAGACTGTGAATTGAGGGTAGGTATCATACTGTTGTAATGAAGACTAGAGTAAAAGCTCTGAAGGTAACAATTTTCTGAGAAAACATTAGCTACCATTTTTATTTCCGATTCCATTGATTTCAAGTGTTGCTCCCCTGAGATAGCAAACCCATTGCCATGAGTATGTGTTTTCTCCCCAGTGTTAATTTAATATGAATACAATTATCTTTGCAAAATATTCTTCCCTAGTTCCTCTCAGATGGTACGTAGGCTAATAACTTGGCCCATAAGGGAGTACTTAATATATCTTGAAAGTCTGACCTGTGATATGTATCTGTATCTGCCATGTTTAGATGAAGCCTTGTGGCAACTTTCATTTTTATATCTGTAGAATATACCAGCTAAATTTAATAATGATATGAAAAAAGTTACGTTACCAGTTACAGGCAGTAAAAAACAAAGAAACAAATGAACTCCAACAAAGAAATTGTTGTAATCCATGCTTCTCAAATGCTATTTTAATGTACACATAATGCATATCTTTGTGTATCTGTGATACGGTGCTACATAATAAGCATGAGACCCTGGAGGAGGAAAAGATGTCTTCCAGCTTTCTAAGCCTTTAAGCCTAAGAATGAGAAGTTTAGCATTTCTCCATGACAGCCAGAAACATCTTTCTCCCAGTGACTGAGACTCTGATGTAATCACTTTATTCCAGCTGCGAGGGATTGAAGAAAGGATTCCAAATACTACAAGATCAGCAAAAAATCATAATAGTGAATAAGAGCAGTGCAGTTAGGTTCTCGCACTAATCCGGATCTGTGGTGAGAAACTGTGGTTCCTGTTTGGTTTAGTGACGCTTGCAGATGCTCAGCAAGTTTCATGATTATCCCTTTAATGTCTTCATACATGTATGTTCGGCATCTGTGAAATTTTATGGGTCGTCTGGGTCTGATCACGCACTCTAAAATGTGTGCTGTATTTTTGTACTGTAAGTAAGGAGACTTTAAATCTTTTTTTCTATTATTATGGTATCTGTGCACCTCTTTGTCTAGCATTTGTTACTCTGCTCTTTGCTTTCTTTATATTTATAGCTTTACTTCCTCTGATACCAGATTATTTTCTAATAGAAAAAACTAGTGAATATTTCCAGGTACAAACAAAAAGGAAATAGAGGCAAAAAGAAGGAAAATGTGGGTGTGTACACATTTCATGGAAGGGATCAGCTATTAAAGAAAAACATAGCCAAAAATCCTTATAAAAATAAGGGTATTAGTGTTCAAGTTTCAAGCCATTATTCGTGCCTAGTTTACCTCATGCTTTTATTTTTGCTTATTTAAGAAATAAATAATGCTTTTAAAGTATATTAGAAGTAATGATGTTAATGTGTTATTGATATCTTAATATTTTTCTTTAGGCTTTTTATATCTTTAAATTGGATTACAACTGAAGAATTTTGAATTATATTCTTAAAATTTTCTTACTCCCAATGAAAAGGATTAGCCATCAGCTTAATAGATAATCCTGGATCTCATCACTGGAGGTTGCCACTGATCTTAATTCACATTTCTATTTGAAAAGATGCTAACTAGCTCAGATGACTGACTTAACGAACAGCGCTGAGGCTCAGATGGTACCCTTTCACAACAGTCTCTCTTAGACTTAGGAATGCCTTTTAGCTCCGTAATTAGTGGGACATAGACTAATAAAAATAGAACACAAAGAAATGAGCAGGAAAAACTTAATTAAAATAACTTCCTGTCAAGGTAAACTTAGCAAGGGAGAGCATATGGTGGGGGACATGTTGTCATCAAGCCGATGAGTAATATGTGTACCTAAACAGAGCTCCTTTGTTGTTTCGGTGGGAGAGTTCTACCTCAGACAGATGGTAGGTGATTGAAGTCTGCCTCGTTACGCAGGATATATGATTCTCTCGTAGTGGCATTGGAATGATGTGTGGTTTGGGTAAATGCTACCTGCGTGCAGCAGGGGTTAGGTAGACGCGAGAGGGAAACAACAGAAATTCTGTGGATTTGTGATCAGCTCCTGTGGTCTGTAATTGTGGAAGTGGCCAGTGGCACTTGCTGTTGGCATTTTACACAAACGTTCTCACTTGGAAACGTTTCATTTTTATAGCAGCTGTGCTTCATTTTAGCAAATGAATGTCAGAGGAAAATTTTACTTGAGGCAAAATGTAAAGTTTCCCTCAGAGGACAAAGGGCCAGGCTCATCACAGTGGAAGCGTCTTTATGCAGAGCCGTGGGCTGCAGGGGTAGAGCAGGGGAGCTTGTCCATGGAGTGGTTTTACTTCACCGATACTCAGGGACTTGGACTGCTGGATAAACTCAGAAATAAGTCACGGGAAAATCAGTACCTGTAACAAAAGTGAAAAGAGATTTTTATTAATTCTTCTTTGTTCTGTAGATTTTAGACTTTGGTTTAGCTCGGCAAACTGATGATGAAATGACCGGATATGTCGCAACGAGATGGTACAGAGCTCCAGAAATTATGTTAAACTGGATGCACTACAATCAAACAGGTAAACTGTGAAGACTTGCATGTTGCTACAGCTGGTTATAGTGATAGTTTTAAACCAAGAGGCAATTCTGTTGAAGGATCTCTTCGATTCATCGTAGACATTTCTCTCTCCGTTTTTTGGCAGTTGACATCTGGTCGGTTGGATGCATCATGGCAGAGCTATTGAAAGGGAAGGCCCTATTTCCAGGAAATGATTGTATCCTTAACATAAAACATCAAATGCGGCTAGAAAAATACTCTCTAGTTCTTCCTATTTTTTCTAATGCCTTGAGTGTTTCTATGGAAATGTTTTTAAGGTAACAAACATCCAAAACAGTAAACAATTTTTGCGAATCTTTCAGTTTCGTGTATATGAGAGCTGAACATGAGACCCACTGGCAGGGGAAAAAAAGTAACAGATGTTCCTGAACAAAGATAAGTTACATTTACTCTTTGTGGTGTGTCCGTGTTTAAATAATAACCTAGTTACAACAGACCAGATTTCTTCCATGTGTGTATGTTACTGAAATAACATATGTTAAAACTGAAGCTGAGTAAAGGCAGTATTTTTTGATTGGCTAATATAATTTTAAGAAGTAGAGCTGCTTTTAGGCTGGAATTTCCTAAAATGCGAACAAATTAACTTTTAAATAATAAGTGAATTAATAGGCATATTGTGTCTTGTTATGAAAGAAGCCAGCAGTTCCAGACATGCCACAGGAGCAACAAAACCCTCTCTTTCTTCAGCGCTGTGCTGTGATCCCTGCTGCAGCGCCCGGGATTTCCATTGGCGTTTCCTGCGCTGGCAGGAGAAAAAAAAAGAGCCGTTGCTGAAGAGAGCAGTCAAATAATAAAGGAAAAATGAAGAAAAGCAGATAATGAGGAATGAGGAAACAACTGCATCAGAGGAGGAAAGCTTTTAATATGAAAAACAAAGGCATGTTCTTCCGTACTGAATATTGACATTTCTTGCTACTTTGAAACCCCTCAAAAAGAAAATGCTTCTGCTAAAACCAAGCAGTTGCCAGGTGCAAAACAACATTACATTAGAATTGCCTGCAAAACTGTTAAGAGAGCTGAGACCAAGTCTCCCCACTGACCTTTCTGTTGTACTCGGCATCATTAGGCTCTGTTGTAACCCCAGGCATTGTCCAGATGTTCTTCATCTGGATGATGACTGTGCTTCACATTGTTTGATTACGCGATACGTGGCATTTGGGAAAATCAATACATCTAGTTTTCAAGAAATAAGATTTTTTTTTTTGCGGTTGTAAAATACTGTCTACAATTATATGATTACATCAGTTTAAATAAAGCTGTAAAATAACCTTGAATATCTAGGGAAAATGCAGTATACTTTACAGGTCATATATGACAATGAAAAATGAACATTTTAAAGTTTTTAATCTTGACAGTGATATAAACCAGATTTTTAAAGCTATCAAATGAGAATTTTCTGCTGACAAGGCCTCAGACTAGTAATCTAGCCCTGTGTGCTGTAATAGGCTGTCCTTACGAAATCCTTCTGATCACTGAAACATAAATGTGCTGTTAAAGCTAAGCTTAAGAAGGGTACGTTAAATTTGGAACTAGGACAGGGAAGCAATATTTTGCATCCACCCTTCTCACATACCAGCACACCTGACAGATTCACATAGTAGAAGTATGTACAAATAGAGAATTTGATAGTCCGAGGCGAGGCGTAAGCAGGTGTGAATTGGTGTCTACGGACTGCAATGGAACTATCTTGCTGAATGGTTTTAAACATCTTAACTGTCTGCATAAAAGCTCATTAATTGTTTAAACCCAGAAGGACCGTGTGCTGTTTATTTCCCTGAAATAACGCAGATATCGATCAACTAAAGAGAATAATGGAAGTTGTGGGCACACCCAGTTCTGAACTTCTGAAGAAGATATCATCAGAACATGTGAGTTCTGAGCTTTGTTCGGTTAACTGACTTTCTGTCATTCTTTTCTCTAATTGGCATCGTATGTCACTGGTTGTGTTGCACAGATACACTGATCTGGAAACAGGCAAACATGTCAAAAGTGATCTCTTTTTTTGTTGCTCGAATGGCATGATTAAAAAAAAAAAATCTTTTTAGAGGTATCCAAATGGCTTGACTGTCAGCTGGATTAATTTTGATACTTGTTCTCATGTACTCAGTTTTTTAAAGGAGTTTTGCAGTTGGTCCTGGTGACCTTTTATTTTACTGCTGTACTTACAATAAAAATATCAAACTGATGCTCAGAGCATTATATTGTTGGTTTTAGATCTAATGTCTCTTTAATTTTTATACTTTCTGTTGTTGTAAGGGATCTAAACAGAGATATCAGAGTCAAATAACATGTGTTCAGCGTAAATGCTCTTATTTGAATCCCTAATTTGAAATACATATTTATTCAGCTTTCTGACTGCTTGTGTGAGGTCCACTTTCATGACAATACCTCTAGTTAATGGTGTGATTTGTAACTTTCCGTAGGGCTTCTTTAAGATAGTAATCTAGTAAATTAACAATTTCCACTTTGTTTCTCTACTAAAACTACACGTAAAGGATTCACTTTAAGCAATACGGTGGATGTCCAGCTGATGAATGAGATGTGGTGTTGATTGATAAAGGCAGGTAATAGGCACAGTGTACAAATTCAGGTAAACAGCACACAGATACCTCCTGACCTGAAGCTATTTTCTTAAACATTTTCTAAATAGACCTCAGTCTAATACTAATGGCTGTTTTTTCAGCTCATGTGTGTATATTGATGGGTTTTCTTTGAACTAAATACACCAGTGGGTTAAGTAAGCAGGAATAGCAGGAGAGCCAGAGCAACACTATTTCTGGAAGGTCCAAGCATTGCAACCTCATGAGCGCAGGCCAACACACAGCCCCAGAGTTTGTGGGTACCCAGCACCTGGGAATGGCCGGGGCAGGAGGAGGATCTGTCCTTCTGCCGGGGTCTGGATCAATCAGCAAATCTCGGGCTGTGCTGTCCTAAGCGTACGTCCTGGTGTAGCCTGTATGTGTTATTAAGATCCTGTGGCTTTTGCAGTAACGTGTTCAGAGTAGCGTATACAAATTTGCCACCAAGTAGTCAGTTTGTGAGCTTTTTGATGATGAGATTAAGCACCATAAATATTTACTGGAGATAGTATCTGCTTTTCTCTTTAATTTCCAGTATTCAGAGCATACCTCGGTGAGCTACAGGAATCCCAAAACTGCTTTACTGGGGCTAATTACACTTTTAGAGCATAGAGAAAACACAAAAACCAAGTCAGTGAATGGGAGTGCTGCTAGGTCACCTCTGGGCTGCTGCTGCCTGATTAGAGGAGCTGTATCAAAGGAGATACATACCTTGCTTGGAGGTACTTGCCTCTTGCAAAGGAGTGTCTATTCTGTTGCTTGTTCTAGTTACTCTTTACCTTATAGTCTGGTCCTTATTGTTTAGATTACTTCTTAATGCACCTTGCCATCCCAGAAAATTTGTTCCATTCGTCTAATGGCAAGATCAGAGGTTTTCTGAAATACCAAGCCTATTTTCAGTTAGAAGTAGAGGATTAAAGAATTTGAGACTTAAAAGATCGACCTCATGGGATGTTTTAGCACAGGTTACTGAGCTGATTTTTCAGTCTTTCACGTTAGTACAGATTTAAGTGGTGATTGCATTTTGTTATTTTCAGGATAATTTCAATGTCTAGATTCTCTTGGTTGGGTTTCTGTGGTGAATATATAAGCAGAGGGGATGGGTCAGTAATTATACTTTGATAGGTCCATGTTGTTTTCAAAGGACTTCTGGACAAGGTTGGAGATAATTTTGACCATATCTTGTTCAGTCATGTTTGGATTAGTGATGTTAATTCATGTCCATACAGAAACAAATAATCCACTAATCTACAGATGTTTGTTTTAAGATAAATTCACCTCTTACTTCTACCATAGTCCATAGCTTCCATGCAAGAATGTGTGACAGCTCTCTTTTGCTCTGCTGTTGATGCACAGGTATTAAGTAATGCTCTGGAAGACTTAACTCTGATAGCAGCCACACGCCCTGACCTTCTAGCAGGTGTTTGCTGCCTTTATGAACTTTGAGGGCATAAAATAGGTGGAGTGAAGCCTGTGTTTGACTAGTCTTTAAACATTGTTCTCTGCAGGACTAGCTACAGTTGAAAAAAAAAAAAAAAAAAAAAAAAAAAAA
>Ga0065711_1005409_pt1 | contig 20298 bp, 16 predicted proteins | sample Hoacrofraction12_FD_59098 | JGI IMG/M metagenome (GOLD analysis project Ga0065711, IMG submission 59098) | Hoatzin crop microbial communities from Cojedes, Venezuela - Epithelial fraction 12 v2 (version 2) | ecosystem: Host-associated > Birds > Digestive system > Esophagus > Crop | place... | reverse complement strand
AGGCGCTCGGAGCCCCGTCCGACCCGGCCTCGAACGGCTCCAGGGACGGGGCAGCGACCGCCTCTCTGGGCAACCTGTGCCAGTGCCTCGCCGCCCTCTTCAGAAAACACCTCTTCCTTATCTTCACTCTAAATCTCCCCTTTTTCTGTTGAAAGCCATTACCCCTTGTCCACTCGCAACAGGCCCTGATAAAAAGTCTGTCCCCATCTTTCCTACAAGCCCCCTTCAACCGCTGAAAGGCCACCATAGGGTCTCCCCGGAGCCTTCTCCAGGCTGCTCAGTCCAAGCTAGCAATGAAGCAGGCATCGGGGTCTGGGCTGGCTGGAAAGCAGCGGTCCTTCTCTGTGCGATACTCTGTATTCTTTCTACTGAAAAAAAAAAACAGTGAGAGGAATTGTTTCCCATCACAAAACAACGACCAGCCAAATAAAATCATCCTTTATGATAAAAATGTCGTCATATTGGGTGTTGGAGGGGCTTCCAAGAAAGATTTTGAAGTTTTCGAGGACAGCAGGCATTTTTCACCAATCCTTCGCTGCAATTTTCCATTCAGTAAACGCGGTTTTCACGGATTGTCTTTAAATAGCTCTAGTTACAACAACGGCACCCACACATCTTTAGGGTCACCTTTACAGAAACCGAAGCATAAATCCACAACAAAAGAATTGTGGAAATGTTTGTTAAATCATGGAGGCTCCACTCTTCCAGCAACCCTCCTCAAGGGACAGGCAATGACCTAGGATGGCGAAGTTGGTTACACACACGCACACAGTCCCTCCACCAAACAGCCGAACGCTGCGCTGTGACAGATGGGTACACACCTGCGTCCTCCTTCTCCTCCTCCACCTCTAACACCCAGGGGCAGCACTTTGAGGACCAATTTGTACAATATCTGGCCCCTGTCACCTCAATACGCAGAACCAGCAATCTTACTTCCTCAGTTTAAAGGTTTAAGGCAGACCCTTGCGGGTTAGTCAAGGGAAGTCGGTGGCAAATACGACTGGAAGGGATCTCCCCACCACGAGTAAGCGCACACGTTGGCCACCTGCAGCCAGACCCAGCCCGCAGGCACTGCTGGATCCCCATGCGCTGCTGGAGGAAAACAACGCAGCAACAGCTAGGAACGAAGACAAAGTAGATGCGTGCTTGTGTATAAACACAGACAGAAAATCAGAAACAATGATTAAGCACACAAACTTGAAATGTAATTTTAAAAGATTCAGGAAGAATTGTAAAATGTCTTGGTTAAATACCATTTTGGTGTAAGGAAATATTTTATTGCCATCAGATTTTGAAAAAGCAGGAATTTATTTATGGCCTTCTTTTTCCACAGTGAAAAAATTCATGGGCAAATACTCCAGTTTTTCCATTTACAAAACTGTGGGCCATTTATTTTCATTGAAATTGTTATTCTTGGTTAATAATACAAAAACATACTTATAATTTCGTAATCTTTTTTAACCACATTTTTAAATGCATGAAATAAAGACTGAACACTTCTGAATTGGATAATGACATAAAAGTAATTTTTTCTTTTAAAATAAGTCTTTCTTTTAAGGTCACTTCTTCTGTCAAGTGACAGGGTAATCTATAGGACTGCTTAAGACATCCTGATCTACCGGAGCTTTGGCCCGGATATGTTGAGTAACCTACTACAAGGCAGCTGTTATTCGGCCTCGGTTTCCCTCATTGTACAAGTGTACCACGACTCCATATTTAAAAAGCACTCTAAGGCCTGCAGATGAAGCAAACCATACGATGATTGCCATCAATCAGAGCAGCATCCAAGCAACTAATGGCAAAACGTGGCTCATCTCCCAGATTAGTGTTTGGACAAACATGCATAGAAACAAATAATCAGACAAGGGAAACCTGTTTTCATAGGAATCACATGTAATAATAAGGATATTCATTATACTTTTTGGAGGATAAAAGAAAATAAAGATGAGTGGACATACATCTAACTTCTCTTACAGAGTTCTATTTTGTTTGTAAAGTCAGCTGGCCCCTATTCCTCCTACTCAGAGGAATCTTTGATAATTCACATGTGAAATTAAAGGCATCTTATTTATTCAGTTATTTATTATTCTCTGTAAACTGAGTTAGGAATTTGTCCCTGTGAATAATGTTAGCCATAATAGTTAATTTACTCCTATTCATTGGCAGTAATAAAAATGTACAAGGGGATGCAGAAACATTATTATTTCTTGCTTGAAGTGCAATTTCATGTGGTGAGAAAAACATGCTAATATGCTGCAAAGTGCTACAGGAATTTAGTTCTCAAAGGAATGGTGGTATTAAATGTATTCTGACAAGAAGGGGCTTTGGAAGGGAAACATTTATCTTCATAAAGTCATTAAATTTACTGAGCAGCACCGCATTCTTACTGCAATCTGCTCACTCCATTAAAGGCAGAGCTGTGGAACGGTCTCTGCTGTGTTCGGAGCATCTACATTTTTGAAAATTGTAATAATGGGGGGAAAGAAGACTCAAGGAGGGGGAAATAATATATCCTTCTTTAAAAGAACCCTCTGCACTAAAAAAAAAAACCAACACCTCAGAAATCACCACTCAAAAAGAAGTTTCACTGCCTACCTCTGGAAAGAAACACATTCTAGGGAAATTTTGAAAGCTAAGACCTTAAAATGCTGAAATGAGGACTAATGGCTTTGAAGGCATTGGCAGCACATAACTGGCATGTGAGGGATGCTCAAGGTAAAGGGGCGGGAAGAGCAGCTTTGCACATTCATATCTGGCCTGTAACTACTTTCTCATGTTCGATCGCATAGCAATAAAACAGAATTAGGGCAAGCAGATAACCCTTGAAATTGGAGACGCTGTTCTTGGTGTTTTTTCCGATGCAGTTGGTTACTTTATTTCTCTTCGTCCTTGATAGCTAGATAGGTTTTAAGTAAAAAAGATAAAACCTCTATGCGTACTGCAGTGCCACAGTAGCATTTTGGGTGAAGTCTACCGTGCCAATTCAGACAACCCGATCCAAGGCCTGGGGTCAAAGTCACACCACAGTGATCTACATAGTCCGAGAAGAAAGTCCTTCCTCCAGAGGAAGCAGGAGAATTCCTCCAGCCAGGAGAAAACTAGTCAGGGTTATTTTTAGAGAGAACTTATCACACTAACTCCAAAAAGAAAATGGTCCAATATAAGCCATGCCTTAGATGTGAAAACTGTTTCACGGAAGGCTCCAGAACTAGGACACACACCTTGTATCTTTTGTAGTCCCACCATAAGCCCTTTAATGACATCCAATGCAACCACTGAAAAAGGAAACTACCTGCGCGTTGCTCTGATTACAGCATACATCAAGAACAGAAAGCTAATTAAGCACCATCAAGTATGACAGTAACACTGTAAAACCATATTTCTGAACAACAGCCAGAGCCAACATCATCTTTACTGCATGCTTTTTATATCGATATCACAGGGCGCCGAAGCTCTCCAGGACTCATTTGAGAAACAAGGCAGCAGAAAACCATAACATTAACACCACAAACCCACTTGGCCTCCTAACCACAAAACAATACAGCACACAGAAACACCTCAACAAGGAGATGAACTACGCCAGCGTCAGAACCTGAACCTCACGCTCAGCATGACTCAACCTATCTGAAACAAAGGGAAAGCAATACTCTTAATGCCCCTATTCACTACAACAGGGAGTATCATACCTCCTTTAATTGATTTTGTTTTCATCACATCCACAGACTCTCAAAAGCTCAGAAATGTTTTTGCCCGGTCCATGAAAGCAAAACAAGATGTTGACAGAAATAATCGACCCCGTTTTCACAGAGGTTGAATGCAAAAGGTTTCAAGTGGTGCGAGTAAACTTCTCTTCAAGCTTTTCCTCTGTGAACAAACAATCACCATCAAGGCCCAGAAGACTAGGTATTCACTGATTTATGGATCTAGTAGGTCTGAAGAATGACTTTCTAATGGCTTTACACTACAAGTGCATCAGTTCTGCAGATTAGCGTTCTCCCACACGTAACAACATCTGCGTTAAAGGTCTGAACCTCCTGGCTTTGTTCTGTCTCTAAATGCTCCAGATAAATATAGTGGGTAGAAGTTAGATAGCCTGCAGAATAATTGTACAATCATACCGATTCCTAATATACTTGTAGCCAGTTGCAACCTTGCTAGGAAAAAAAAACCCACAACCCTACATCAGGAAACCACAGACTTCCCTAATGGGTTACAGTGCATAATTGAGTATAAAGAATAGTTATTGCTTGAACTACAGTTGAACTGAGATTTCCAGCTTCCCTAGCAAATGTTCTGCTGCTGCTGCTAAGCTATAGTAATAATTTCTAATTGTGTGGGTTTTAAGTGAAAACAGTAAGAAATGCTGTTCGATTGGTTACCGTAAACCATTCCTTTCAATGTGACGAGGTCACTGGAACAAGTCCTGGAAATCAGAGGTCTTTTACCTAAACTACACTGGCAGAAGCTAGAAACTAATGAAGCAATGCTGCAGCAGCATCACGCCCATTACACAATTAGAGGGACAGCATTGGACACTGTGAGATTGTCACACACCTTGCTAATGAACCATGTTTTACACACATTTAATTAATTAATTATGGCTGAAGTCATTCACTGCTAGCCAGCAACTGCTTTATTATACACAAACCTGACCACCTTACAAATACCGCACCGGAGTGCTAATGAGCTATTAAGTGGAACTGCACGTTACCAGCAATTTTGTGGGAAATCAAGTAATAAGAGATCAAATATCAAATAAAAGAGCTTTTAATCCAAGTAAGATAATTAATTGCACCTCCTGTCTCACAGCTTTCCTAGTACTTTACAGGAAAAAAGAGCTTTCTCATCAAGCTAATTTGATCCTATTGCCAAAAACTTTTTTTTAAATTATGAGTGCCATTTAGCAAGTAGGAATTATTATTTATTATATATATTATTTTATTTATATTTATATATTTATTTATTTTTATCTATTATATATATTATTTTATTTATTTATATATTATTTAGCAAGACAGGAATTATTACTATTTACATAGCAGTTTCTCCTTGGGATTCCAATATACCCCAGAGACATCATTCAAACACCCAGGGAAAGACGGTCAATAAACCCAAACAGCTGGAGAGATGAGGGAGGGAGGAAAGAGCAGTAGGTTACAGTTTCTGCATGGGAGCTAACAATACTCCACTGCTTTCCCAGATCTCATGCATTTCTTGGCCATTCATCTGCTTCTCAGAACCAAACACAGTGCAGAGAATACCCAGTACGCTTTGCCAAATGCCAGGAAGACCTGCAGTCCTTGCACTGACGGCAGGCAAGGCAGGGAAGCAGGGTAAGAGCCTGCTCCTCCAGCTTGAGAGCTGGGCGGACTCTGCACAGAAGGGTCTGCAACGACCTCCACGTCCTGAAGTCCCCCTACATCTCCACAGCTCTGTTGACCCACAGGACCTGTTGTCCCTGCACATTCCAGCCTGGAATACGAAGGCATTTATGAACAGATTTCCTCATGCACCACATGCATTTAAAAAGAAGCCATCAGCAACACCTTCCAATCTAATTGCTCCCAGACTAATAAAGAATGAACTCTGCTCTACCTTTCTCTCTCCCTTTATCACAAGGATGATCATAAGACAGTACAGAAGATGACCAGCACATTTGAGGAACATTAAGGCAGGCTGGTTTTTGGAGTCAGGGCAATCAGTAGCTGAGAAGGCCCCAGCTCAATTTTGTAGCCTAAATAGCATTATTCTGCATTCTTCTTTGGCTTGTATACGTGTATGTGCAAATGTGTTATAAATCCCTGGGGCCTTGATAGAACTTTTCTTCTACAGTTTCACTTAAATATAGGTTAGCCATGACTTTCATAAACCCCATAAAGTGTCTAAAGTAACATGATGAAAGCATACTTCATTTCTCCCTCGATCCAGAATTAAATGTTCACTGCGCTTAAAAGTCTTACTATTTTTTAGTTCATTGGCTCTTACCATCATCTCTGTTATCCAATTATTTCCTTTCTACATGGTTTCTTTTTCCCTTAAACCTTCTAGTCTTTCAGCATTCTACAGCCAATCATTAGTTAATTCTTGTTGACTTTTATCATTTGTACTCTCCCTAATTGGTTTGTCATATTCCTGTCTCCTCTTCATTCCCTTTCAATTTTTATTTTCCTACATTCTAACTTCCTCCAATTTATTTTCCTCCTACATAAACTGTGATTTTTATTGATGCTGAATGCAGCCTGCAGGCCAAAAATAATAGTCCAAAATCAAGTAACCACAGTTCTTCAGTTTTTCACAGATTAATTTCAGAAAAGAGGTTCTATTCGGCTAAATCTTCCTTTTCTATATTTCTAGCTATTGAAGAAGCTGCACATACATTAAATATTTAATAGGAAATCCCCTCCAGCTGAATTCAGGCCCCACAGCATCTCATTACCATGTCTTGGAATAGCATCCTCATTGTCACTTGCTTAATTATGCTAAGAAAGAGTGGAATTGTATGGCTGTTGGGATCAGAAAGTGGTTAAATTCACTTGGCAAGACTTTGGATATCTCATTAAGATCCTCGTTTAGCACTTCTAATTGAGTCCCTTTTTAAATTTTTTTTAGTTTTCTAGAACCAAGATTTAGGAAAATCTTTCCAACAACAGCAAATACTTCCTTAACTTTTTTCCAACTTTAATACAAATTTCTGCCATGAAGAAGAATCATGTAAAGATTAAAAGCAATTTTATGTCCTAGTGCACCACTAATCTTTTTGAATGACTGTCACCCTTACAGAAAGGGGAATTGAAACTCCCTAGAGTAGAGTCCTAATTTCTGATGGAGCTCTCTTTCCTGTGCACTAGCACTTGCTGAGTATATTGCCCTCTACAAGCGATCATAAATGACAGCTTGCTCCCAAGCAATCCCTGCAACCACTACTCTCCGACAGTTTCTTTGAGAGCTAGTCTCCTCGTTTCAGGTGGAAGCATCAGCACTCTGAAGGTGAAGGTGAGGACGCTGCTGGGAAGGAGAGGGTTTCTACTTTAAGAGTTGCTGCCTCGCTTGCAGGAAGTTCACTTCTGTGAAGTAAACCAGCAGCAGAGCTAGGTATCATTTCAATCATAATTAACTCGTCAAAAGATGACTCAAGTGATGCACAAGTGCCAGATCTCTGCACAGGGGGTTAATTTCATCCTAAGAAGTCGGATGACAAGAGAGTGCTCTATTAAAATCAACATGCATACAGTTTACCAGCACAGATATAGCTCTCGTATTAGTATTGGGAAAGCATCTTAATAGCATCATAAGACAAACTCTCATAGCAATAGCTGTATACAGTCAGAAACAGACGGGTTGTTCACAGACTCTGATTTGTATGAAACTTTCCAAAAACAGCCTCATGAAAATATACCTTTGTGGGTAATGTCTGTCCTAATTGAGTCCTATCTTCACGCAGAAACACTGATGAAAGTCTCTTCCTCACAGTGATATACAAATAACACACCTATAGCCTCTGCAATTAACAGTCCTTAAAGAATAAAGGAGTTTGAAGGGCAAGAATAAGGACTTGGTATGCCAGGACTTCTACAAAAAGAGAGCAAAATAAATACTTCCTTCAAACATCCTTAGCAGTCTTTACAACCAACAGTCATAGCTGAACAGTGGCTGCTACATCTTCATTTTGTAGAGACGTAGGCAAATGAAGAAAGGTACTTTAAGAAACCCTGAAGCAATTCTGCTGCAAGAATAACAGAAAGAAGTAATAAGAAACAGGGAAATCATGAATCATCTCAGCATCCAATAAGGCATGCACATAAAAGATAATTTCTGTTTTATATACGCAAAAACAGAGACGGGAAAAGGTTATGTGACTTCACTGAAGCTTACAGAAAAAGGTCAATATGACCTGAGAAACACACCTCTAATGAAACCCTTGTCCATGCAGAACCCTACTGGAAGACACGTGCTCTGACTCAGCACAGCACCACTACTTTTAGTCTACTCTGATACCTGGCATGCTAAAATGGCCAACTAACCCCTCCCAAGTCTCATCCAGAGAACCTCACAAAGCAAGGGTACTTAACTTTCCAAATCCTAGTCATTTCTTTCTTGCTTATCCCTGTACAAAGACTTCTTTTTTGCAGAATCTCCCAAGCACATGTTCTCCTTGTCAAGAACGAAAGAAATTTTAGGGCTTCCTTCTTTGCAGGTGTGAACTTACCCCAGGAGGGTCAATGTCTGTCCACCATAACTGAGGATTTGACCCTTTACTTTTAGCACAATGATTGCCACAGAAGAATTTATCTCTAAGAGTTGCCTAACAATGTCCTAAAGGTATCCTTAGCTACTCCAAAGCCCAGATTTTGGTGACCGGTAGTCTTAGTTAATTTTGCAAACTACAAAATATTTGCATGCATAAATACCTCTTCTACCAGTTCTTTAATTTTTTATTCAGAAAAAACAAAAGGGAAAAAAGAAATGAGAGGGAAAAACTTGAAGCCTCAAGGCCACCATCAGCCCAAGGATTTGTGGTTCTCCCGAGTGCATTTTTTTAGTGTCTCAGTTCAAGCTGGTACAGGAGATTGACTTTTAAGTTTGATGGTATTGATCTAATTCACAGCCCTATACTCATTTATCATGATTCTTTAATCAATAGTCCAGCTACTTAAGATACTAGGAGTTCGGGTCCTTATTTATCTAGATGACATTTTGATAGCACCTGTCTCCTCAGAGGCTCTTGTCTTTTAGGTCAGCGCTTCATTTCACCCCATCTTTCACCAAGGTGTGTAAGCAGCGGGAAGACATTAATGTCACTCGCCCCAGTGTATATCTGGGTGTGGCAACACCACATTTTGGACTCCTCAGCAGGATTTGTCATCGTAAAGGCATACAGGTCAGGTGCTGAGCTGGTGAAATCTGACATCCTTTCAGCAGAGCCACACTGATTTTCATCAGCCTCAGCTCTCTCCTCCACCATCCATGCAGGCCCCTTTACTTCTAACACAAAAGGAGCTGTTGAACCTTAACCAAAATATGACCCCAAGTACAGCAGGCCTCATTATTTAATCTCTTCACCTTTTCCTCCCTTAGCATCACGAGTAAGCACCAGGAGAAGGTTTCCTGTCAGTCTCTTCAGCAAGTGGTTCAGTTCTCCAGGTTGAACGAGGCTGTCTGCAGCACTCCGTTGTCTCTGATTTACAGTGCATGCTCCCCACCTCTGAAGCTGTCCTATGAAAATACATGCTAGCAATGAGATTATCACAAAACCACACTCACGTATCTAAGCATAAGTCCCTAACTCAATTATTCATTTTAAAGATCATTCCTAGGTTGATGTTTTTTGTTAAGATAGAGGGGGTTTTGCTTTCATTCCAGGAGGAGGTAACGACTAGTTGATATGTGGCTTTCTTCGCAAAAGCAGTGCACTTACACTGCAAAAGTCTGCTGAACACTTCAGTGAAAGCAAGCTAAGAATAAACAGAGACCTGCTGGTCCTGTATGCTGAAAAATCAACCGTCTCAAGCTTCGAGGCGTCAGAGTTGCATGCTGCGGCCCCAGTCCTGCTGTACAGCACTGCATCCTCAGCTGCTGTGAAGTCAGGGAAGCTACTTCAGCTTCACAGCTTTACATCTGGTCCCCTGCAAACGGGCTTTGCATTACAGGAGCTGAATTTCTTTGTCACTATACAAGATAAACAACATGAGAGATAGACACTCGAGCCTTGAAAGTGAATGTGGCTGCATCGTGAACCCCACTCAAAATTTTCCTGCTTCAAAATTGAATTCAAGCCTTCAGAGTTTTGCATGTCTCATAGTAACCAAGGCACAAATATCCTCCAAATTTTTCCACAGCTAGGCCCAGCTTTACCAGCCTAAGCAATTCTCTCCAAATGATTTCATGCAGACCAAGGTCAACAATTTCTGGTCTCAAATCTTTTCTGAGACCATTTGGGAACAGAAGAGCTTCCCCAAAAATATAGGATCCACAAACTTCTAAGGCATGAAAAAATGCTGTAAATCACAGGGTGAGGTTTCTGGAGAGAAGGTAAGAGTCCAGAGACAACATGTTCCCGTGGCTCTGTGAAAATTCACTTTAAAACCTTTTGCTATGGTTTACAAGAAACCTTTGCTCTACAAAAAACCCCAAACTTCCTAAAGCTTGCTTTGATTGGGTAAGTGTTAAATAATTATAAATTACAAATGTAAACACATACATGAGGACAAACATGATTTTGGTGGTGCTGCTGTCATACTGAGCACTGCTGTGATTCAGAAGCAATTCCACCATTGCAGTAAGACTGCTCAGGAAGGACGGCGTGGTTTTAAATCTGGGGCTATGAGATCTCCCCACTTTTTCCTGCAAGAGACAGGTTTTCTCACTAGAGTATGGTGACTCTGCAGAGTTAATATCTGCGTGGCTGCTACCGAGTTGTCAGTATGTCACCATATTGGCTGCATGCCACCACAAGGCTCACTCAGTAAAAATCTTCATGTTGTTCCCCTGTTGCTGCCTTCCTATCCCATAAACTTGATTCTTCAACCCCACTGTCAATTATAATCTCTTCTCACAGCACTGTAAACCTGGAGATTATCTCCACCAAGGTCCGTAAAGTTACAGTGGCACAGTACGACCGTGCTGCATCCAGTCCTCATGTAACTATGAGCTTCAAGTCATTTGCATCTGAAAAGCAAATCTCTTCTACTGTTTCAGAAAGAAGAGCAAATATAGGCAATGCCCATCAACAAATTTTCCCTAAACCCTCCATAACACTGTGGCTGAAATCTACCTCTGTACATAAGGTCTTCATAATCACTTCCACCTTTAAAATAGGTTTATCTAGGTGAGAAGTGGTGCTTGAACCTTCTGCTGAGCCTCTGTACAGAGTGGTGAATTTCACCAGACTATTTACCCAAAGTCATTGCTTCCCAAATCAATATAACAACTACAGCTGCTCCCTGACATGCAGAGAAGTGTCATCTTTAAGAAGGTCTACCACAGCTTGTTGCTCAAAGGCAGAATAAGTAATGCGGGGTGACAGATGCTTTCATAGTTGTTTTTGCATTGTAGAACTTATACAGCACATACATAAATATGCCTACCACACATGCAAGAAAGACTTTATTTACACATTTACTTCTTGTCATATTTAATTCCCACACGCACACACTCAGTCTGCTATGTTCCAACTTGGCTAAATCCTTGTTCGCCAAACTATCTTCCCTCAGCACTGCAACATCCTAAGGGCACAGAACGGAGAGAAGAGGGAAAGCCTATTAAGTGATGAGAACGCAGTGTTTATAAAAATTAAAATGTATGCCGGGTGTTTGGGAAGGACTGAAAAAAATTCAAGAGCTGCATTGAAGTATGCTGAATAATTTTAAAATATTAAATCAAGGCCTTAATTACTATGTCTCTAATCTCATACAGTCACACTTCACTTTGAGGCAATTTGTGATTAAATAATAATACTTTAAGGCAAATAACAACACTTGGCACTTTTATAGTGCCTTTTGCCTAATTAGTTTGGGATTAGTTCCTTCACATTGGGTGTGGGGCTTTGAAGATATAAAGTGCTAAGTATCATTCTGACCTGAGGATCTCAAAGCATTTTACCCATACACATTAATTAAGCCTCAGAGCGCTCCTGTGAGGTAGGTAAGTATTTCTGTATCCCTTTATATTTGGCAGACCCCAATGGAGAGAGAATTGGCCAGTGTTTTCAAACTTGCAGACACGTTCTGCAAGCACTTCTGTGCAGAAGCTGCCTATCTGGACTGGGCACTCCCATCGGTCTCCAAACAGAAAAGTATCCATATGAGCATCTTCCCATTTAACCGTAAGGCTCTTCTGTCATAAAGCTCTGCAGTGATGGGTGGGCATGCCCAGAACTGCTTGGGAATAGGATCATTACTCAGGAAAAGCCGTAAGAGTTCATTCCCATCTGCAGGAATCCCAGTGAGGAAGCTACCCTCATTTCCTTGGTCAAAGACATGAGGAGTGAAACTGAAATATTCCAACAACTCAAATCCAAGGATTTACATGGTGGAGTCAGATACAAAGTCATGGCCCCCATTTCAGGTTGTACAGCCCTCAGGCCTTCCCCAGAAACACGAGTTTCTTTTCTTTTGTTCGTTTCCTCCAAACACCAGAACTCGGAGGCAGCCTAGGGATCATGGGCTGTTACCAAAGCAAAGAAAGGAAACTTCTTCCTTTTCAGTTCATCCATTATGAAAACATAAATCAGCAATAAGAAGCTACAGAATCTTCATTCTATTTATAATTAATATTGTACCTGAAGCAGTCACCTGCAGAAGAAAGAGGTATGAAAGGATTTCAACTTACTTTGATAATTAAGGGTATTTAGTGTCCTTTAAACATAAAGTTTAAAAAAGAGGAAATCCACAATCTGCCTGAATGTTCTTAGTTCAACAAAGTCTTTGAGTTGACAGCTAATAATTAATTAACAATGAATGGTGTCTTTCAGCCTGTCACCGTGATTGACACTATCATCTTCTGAAAAGTGAAAGATTTGTTAATGTGGCAGACTACAGTCTGGGAAACATTAAAGCTGCACAATTCCCACTGCTTTCAGCTAAACGCTTGACATGACAGGTTAGCTCTCTTGAAAAGAGGAGGAGGTGAAGAGAACAGCAGCAACCTCTGCCGGCAGAAGCACGGCTTCCCCTCCAAGCAGCGATTTCGCTACAGAAATCAGGGATAAAAAGGCCTGACTGGCTCCAAAAACCCAAAGTGCTGGAGGCTGGGAAGCACTAAATCGCATGCCCGCACGGTGCTGGCAGCCGTTGGTGGTCCGCACAGCAGCGGGGCAGGGGCTGGGGCGCTGGGCAGACCCTGCTGGAAGGGCTGCTGCAATCACCCTGCCCTGCACCGGAATTACGCCGCTCGGCGGTGTGACTCCTGCATTATCCCCACATATTCACCAAATAAACATGAAACAGCTGTCTAAGATGGTCACCAGTTGGGAGTTCGTTTTTGATTATATGTACTGGTTGATTTCTTTTTAAACCCTATTTTTAGACACTGCCAAAAACTATGAAATACGTGCTCTAAGTTAAAATAACTGACCTAATTAAACTAATTAAGCAAGCAGAGAGTTACTTCGTTCTAGTAAGAGAGGAATCCTGCCATGTCACCCGTTCAGTATTGCTACTGTCTACCATGGATCCAACTTCTTATCAGCCTTCCTGACTGACCCTTGGTTCTCCTTCTTAACTCTCAGACAGCAACTTCTGTGCCGATGAGCCACCTGCCTTCATGGCCACCCATCTCCTCGGTCTCACATCTGCAGGCCTGGCTTGACTCTTCTGCTGCAGAGCCCTTGTTCTACAATTGCCTTTATTAGCACTGTCCGCTTTCTCCGCTTCATGTCCGTCAGATTTTTTCCACAACTCAATTGCATCAGATGTCTAGTACACACGAAAAACTTGTGTTTGCTTTCAGCCGCCGCCTCACTGCCTTCCCTTCCCTCTTCCATTAATAAGGCCTCTCTTGCCCTTTCACATTTATCAAGATCTGATTTTCCAAGCTTCCATCCCAGTTCACCTCCATTTACACCACTTCAGCTCAGAGCAAAGCAGCTCCAGCAGAATCTTGGAGACCAGAATTACTTCCTCCATCAGTTTCTCTGGCATCCCTCTAGCAAAGTTTGCTTTTCTGATAAAAATAAATCCACCTGCACCATTCATTCTGCCTCCTATTCTTTATCCACACAAGCTTTTGCCAACTTCCTACCAAGAAAAAAAAAAAAGAACATAAACCACTTTTAGACATTTGCACATCTTACTCTTCCTTCTGCCTTTTTCCTCCTCCTTTTCCATCAGACATTGAAATAACTTTGCTTCTGCCAACTCTTTTGGTTGTCTGGGAATTCTTCTCACCCTCGTCCCAATTCCTATTTTCCTCTGCGTCTTCGTATGCCCGGCATTACCATATTCAGTGACTCCCTGCACAGAAAGTCCCCATGCTGACTCTGCTTGCTTCTCCACCTGTCAATCCATCCTGACTTCAGTCTTCACGTCCCCATTTTGGTGATTCTGTGTGCATAATGTTTTTGTGTTGTGGGTGTTTTTTTTTTTTTTACCCTGCTTTTTCACACAGGAACCAGTCAGTCCTGCTGTCACATCAACATTCTTCTCCCTGGCCTTCCTAACACAATCTTTCCCCAGTACCATTCCCCCCCAAATCGTGTTGCAAACACCTTTTTCTTAGCTCATGTGTTGCTGTTTTTCCCCCCCTTCTTGGGCTCTTCTTTCTCTGTTATTTATGGGTTGGTTGCCTTGAGTTTTGAGGCTGTTCATGATTTACTGACACATCCCATTTCCTCTCATCTGCTCCCAAGATGTCAGTTCTTGCCTCCAATCAGCCTTTGGCACCAAACTTCTCCATTTGCTACTTTTTAAAATTAGGACTTTCTTGCTTTCTTTCCTTCCTCCCATGTTGTCCCCTCACACAGGAAACAACCTAAAAATTAGTTCATTCTGTTTTTCAAAAATTCTCCTTTCCATTAATGTCTACAAAGAGTCTGACAACAATAGATCTTTTTTTGCTCAGATCTCTTCACCTAAAATACTGTTTCCCTACACTATTTACACTGCTGCCTACCAGGGATGGTCAAAATCCCTAAGTGGATCTTCTAGTTGCTATAGAAATATAAATACTAAATAACAAAAAGAACTTGGAACCAGAGTAGGCAAAGTACACACAATTTATACCACTTGCTCCTTGCAGAGAAAACTCCAGAGAGCACCTGCAAATAAACTAACAGCCCCATATCCCTAGCAGGCTTACATGCCAATATTGATGATGGAGGATTCTCCAGCTCTATACGCTAGTTTACTAGCCTCCTTCAGGTGTTGTTTTCTTTCTTATATCAAAGAAAGAAGTGCAGGGGGGAGAAGGGCGAGAGCATTACAAGACGACCCCCCCTAATATACAGTCTGCCTGAAGATGAGAACTGGGGAGCCTTGTATTAAGTATGCTAAAAACACTGCAAGCTAACAGATGCACGAGTACAACAACTTGACTTCTGTGGGACTCCTGCAAGCACAGTCTGCTTAGTAAAGGCCTTAATTAACAACTTTGCAAAGGACAATGAGATTATAACAATTATTCACTGCAGGCAGCCTGGTTTTTCCTCCTCCAGTCTCCAGGACTTGCTTCAGCCTGTATTCCAGATAAATATTTTATTCTGTGCAGGCAGAAGGTTCATTATGTAAGTGACAAAGAGAAAGCATCAATTGCCATATACACAGATCCTAATGCACCTGGTTAACGTAGTTATAATATGTCACTGCAAAACATCTTGTCAGCATTTTGTAATTAAAAAAGAAAAGCTACTGCAATAATAAAGGCAATGCATTTAAGAGACAAATATCACATGTAAGACCATCTTTCAAAGCAAAAATAGACATTACCAAAGTAAAGCCTTGATAACCTTGCCCTACATACTTCAGTACCCTTGAATGCTCTTTGGCCCAATAAAGTACCCTTTTCCTCTCCACAATAGCACTATTCAGATAACTAACACTGACCAATCTACAGGGCTGCAACATTTTTCAAAGGACAAAAAGCGTTTCTTTCCCATTGAGTCAGCAGGATATTTATTTCCTTGTAACAAAGAGTTTTCTGAACTGCTGAGAGATTTGTCAAAACGGAATCACAAGTGATACATTAAACAACCAGAGGGGAGAACTTATTATTAGTCATTAAAAGAGAAAGCTGCAAGTTTACAAATAAGAATAAGACTGTGTACTTGATGTTGTAAATTCTCGGTTAATGAGAAATCAAACATGAAAGGCAAACATTTAATCTAGAGTAAATTTAGTAATTTAAATCACAGCCACTCATAATCCTGCTGTCTTACACTTCATAATACGCAGTAAAGGGCAACTAGCAGGGAATAAACATGTGCCTGCTCAGTGCTCCGGAATATGCTGCGGTTATTTAAATACGAGTTATCAAACCACCAGAAGGAACTTTATATACAGAAAATGCCAGCTCCCTCCATCGCATTCTACCCCATAATAAAAGGCAGGCCACTGAACTGGCCTCAGCGGTTCCTGGGGCAAGGACAGCACCTTTCCTTTCTCAAGGGCACGCCCTGCTCACAAGGCTGGAAAGTCTCATTGCCTTCCTCCCGTGTGATGGGTCCTGGGTGGTTAATTGCAAGTGCCTAGAAGGCCACAGAACACTCAGTGGACTACTGCTTAAGACTTCAGAGAGAAGGTAAGGTGGTTTTACATTCCCACAGGCAAACCACCGTATCAAATCTGGATGTCCTAAATCCCAGATTTCAGCCCTGAAAATGGAAAGTAGAGAGCAATTTCTGCTTCCTCCATCAGCCTGAGTATCATCTACTGTATTTTAGCAAGCAACAACACGATACAGCAGACGCTTTTTGCTGTATACACTGGTTTGACACGGCTTCTTGCTGCCACAACTCCAGAGAAGAGGATTAAGATTTGCTCATTCTCAAGCTTTTCCCACTAGCTTAACTAAGCACCTCCCTGCTCAGTCAGCCCCCTATCCAGAGCCCACTGGGAGGCATCAAACTTCTCCTGCACATTCTAAAGCCCCAGGTGTCCGGTCACAGCAGTGGGTTGCACCCCAGGAGCCAAGCATCTCAGCATTCAGTGCTCGCTCTCCATTGACGAACCCAAAGTTTCTTACATACAGCGTAGAACAGGAAAAGACCTCCTGGGTCATCAAGCTGACAAAATCATAGTACTGGACGACACCACAGAAAGCCATTTAGTTCATTCTTCTATCCACGGTAAGATCAACTGTAAATATGCTATTTGCTGTTAAAGATCTCCAGTGACGCAGACATCACAACTTCCCTGACAGTCTCTCTCTAGCTTTTGCTGTCCTTTCCATGAGTAAGGGGGATTTTTTTCTTAATATCTAGCTTGAACTTTTTGGTTCAGTTTAAGGTCATTATTTCTTGCCCTGTCTCCACGGACAAAAAATATTTTCAAAAAACAAGTTTAAGAACAAAAGTACACATATAGAGAAAACAGTCTGCATAAGCAAAAATCATACACCTACCTTCTTCCTAATTTGACCTGTCAATCTATAACACTATCAGAGAAGGTTTTTAGAATTAAAACTCTTCCTTGTTTTCAAAACAAACACTATGTGGCCTGAGAACATGATGAGGATCTAAGTGTTTTGTGAAAGATTTTTGCAGAGATTTTTATGAAGAGGAGAAATACAAAGACGATTCAAACGTTGTCCTCATATTCTCAATTCACCTAACTACTGATGTTAAAAGAAATCCAAATGCCTAAAGACAGTAAAGGGGCATGCATAGCTTAGAGATGGAGAGGGAGATTAGCAATAACAGAACTGTTATGATTCTTGATTAGAACAGTTGCTTTTCTTCAACATTAAAAAGGGACTTACTGCACCATTTCAGGATTCCAGTCTCTGGGGCTGAACCATGTCCTGGATTATCATGCGCTAATACAATGGTCCTGCAGGCAGGCAAACGCAAGCTTTCCTCTCCTTTCCTGTTTATCTCTCATGTACATCCGTGGTGTTCCTTTCTAATTTGGTATCCTCCAGCACAGGCAGTTATTCATCTGTTACTGCAATCAAGACTGATGCTGGAGGATAAAACAAAGAAAGAAAAAACAGTACTGGATGGAACTCAAGGAGAATTGATCTATGCTGTGAACACATATTGAATAACAGGAGGAATATATTGGTATTTATTGCAATCTGCCCATGGCTAGAACAGCTGAATGGTCCCTGTTATATGCATATTCTCAGCGGTTTACAACTTTAGGAAGAGCACTGATAAGAATACATAGACTATTTCAACCCACCAATGATTTATCTAATGAAGTATTAGGATGTGACAGTTGGAAACATTTCCCAGCTAGGGACTCCTGTCCTAGGTGCTTTACTTGCTCCAAGAACATTTCCTGTAAGGAGCACTTGGGGTTTTTCGTTTGTTTGGGTTTTTTTAATCTAACATGTCTCCATAGCAGCAGAAAGTTAATCTTTAATTGATGAATGCAAAAGCTTAGACAAACCACAAACGCACTATTCAGCATGTCAAGCTTACAAAGGAAGTTCTGGTTCTATCAGGTTTCCACACCACATGCAGCTGCAACATTGGCTTATATTACTAATCACTTGCAGTATTTGTGTCTTGGGTTGTAACAGATGGTGTTTGTGAGGCATGCAAAAGCTTCAGATAGCCAAATGGTACAGCAGTTGAGATAAGGAAAAAAAATCCTCAAAACAAAATAACCCATCCCTACTGTGGAGGCTGGAATGTGAGCAGTGTTTAAATTATTCCTAGTCTCTGCAAGCACAGTGGATTTACAGACTCTTAACCCTAAATAGGACTAGATTTAATCTTTCATATTTCATTACCCCAGTAAATCCGCACAATGTCAGCTAATAGATGTGAAGCACAGCAATGTGGCAAACCACAACACAAGAAAGTTATGTTCCTGATACTTTGAGAGGCCTGGGCTCCAGATTTGATTAGTACAACTCAGGTGTAGCTCACAGATGTTTTGGTAGCATCTCAGTTCTGATGGCAAAAAGTAGTACCCCATATGCTAGTGAACTTGAAAATTCAACACGATGCACCATTAATTAAATGCAGTCATCTTTCTAAACTTTTAATCATCTTTTTTAAACTAGAAGAGGGTAGACTTAGACCAGATATAAGGAAGAAAATTTTTACAATGAGGGTGGTGAGGCACTTGCACAGGATTTCTCCATCCCTGGAAACATTCAAGGTCAGGTTGGACAGGGCTCTGAGCAACCTGGTCAAGTTGAAGATGTCCCTGCTCATTGCAGGGGGTTGGACTAGATGACCTTTAAAGGTCCATTCCAACCCAAACTATTCTATGATTCTATGATCTGTAGAGAGTGTAGTAACCTGCTCTAGGGGTTTTTAGGGGACTTCTATGAGCCTCCACCTCTGGGAAATCATTTTCAGGCATGAGCTTTTTCTCCTACATGCTGACCTGGCCTAATAGACACGGAACAGATGAAGGACACAATGCACATCTTCATACCAGCACTTAGCTTGCTGACATCTCAGGAGATCTCTCAGCAGTTTCACATGTTTAACAAAGAATGAAAGACTCTAGAGCCCAGAGCAGCTGCCAGTCAAGACGACCTAGGCTTGTTTTGAGATGAAAGAATAGAGACAACAGAACTAATTTCTGTCAACTCTTTGCTGGATTCTAGTCAATAGTAGGTCTTTCTAGTAGCCTTCTCAAATAATAGAGTAATAGAATTATGGCTTTTTGCCTATTGCCTTTTGTTAAGTAATGATCATTCAGCAACATAGCATGGGTATTAGATGCGGGGAAAAAAGCATACTTCATGACTAAAAATTGTAGCTGATATTGTTCTTTTTTGGACAACAAAACAGCCCCTCCCCAGTTTCTATTGTTCATTCTTTATCTTTCTTTTACATTAAAAAACATAGTAATGATAAAGATTAGTTTTTCTTCATTCAGTAAAAGAGGGGACCTTTAAAAATAATTTGAAAGACAGCCCACTCTTATAAATAAAACTCTTAGAAGATCTTCTGACCACTGCTAGATACCATCATGCAGAGCTGACTCACATTATATTGAACACAGCTGGGCTCACTTATTTCTCTATTTCTAGGGGTTGTTAGCACTGAAAAGCCAACCTGCGTTGCTTTTAAAACTCTTACAACATACAGGCTTCAGATTCTCTCACCACTGGCTAGTGGGCTTAATTTTATGGTGATACTCATGCTGCCTTTGCTTTTAAAGCTGCCTACATTTGTTTAAATGATGATAATATTTAAGCCAGTCTGAACAGCCCTTACTACAGGTTTACATGACCTTGACATGCAGCAGCACTGACATTTATTACCAGTGATACCTGGATGATATTTTTGATGTCTCACTATCCAATTTGGAACCACTGAAGAGAAAAGGATTTTACTATTACTTTTTGTTGAAATAGGACTGGTTCTGTAGTGGGATGCCCAAGAACATCACCACAGAATCTCATTACTGCAGCACACAAAGCACAGAGAATTAATACAACATTAAAATACAGAAAAATGTGCTTGACTGGGCCATCTCAGATAATGCATGGGTGGAAGTGGAACACACCATTCCCCGAGGATTTATACAAGCACCCAACAAAACACACCTGATACCCACAGAATCACAGAATGTTCGGGGTTGGAAGGGACCTCTGTGGGTCATCTAGTCCAACCCTCCTGCCGAAGCAGGGTCACCCACAGCAGGCTGCACAGGACCTTGTCCAGGCAGGTCTTGA
>Ga0065711_1037019_pt1 | contig 20299 bp, 10 predicted proteins | sample Hoacrofraction12_FD_59098 | JGI IMG/M metagenome (GOLD analysis project Ga0065711, IMG submission 59098) | Hoatzin crop microbial communities from Cojedes, Venezuela - Epithelial fraction 12 v2 (version 2) | ecosystem: Host-associated > Birds > Digestive system > Esophagus > Crop | place... | reverse complement strand
GGGGGGGGGAAAGCCTTTTCAAAATATCCAGCAGTGCAACAGTCAGATCACGGGCTTGAAGTGTGGGGCACACCATTTACAGCCTTTCTGTCACTGGTACCAATGTCATTATGCCAATGTCTGTCTTGCTGGGAGAATAACTTCTGTCCTGAATCCACAGAATTTTTTCAGGCAGTTGTTCTCTAAATTGCTTTGCCTTGCAAAAAAGGCAATTAATTTAAGTGAATCTGATTTTTCCAAAATCTGGCATTAAAATAAGTCTTATGCAGCTGTAATCCTTATTGGAAACCCTTAGCAGGAATTGTTTCTCGCCACCTATTTGGAATCAGAAAACAAATACTATACCCCAAGTACTGCAAGATATTTAGCAGCTTTTTACAATGGCACAGCCTTCTATTCAGTTCTCGGGAGCAGGTTTGTAACATGACAACACTGTGACTTCTGATAGTTAGCAAACATAAAATGGTCTCACTCTGCACAAGAGTTGGATCCTGAGAAATTCTGCTGTGCTCTGTGGTAAGGCTGCTGATGTCACTGCCAGAAACCTTCTACTTTCCTGTCTCAGTGAAATCTTTTTGCCACACTCTTGTCATTGATAATGATACTTTAATGCAGACCATAATGTGCTACCGTTATCCATGGCCACAGGAAAACGTGGTTTGTACCTAAAGCTGCTCACCATCTTTCTGATTTGGACCTTATCTACACTCCGGATCTTTCCCAGTGTAACATTTTGGTTGCCTTTTTTCTCTTTTAAAAACGACAGTGTGCAACGCAGTACAGAATCACCACACATATGCTCCCCTCGCCACACAGGGATGGCTACATCACTGAATGCTGTTTTACAGGGCTGTAACACCAACCAGTAGGTTGTATTACTTTAACTACGGTGGTATATTTGAAGTGGCACAATTTTGGAGCACAGACAAAGCCTTATTTACCACTTGAGGTATAACAGCTGCATAAAAAATTATATTCCATAGATAAATCATCCCATGATGGTGGCAAAATACTACATTTAGCATCTCTCTGTGCCAGTAAGAGACCCAACAAGGCTTCAGACACCTGCTAATGGAAAACAGAGAGGCTGCTTATTTTTATTACCTTCAGATTTTTTTGATACTAAGTTTTGTATTTATCAGGAATTACTGATTTTATTTCCCCTGTGGAAATTCACATTTTGCTGAAAAACAAAGAGAAAAAATTTCCAGTGTTTTCCTGGTTTTTTTCAACAAGCTGTGATACTGAGCTTTTGTATTCTCTAATCCAAACCTGCGCTGACCATATCTTAGGAGACATTATTGTGGAAAGACATTTCGAGCTACGTTGTCTCCACTCCGTATGCATTTTGTGCCACAGAAGGACAGGGCATTTGTCACCTGGCTGCTGCTCCCCGAATGTCAGGTAGGTCCCATATGCAACCAGAAGCCCAGAGTAAATACGGACCTGCTAATGCTGTGGTCGTGTCTATCATTTGGGAACAGCTGGAATGTGATTGGATCTGTTCTTTTTTTGGTGTTTTGTTTTTTTTTTTTTCCAAAAGTTCAAAGGTTGTTGGGGTTTCCTGGAGGTCCAGCTTTCTTTTATCTACCATCTGTCCCACCCATTAGTTGCTTAAGATGATCAGGATTATGAAAATACTGCCCAAGCATGGTTTTGGATATTTGAAAGTGGTTTAGACTATATTCTGTTTTCCTCAACACTGTGAAGTGAGCTGCAGTCATGTGCCAGGTTGGGAAACATAACTTAGCTCTACACTTCCTCTTTTTTAACTCTTTATTTCTTCAGGCTATTCAGTAGTTATGCAAGTACACAGCCTTTATGTGAGAAGGAGAAATAAGTGGGATCAAATTAATATTTCAGCTAGTTATGGAACTTCAGCATGGCAGGACTCCAGAGCAAGCAAGTGCACGGCAGTGGCACGCATTCCTACTGGCTGTGAACACCTTCTGTACAGCTCACACAAACCGTACCAAACCAGCAGAAGGGATATTTTGGATTTCTGGTACATCCAGTATTGCTTCCAGGTCATAAGCATTCCCCTGATTATCCACTGAAAAGTTCTATGCTTCCACTGAGCAGGAGTTTGCCACGTGCATGTTGTCCCCTTCTGTACCTGGATGGGGGTGGCTGGGCCATTCAGGAAGGGACCAGCACAAAGTTCTTGAACTCCACGAGACACCACCACACCATTTCCAGCCGGGCAGTGCACCCAGAAGCTGGTACAACATGTGAGCTTCCTACTAACACAAGGCTTTAAAGTGAGATACACCTTCAGAAAGTGAGGATAATAAGCAGAATTTTGTAAGTGTTTTTACAGCTTTGTTAAAATTTTAGCTCACTATCTTTTTCTACTCAGCTGACTCTTTCTACTTCAGCTGATAGCAAGCACATAGTGCAACTCTAGCCTTGAGACAGAAAAATAGTGACCGGACAGTGAAAAGCTATCAGCCTCAGCAAACCTGCAGATACTATGGTTCACTGACTATCTAAATTGCACTCATACAGCTCTCATCATACGAAATATGCTGGGAAAGTTCAGGGACAGGTTAACCTGCCATTGATTTATGAACTTTATAACTTTTTTTTTGTTTTGCATGTAAGTTTCTAGAAAAGGGTCTGTTTTTATTTTTAAAGCAGTTCTGAAGTAAGCTAGATATCAATGGAAGCTGTCAGATACCGAGTAACAGGATTTTTCTTATCCTTGTTTTGGTTTGGGTGTTTGTTTTTTTTTTTAACAGAATGAGAAGAAATTATTTCTCCAATAAATCCTCATTTGGTGTTTCTAAATGCTGGTCAGGACAAGCCTCCTCCAGGAGTTTAAATTCCTCTAGTCCATTCAGCCTTCTGCCTGTTGGCTGCAGCTACCGACAAAGGCTTATTTAATGAGTGCCAATTGTGACAGTACATTTTGCAATGCTGAAGGACCAAAGGGCGCACAACTTGCTCCGAGAAAAATGCCTCGTCTCAACTGGGGAGAGTGTGAAGCAAAAAAACCCACAACAAAAAAAAAAAACAACCAGTATTTAGGAACTTCTGCCTGATGAAGACTGCAAAATATTTCAGACCTCATTAGAAAAATACAGTTTCCCTGTTCCTCTTGTTTCATACACTGTGCAGGCAATGAACACATACGCTGTCACAGTCGTATTTTATGGGCTCTTTTTTTCCCCCAAACCTTCGTACCTCAGATTTGAACTTTAAACTTGTGACAGTGTTATGTTCATTAGAATAAGAATCACTTGCTATTTCCATTGCAAAGCTCCCCCCCAGAGGTTATCTTAGCTGTTTTATAAATCATATCAGGAGGAAAGTTGGCATAAAGGTTGACAGCTCACTCTAGATAATCATTTCCCCTTCTTTTAAGTGACTTTAAGGAGAAAGAAGCGTGTACCTTGCCAGTTCAGCTTTTAGTGGTCAAGCATCCACATCTAACCACCACCAACACGCTGACTAAATTAGCTTTTAAGTACTTCAGTGAAATGCAGGAAAATCACAATCCTGCTCAGAAGGAGAAAGAATCTCCAACATTCATCAGCTATCAAGCTGCATTTTCTGCACCCTCCCAGGGCAGAGCTCATTACACAGAATGGCATGAACTTCAAAGCCCTCTGACATAGGCTAGCACTTGAAGGGAGGCTGGGGTTTAGATTACTGTTGATTTATCAGCTTCCTCGAGGGTCGGACTGATTAGACTAATGGCTTATATGGGATATGATTTCAGGAGAAAAGTCCTGTATCGTGGGGGTAGACAAATAAAACAAGTTACTTCTTGCAGGAAACAGAAGCTACAACTCCGGGCAGCAGCCTATTAAGTAGAAACTTAAATAGAATAAAACAGGCACCAAAAGAATCCTGGGTTTGGGAGAAAATATCACCTCGTATATTATACTTTTTCTACACACATTAATAAAACTAAACCCTGGGCAGAGAGACTGAAGCAGTCCAGAAACGGTGCCAAATCTTCCCAGGCTGAGTTAGAAGGGAAAAAAATAAAAGCAAGAGAACTGTCCCTTTAACACTGTGCTTCACCATGACCTGATTACAGGCTTTCTGCAATCAATAAGAATCTTCCGCTGTTTCTACTGGACTTTGGAGCCAGCGTGTTTGGAAGAGAAGTGTTCACCATAGCAGGTAAAGTGAGGGGTCACAGGCAGCAGATGTAAAGCCTTTCTTGGAAGTTGGTAGTGATAGTACCAAGTATTAAGAAAGAAAAAAACCTGAGGATATTAACTTAAAATGTAAGTATGAATCATCTGCTAATCACTGCATCTACCCCTGAAATTGTTGTCTGTTATTTAAATAAGGATAATAAGACTGTCCTTTACAAAACGCATAATCCCGAAAGTGTGATCAGTAACTAAGATACAGGAAGCTTATTTTCTCACTGTCTCATAACACGGAATCAGAAGACAAATTCAATTCAGTGCTATTAGGAGGAATAAAATTGAACTCTGAAAAAACAATACCTTTTTACCCAACACATAATTGGACTTTGAAATTAATTTCTCTCGGAAGCCAAAAACTTGACAAGATACAAAAAATTACTGGATATTCACACAGACAATGAAAATTATATAGAGATTTATTAATTTTGAGGAAGAAATATTTGGAAAAGATGTTAAATTTTATACTTCAGATATTTAGCAACTGTAAACTGACCAGCCAAAACTGACAAGGACAATTAACAGTTCAATTTGGTTAGCAACAAATAAATAGTGAACTGTGGTGGTGTGGAAATAAAGGAACTTCTGAAATTAGAACAGAATCTGAATCTTAGGCAATGACTTGAATGAAATACTGCCAGTTAAAGTGATATTACATAAAATATTACACATTACAGATATGACTAACTCTCAGTCTTCTCACACTTTTATTAAGCTGATCTTAGCTTATACAACACTTTCAGGAACCAGATGAACCTTGTATCTAGTACATCCTGGTAGTTTCAGAGCTTGGCAGCCTATTTACATTGATGGAAGAGATTATACATAAATAATAGAGTTATTTACACACATAAATCTTAAAAAGACAAAGGATTACATGAGACACCACGCAGCAATGTGGGTCAGAGTTGAAGGCATGTTTGCAGATAGGCGGGAGGGCATTGAACAGCTTCCACCAACAACTCCTTGCTACATGGTGATAGGTGTTTATTTTCCAGGGCTGTCAGGCTCCATCAAGTCCACATGAAGAAGATATTTTAAAATGCACAGATTCCTAGTCTGGTGCAAAACCACTAAGTAATGTTTACCCAGTTTTTTGACATGAGGAGTTTTCATTAGCAGGAGCAGAGCTGGGTGTGCACTTGCTGTTAAGCAGATATTATGCCTAGCTCTCACCTGTCACTGGGTTCAATGCTGAGAAACAGAACTGGGAGGAAAATACGAAATCAATACTGTGTTTGCTCTAAAGGAAGCAAGGAGGCAAGGAAATTCTGAACCAAAGCCTCTGCATCATTTCTTTGACCTAACTTCTTGTTACCTGTATTGCATTAACTGGCAAACTACACAAAAACGTCACTTCACGCTCACTGAATGCAAATTCTTGGAAATGAAACACAGGAACTATTAAAAAAGAAGCAATGATTTGGGGGAAGAAGGCCCATATCTAATTTCTAGTGAAACTACCTTAAGCATGTAGTAGTTAGAACTGGCTTCATTTTTCATGTAGCCATTAACTTCTTTAATGAGAATCTGCTGGAACAAAGATGCAGCTATTTCAGAGCCTGGCCGGGCTTTGTTATTGCAGTTAAGACCGAAGTGTGCTTTTAACTTTGTAGCTCATGATGAAATAAAGTTGTTGCATCAGTGGGAGTTCCTGGCAACACTGTCTTTGATTCCCAGAGATGAGCTTGCCTTGGGTAATTTCACAGAAAACAGTGCAATGCGGCTGGGTGCCGAGGTCAGTGACAAGCTTAGGACACAAAATAAGAATCACTTGGGCCCATTGTCCCCAGGAGCACAAAGCATCTTTCAAGAAGACAGCAGTATTCTTCCCGCACTGGGAAACCAGCTTCTCCCTGTGTTGCTGCTTGTTTTTAGCTTGGGTCAGAGATGCGAAAAGGCTAACGTGGTACTCACTCCTCCCTTGCACCTCCCTGGCAGTTTCTAAGGACATAGATTCATTTCACCATGTAAGCTCTCTGAGAGAGAAAAAGACCATTCATGGGTGCCAGCAATTATTTGAATCATAGCATCATCAAGGTTGGAAAAGACCTCTAAGATCATTAAGTGCAACTGTCAACCCAACACCACCATGCCTGCTAAACCATGTCCTGGAGTGCCATACCTACACATTTTTTGAACAGCTCCAGGGATGGTGACTCCACCACTTCCCTGGGCAGCCTGTTCTAACGCCTGACCACTCTTTCAGCCAAGAAATTTTTCCTAATATTCAATCTAAACCTTCCCTGATGCAACTTGAGGCCATTTCCTCTCATCCTATCACTAGTTACTTGGGGGAAGAGACCAACACCCACCTCACTACAACCTCCTTTCAGGCAGTTGTAGAGAACACTAAGGGCTCCCCTCAGCCTCCTCTTCTCCAGGCCAAAAAACCGCAGCTCCCTCAGCCACTACTCATAAGACTTGTTCTCCAGAGCCTTCACCATCCTTGTTGCTCTTCTCTGGACACGCTCCAGCACCTTAATGTCCCTTTTGTACCAAGGGGCCCAAAACTGAACACAGCATTCAAGGTGCGGCCTCGCCAGTGCCAAGTACAGGGGCATGATATTTTGTTTGATATCTTGTCTGGCACAAGAAATGCCTGGGAAACAGCCATTCATGTCGCGGTCTGTTTCAGTGAGAATTAAATATCAACGATTCTAAAAGGCCATTTACATTTTGCGTTTGATTTGCACACTGGAGATAATCTTCTTCTTGTAAAGGTGCAGTTTACGCAGAATTCATAACAATGCCTGATACTCCAGTTACATGTCCGCTTTCCGAAAGCATCAGTGTGCCGTGGGATGAAAATATTGCCTTGTTTACTCCAGACTCACCTTAAACCCCACACACAGATTTTACACGGCCTTTTAGCATTTTGCTGTTATAGATGCCAAGCCATTAGTATGCCCGCCCTCTTGTAATAACCTGAAGTTCTTAAATTAAATGTTTATGATTATGGCTGTACTTAATTGTTTCTTGAATGTGGACAGTTCAATACAATTTCTAACCTGCACACGGTTGCCGCCTGGGGGCTGTGAGTCATGTTTGTTTTAAAAAAGGCAGCACTCCCAGACTGTCACTCACCTGGGTTATTAGAAACAGAGCACTTTAAGAATTACTCTGCCACCTCCTTGCCTCTAAATATAGCCAGCGTGCGTGGGTCTTAAGTGATTTAGCTAGTCTGAGAAAAGGTCTCATTCCAAATAATCAATTACAAATCCATCATTTTAAGAACTATGTGGGCCTCGGGCCAAATGCATCTTGGATGTAATACCTTTGACTCTTTAATGCTGATATTAATTATTTGTATTACAGCTCCAGATCCTAACTCAGAATGAGATTTCTTTGCACGAGCAAGTAGCAAGACCTGTTCCGAAGAGCGAACTATTTAAGTAGGCATGATGGACAAAGAGCAGCAGAAAATCATCATTATTCCCTGCTTCACGGATGGGAAACTGAAAGACAGATTCAACGACCCGCCAAGGGTCACACAGCGAAAAAAGTAATTCATAAATCCCAGCACAAGGTCTTAAGCCATGAGATTTCCTCTCATTCTTTAATCAATAATAAAACACCACAGATGTCTAAGAATCTAATATCTACAAAATTGCTACAAGGTCTATAGGCGCGATACAATTAATTTCCATTAAGAGCAATAAGATGTGAGGGCACTCTGTACTGACCAGAAAAGTAGGTCTTGCAGAATTTGCAGTTTTTCAATATTGTTTTTGAACAGAGTATAAAAATCTGGGATAGTCTAATTAAAATAAAAATAAGTGGAAACAGTTGCCAAACATTTGACCCAAGGTAAACCTAAAGTAACTGATTCAGGAAGTAAACCAATTTTCTGAAAAAAAATCAGGCCTAGAAAAAGCAAAGTTTGTAAGTGAAAATACTTAGAATGGATTTTCCTTTTTTAAACCAGAGCATTGTTTCAGAGTGTTATGTGTTCTGTTGCCTTGACTTTTAGCGCTGTACTCAGCTACATTTTTTAACTCCCTCCTCCCCTATTAGCCAAAAGGATTACCAAGGGAAATTCCCAGATTCACCTGCCTGAAGGATTTGATTTCAGGAAGAATGTCAAGTACCAAAGAGCTTGCAACATGCCCACATGAATTGCATAAGTCAGTATCTGCAGGTTGTAAGGAAGAAGTTAAGCACCGTGGGAGAAGTTCCACTCACCCAGCCCCTATCAGGCCAACACAGGGAGCTTCCACAAATACCTGAACTCATTCTACCCAAATCGCTCTGTAGTTTCTTTCAGGTATTTCCCCAAATGTAACAGGAATTATTACTAGGTTGTGCAGTATATAATCAGGCCTCAGCATGTACACAGTATAACCTTTGCATCTTCCTTTCATCCTCTCTTATTGCTTGTTAAACTACTAGTAAAAGTAAAAAAAAACCATACTACTGCTCCAACATAAGGCTGACTCTTGCAATGAGTTATGGTTATGTCTAAATTTGTGCACAATACGCACATTATTGACATTAATGCAATTGCACAGTTAAGCATAGCTATCCACTTTTAGGTGTCATGACAGGTCTGACTTTTATTTTATGCTTTTAAAGTACGTAGCTAAACTGGAACATGTAGCTGCTGCTCCAGTTAAAATATCAAATCACAGTACTCATGTTATTTTTAATAAAGCACGCTACATTTAGAGCACTGATGCCACAACAGAAGTGGGGAAATTAAACCACATTTCACTACAACCTGTCCTAATCCTCAACCATTGCCAATACGTAAATCAAACTGATAAAAGACTCTAAGAAAACCCCTGGCTAGTACATTTTAACCACCACTCATTTTGCAGAAAGACATTGCGAAACAATACTATTTTCCTTCCTTTCAGTGTTAAAGAATGAATGTTCGTTCTCTAAGGAATTTACACAGGGAGTTGACCAGTATTCTTTGTTAAAACTATTGCGCAAAAATCCTGAAGTGGAAAATTAAGTTTGCTGCTTTGTAAGAAAAGTCGAGATTCCTGGCTGGCATGGACTTACTCAATGGAAACTTTGTCCCATCAGTGTTTATTCTGATAAGTTATCTCTAGCTGTTACAGGGTAAAGTTCTTTGGAAATATATGCCATTGCTATCACTCTCTGCACTTGTGAGAGTTAAACTGCAGATAGGCCCTACTCATTCAACATCCACTCCATGAATCTTCTTTAGCACCAGGAAAATTTAGGTTTAAAGGAGGTGCCACTACTTGTAACTGGGCTTATTTTTCAAAAGCACAAAAATAATTGAAATCTTCGCGAGCCACTTCAGCTGAGTGTAAGCCATATCCCACAGTTAGAAAAAAAAAATCTGTTTTCTTCTATAGGATTTGTATCAGGTCTATTGCAGTGGAAGAAAAAGTCAACTGCTCTTACTTCTGCAAGCATGGTAGTCCAAGGACTTGACTTCAAGTGAGTATCAGCCCATTAAGCAATCATTACATTTTAAGTGTTTCTGAACATATCATAAAAGGTCATGAGACTTTCTAGATGGCTTGTTTATTCAATGAAATTTAGTAAAGGAATGAAACGTGCACTGATGCTCATGGAATTAATGGAATGTTGACAGAGTTTAACGGGACCTTCTGTGGAAGGCCAGTATCAGAAAGCCCACATTCAGTCAAATCAGGCCCCTCTAATGTTCCTTTGACCTCCCTTATGTAGCATTAACATCAATTTACCTGCCTTGTCATGGAAAGAGTAGAGAGAATACTGAGTGGTAAGAAGGAGTGATAAGAGTCCCTGAACTGGCTTCAAAAGTAGAATAGGCACCATTTCAGAGAGGCTATTTAGAGGCTAAAAATCAAACAGTGCATCTGAAAATTCAGAATTAAATGACTGAAGTAACTTCATGAAGGGTTTAAAGAAAACATGAACTAAGAGTAATGGTGAACACACACACAATTTAAACATATGGGGCCAGAATTGGCCCTTGGGTTATAAGGTTATGCAGGGCAGAAAAAAGGGGTTCCTTTATGCTGCTGAATAGTTGTTAGCATTGGCTGCTGTAGACTGGGAAGGCAATGAAGTGACTGTGTCGTGCAATGCACTGCTAACAGCTGAGAAAAATGGAGGAAGGATGGGAAAAAAAACTACACCTCCAAAGTAGGGATAGTCACTGAACTTTTTCACAAGTTAATGATGTAACTGTTATGAAGTTAAGGGGCAAATCCTGCAGTCTTGCCTAGGAAGAAGAGTCAATTTCAGCGCAAGGGAGGACAGGACTTGGTTTCCATCCTACAGTAAGCACAACATCTGAAGCTTCCTCTTCTAAAGGCTGTCCATCGAAAAGGATGGATTAAGCGTTACAACAGATGCGTGGGATAAAAACCACTCCGTGAATGCCTGGGAGTGGTGCTCAGCAACAGGCTTCAACAGAGCTACTGAGTTGAGACAGTCGTTGGTTTCTAGGTCACAGAGTCCAGACGACAGGGAGCTAGAAGGACTGTGTATGGTTCATGGACTTGAACTTCATTGACTTTAGATACAGAGTTTTCTGGAAAAGGTTATTTAACATTTAATGAACACGAGGTCTAAAGGAGTTGATCTTTTCATTGTCTTTGGTAGACTTCGGATCACAATCTGAAAGATCAAAAGCTACTGCACACAGAGGCATTTATAGAGCGCACAAGGCAGAAGTGGAGCATCAAATCTTCATCCCTGCTATCATAATGTCAGGATGGCTAGTGACCAAAAGTCATCATCTGACAATTAGTTGTTCAGCTGGCTGTTGAAACAACTTCAGGATCTTAGTTCACTTCCCAGCAAATGACAGTATGTGACTGTTGCAGCAATATTTTTGTCAGGCTTCAGAGGAGGATCCAAGAACTGAGTTGTCATCATTGACTAGTTATTCTCTCACCTCTTCTTGTAGATCGTTCAGGTCGTTGTTGAGGTGGGTATAACAAGCTCTTCTATTCCCACCCTTGGAATAAGGAAGGGGGGAGCAACACACTAAGTATTATCTGCCCTTTTAGGAAGATTGTCATTTGCCTGTCCCACCTCTGATTTAGTTGTCTGGTTAATCAGGTAACTCTCTACTCAGTACAAAGCATCACAAATTGAACTTGGCCAATATGGACCATATAATTATTATTGAAGCAAATTTTATTTGTTCATGTCTCATTAATTACTGCATAACTGGCCTCAGTGTGACTGTATGTACAGTGCTCCATGCTGTGCACACCTGAGAAAAAGGTTATGATTCTGCATGGTCCCTTGCTGAGTCTGAACAGTACAGCACAAAACATAAAAATATATATACACAAAAAGTCCCTTTTAGTGTTAAAGCAGCCTTTGAAAACTGTCTGTTGGAGATCTGTTTCCTAGACTGTTTCTCTGAGCTCAAATGGGCTATAAAGTTTCAGGAAGAAAATATGTAAAAGGCATGAATACGACTCCTATTTAATAACTTGTTGACAACTGTCAGGAAGATCATCTGATGAAACAGAAACAAATTAATTTCTTTGACAAGGCAGTAAATGTATCTGCACACATATAAATATTTTTTGTCAATAAAAGCACCATTTTCAAACATACTCGCACAAACACTAACAGTGTGAGCGCACACACATACAGAATCTTGTGGCATTGAAATCAAATACATCACAAAAGAAGCACTGCCCTAAAAGAAGCAGTGAGGGTGCAATGAAAACCCACCAAAGCAAATGAACCAACTCTGAAATGAGGATACTTTAGTAACTGGGTGTCTACCATATTGCAGTGCCCAAATATATAACCATCCAAACATGGTTTGTGTGATAGCAGTCATACAAACTCACTAGAAGTAGTGAAGCAACACTACTACAATTTTCCCTTCTCTTAACATACATCCCCTTGCTTATCTGACTGAATTCTAATCCAGGATTTTTGGAAGGCAAATTACATTTAAATAATAGCATTAAGAACATGGGTCTCTATGATTCATTCCACTTTTTGTGTTCCATGCTCCCTCACAGCATACAGATCCTCAGTTTGTAGCTTCTTGCAGCTTCTTTACTTCACTGGAGTTAAAAGTCTAGGTCATGATCTGCATACTCTTGGACGCTTTTGCCAGGGCACTATGACATGGACTAGGAGGAGAATGTACATCAGGTACCTTCACTTGTTCTGTTCTTAGGATACAGTCAATCACATTTTCCAACTCTCTTCAACACGTAATCCCACCAAAATCCCTTACTCCGCTTCACAAGAAAGTAATTTTTCTTGTACAAAGACAGTTCGTGCTACCATTAGAGGCCAATATTGTCCTTTGCAAACATGCATCTTTGTGGAAATTACGATGGTGTGAAGAGCATCAAGAGCTCAGTTCACAGTACTCTTAGTATAGTTACCAGGTTGGGAAGCAAATCTTCCACAGAAAGGGCAAAATCCTGCTGTACTCAAAGTGTGAAGCTGATTTTTTCTCCTTTAGGAACACTTTCTCATCCTCTCTTGCCACAGAGCTCCTACAGTCATTTTATACATATACATATACATATACGTATATGTATACGTATACGTACACATATACATATGTTGATGATTTACTACAGCTACTGTTAGGGGTGTATTTTTCCCTCAGCTTCGAATATACACAAATACATAGTAAAATGCCTTAGACAGCAGGAGAGTGGCCATCCCTGCTGAAAGAAGGCAAGGTTATTGCTTTGCAATCCCTCCCATCTAAGGAGGCACATACGATTTTTCATGGCTCAGAAAAGCAGCAGGAAGAAACTTGGTTTTGCTCCATGAGGAAATCACCTGCCCTAGATCTGTACCATCTGACAGGGTGACAGCTTCTCTCCCGCTCTGAATTCAACGCTCTTGGTCAGAGTGCTGGAGATGGGAGGAGGAAAGGGGTGAATTCCAGCTCTTGCCCTGCCACATGGCAGAATGAAGCTCTGTTCCTCCTGCTCACCTCCACCCCAGGCAAGGCCTGTGGATACCTTCTCCACAGAAGCGCACAAGGGAGTATTTCAGAGCTCCCGTGTGCAGTGCACACAGGTAAGAAAAACTTGCCCTAAATGTGAAAAGACAGATTACAGCAGGGAAAAAACAACAACCCAACAAAAACTCGCACAGCTACCAGAACCATGTTATTGAGGATGCTATTTGTCACCTCCTGTATAATAGAGCATACATTTCGAAACAGGCTGGCAATTCCATTTCATTCACTTCTTCTCTTTCCTATTCCACAAGTGTCATTGAAAGTAAGCAGCAAAGTCACCCTCTTCATGAATTTCTCAAACTGAAATGCTCTCCTGAGGATTGTTATCCTGCTGCTATGTGATCTAGTCTGGAAGCCTGCATGTACCAAATTAAAGAGAACTCTATGAATCAAAGCTGTGAGACTTGATACTGAGGTATATAATGAGCACAAGAGCACACAAGGCCCAGTCCTGCTCCCACAGAAACGAGCAGCAAGGGTCTGATTCTGATTTTGCTTATCCAGCTATAAATCAAGAGCAACTTCACTGAAGCACACATCAGTAAAAAGTGAACAAGCAGTCTTTCAGCCACTAAATCCCCAACATATCATGCGCTGTATTTAGTACAAAACATTGTCCCAGCTTGACTTTGCCTGCAGGGTCATCCTGGGGGAAAATGCTGAGGAAATGTTCGTACTGTGTCTTAAGAGAAAACTGGTTATGATACAGTGGAGGAGTGGGTTAGCAGAGCCTACTGAGCACCCGCCAACTGCCCATCTGCAGAAAAAAAGAAGTAGGGATCCTTCTCAGAGACCAGACTATGCTAGACTACTTCTCTCCCTCTGCTATACTGCCAGATCCTCCTGAGTCAAGAGTTGGAGGCAGGATTTGACAAGATAGCTATTAAGAGATTCCATAAAATTTTATGTGTTTATGAGCACTCTTTATTCAAGCTAAATAGACACTGCAGCTGAATATCCCTTTGTATGGTGAGATTTAAAACAACATAGGACACCAAGTTAAGCCACAATGTTGTATCAGCCAAGAGATTTTCACCAGGACTAATTAGAACTGCAATGGCAGGGAAATTAATTAATTGCAACAGAGTGTCACAGAGTTATCATGGCTTGGGGGTAAAAAAAGAAGTTGTATTTTTGCTAAGGCACAGTACTCATCCAAATGGCAAAGTTGGAGCTATGAGAAAGAAAATTGCCGATTTCTACCAGAGGAACGTATTATTTTGTGATGTTCTTTGTAAATGGGATTGCACCAAAGAACATCATCGCTACTGGAGAGAATAATTGAACCCCTGTCTTATCACCTCTTTATCTTTTTAATGAGAATTGCCTGGCAAAGCACCATTCACTGGGTCACAACTCTGCCCAAAGAGGATTTGTGTTTGGCTAGTGACTGAATATGAATCTGTAGCTTATTATTACTGAGCGTTATATGGACCACTAAAAGAAAAATGGTCCTTGTCCCAACTAACTTTTAAATCACTTACACAATTCCTTTTTTTTACAAGCTAAAACACAGAGCAAGACGCAGACTCTTGTCTTGCTGCTGTGTTTTGTTTGTTTTTATTTCCCATCCCAGGGCTTTAGGGAGTGTGTCTCTGCTAAGTACTTCTGCAGCTGTTCAAAAGCAATTTTACTGCACAATGCAGTATCTGAATAATTGTCTCAGGTGACTATTAAAGCCTACTGCTGCACCATAAAACCACGAGGAGTAATCTTGCACCACAGCAGAAAATACCCAACAGCCAACCCTGCAGAGTGTCGTTCCTGTTAGCAGAGAGCTACCGCAACCGAGTGAAGATCCAGGAAGACAGAAAGAGCATGGGGAAGACTCTGGACCTTAAATTGTGCTTTTTCTTGCCAACTAAGCAAAAGTTGCGGATTGTTAAATATTGAATTGTTTGTATTCATCCCTAGCCAACTGAAGTCAATGGACTTACATTAGGGAGGACTTTAACCCATTATATGTGAAATGTTTGTCTTCTCCTTTCCCTCTCTGTGTCTCCTTATAGACTTTTATATACCGCAGTAAAGGAACCCCTTTAAAGCCTAACGCATGGTAATATAGTTTAATTGTGGTTGGTTGGCCTGTTGGGGATAAAATGTGCTGGTTCCAGGTAATTTTGCTGACTCTAAACTTGGCTCTGTACAGAGAGCTGAGGGAGGGCAAGTTGCTAATAAAAATAGCTGTGCTACCTGGGAAGGCTTTGCATACTGCAAAGGTACTGTTGGAGTAGGACCTATAATTGCATATAATTGATTTTTTAAAACAATGATGTTTGGCTCACACTAACTACACAGTTTGCCTCTTCACTCTTCAAGAACAACTCACACACAAATTGAACTCCCAGACAAGCACACTTTGGGCACGCATTCCTCCTGGAGCAGAATGCACTCACTCTGCATTCATTACACAACTTCTTTCAGGCCGTGAGTTGGAGACAGCTGAATTGCTGAAGGCGGGAACCTCCAGCTGTTGTTTCTTGCAGGATGTCAACAGGCACCCAAAAACTGGGGGGCCTCTTTCCTCTTCCCACATCCTCTGATCTGGTACTTGTACCAAATCCCACCCACAGTCCTACCACCAGATCAGTGATAGAAGCCAGCTGGCAGGACAGGCGATTACTACTGATCAATCTCTTGCGTACATCGAACCTTCATTTTCTTCTTTCAGATGGTTACTCCTCAAAAATAACCACCCATGAAGGAGTGCAGGTTTCCTTGCCTGCCTTTAGCTTTCATAAGCATCCCCAAACTGCCAGGCAGAAGATGCCTAAATACAGTTCACGTCCCATTAGTGATATATATACAAAGTGTTGAGAAACTCTAATTTTAGATGACTGAAAGTGAGTGACAGGGCCATTTAGCCTATTGATATTCAACTGTGAAATGAACCCAGTTAAGATTAACAGTGAGTAAACCTTCAGACCATCAGAGAGCGGTTTAGCACTCTCGTGGAAAAACGAGCTTGCTTCAATCCACAGGGCCTAGCTCTTTCACTGTCTTACATAAATATCTACATCTACACAAGTACAAAATCCTTGCAGTATGATTTGGGAGCACTTTAAAAGTTAACTTTATAACTTTACCTATTTGTCCATAGACATACCAGGTCTGGATGTCTACAGGTATCTCCAGTATCTGTAAAGCTTTTGATTATTTACTTCCAGGAATCCCTTGTCTGCAGAGATACCTTGGCAACTTCTTGCCGAATACTTTTTATCATCTCTGCATCTTCTTAGTAGCTCACTTAAAATTACTGTAATCCTTCCATGTGCATTTGGAGTGAGACTTTAGCAAGAAATCTTCCAGGCTGGTCTCCAGCTTTATAATTTTCTTGTGCCTCTAGAGCAGAGCAGTAGTAACAATAACAAGGAAAACCTACCGGACTCTTCTATTAATGATTAACACCTCAGTGTCTCAAAAATCAGGTTGGTCTCTACACTTTTTTCAATCCGTGAAGTGAAACTTGGTAACTTTTCTGCTTTTGTAATGGATATATTTCTCCTGCTACTTCAGTGTTATTTTAAAGGATCAGATTTTGTTCCGCAAGCTATGTTTAATAATGCTTAACAAATAACTCTTCTCACTGGATTAGTTTGTAAGTAACTTACTATGGTGTCTGCAAAATCTGTTTTATTGGCACATCTGAGCATTATAATGATATCGACCCTCTCATGGCCTTTAATGACATACAGTATCTTGCTTTCCTAATAAAAACCATTGTACAGACCAAACAGCATCACAAAAGCTGAGGTTAATGTGCTTTTCCCCTCAGTACAGCATGGGACTTTAAAAACCTCACCACATACGTATTACTGTCAGCTGCAAAGGCGGTTTGGTGCTGCAGACGTATTTTCAGAAGCGAGACCGCTGCTGCAGTATTCACATGCAGTGAAAGAGGAATCGAGGCAAAAAATAGCCCATGATGTACTTATACATAGATGTACTGGAAAGGTTTACCTATACGCTCGCTGATCACTTTCTGAGTTGCTCCTCAACTGGGACACCAAGCTGTACAGGGCAGCAGTCTACAGACACTTCTCATGTGCTGGAGTATTTCTTATGACATGTTCACACCCTGACTTTTGATCCCTGTCTTGCACGCTCCTTGTAGCAATGGTGCTACTTGATGGAAGACAGTAAGCAACTTCAGAGGATAACCTTACTCGTTGTCTCTTCAAATGACCAGCAAATGAGCTTGGTGGGATTTTTGAATAGTATATTAATGATGTATAACTGAATAGACAATCAGCAGACATGACCGTTAGCGTGCTTTGCAGAGATTGTCTCCTTTCACCGCCTCTCACTCTTTGTTAGTCACGACCCACTGCGACCGGTAACTTAAATTATATACTATTTTTTCCCTCTCATAAGTGAGCAACTGAAATTCTAAAAAAAAAAAAAAAATTAAAAAAATTCCACTGCTGTCCTCAAAAAAGTGGCGTGAATAAAAGAGAGGGATGGATGGACACAGCTGTTTTGGAGTTAGAAGCTCAACCAAAAGATAGCTTATGCCAGAGAAGACTTCACTGAGCTATAATCAGCAGGAAGTGTTCCTAACTGAAGAAAGATCCTTTCTTGCTGTTTTTGAAGCAGTTCCCCAGAGAAACCAGACAGCAGTTTGAGATCCTCTGAAGCAGAGGTATGTGAATCACAGTGAATTACATAGGTGTCAACATCTGATGCAGCTAAAGTGCTTTCTAACCAGAGGGTGTAGGTTTTAATGGAGTAGCACAAAAACCAACTCTGGTCCATTACATGAAACACTTTTGTAACAGTTTCCTTTTGGCATTTCAACAGTATTTCAGATTTTAAGTTAAAATATGGACTGAAACTTCGTGTTCATGATTTGTTTTATTCTGTAAATAGTTAGTTGATCTAACACGGGAGGCATAATTTTTCAATTTTACAGAAGAGCTATTTGAGGAGACAACTAATTTATGTCAGCAAGGGGGTGGGGAACACAGGCTTCAGGTGTGGTGAAAATGGTACCTTCTTTACCATTCTAATTACGGTGAATAAATGGAGCCAGAGAAGCAGACAGGATGGAGCAAGGCTGATCAATACATGCCTCTCCCTTGCCTTCCCTGCAGTCAGAAGAGAATGATTGCAGTTATCCGGCCGTCTTGGGGAGTATCTAATCCTTGCTGGAGGTTAAATGAAAAACTTCTGTATTCCTACTTTTATGCTGACCCTAAATTTGTGTTCTGATTCTACTGTCCCTGGCTATACGGATAGTTCTTCAAGTCAATGGGAAAATTGTCATGAAATAGGGTTGCTCACATGAATGAGGTTTGCGAGATCAAGCCCTTCATGATCAGCATAACCCTGGGCATCGGGCTGATACGGCATCCCTGATGTACAAGAGTAATCCTATTAGCATCGAAGGGACAATTCACATGAGTAAGGACTGTGAGAATGGGCCCCTCAGGAGCAACTATCGCCACAGTTATGTATCTAACCTCACTTAGATCACAGCAGTTTTCAAATGTTCTACAGGCACTTTATGCTGCTGCTGAACTTTGAGAAGAAAATAGACCTTGAGCACAAGTTCACTTCTGTTTTACTGACTACGGCCCCGGTATTGCACTCTGCTTAGACTCCTCCTCGCTCTTAAGCGGTTCAGGATCTGCGAGAAATACTGGCTTCTCTTCTCATTTCTTTTCTTTCTTCTTCTTTCCCTTTCTTCCTTTTTCTTTCCCTTTCTTTCTCTTTCCCTTTATTTCATTTCTCTCTTTTTCCTTTCTTTTCACTATTATCTTTTATTTCCTTTTTTTTCTATTTTTCTTTTCTCTTCCTGTATTTTCCTTTTCCCTTTCCCTTTCCCCTTCCCTTCCCTTTTCTCTTGTCTTCTTTTTTTCTCCTTTTCAATTTTTTCTTTTTTTGTTTTTTTCTTTTTCTTTCCTCCTTCCCTCCTCTCCCCCCTCCCTTCTTGTCCTCCTCGCTTTCAAATATCTTCTTTCTGTACCTTCCTTAGAATAAGGGCAATTCAATGATGGTAGGAAAAAATTAATAAGGTGTTGGCCTCAAAATTCAAAGACTGGGAACTTATAAGCTTTCCCAATTTCAGAAGCGGTTTTTAAGGTCACATAAATCAATCTAAATTTCCAGAATCTGTAAAACAGGAATGTGAAATACAAAGGAAAGAGCAATTTTTGTAGAATTTCTAGCTGCATTTCTGCTTCTCTTTATGAAGATACAATTCCTGCCTTGAAGGAAGTTATGAGCTGCAGAAATGCTGCCATTTTTAAAAAATAAATCCATTCCCTGGGATGGATCCATGCTTATGTGAATTGTTGACTTCAATGGAAATACTGTTTGCTGTGTCCTTAACAAGAACAAAAGTTGTTGAACCCAGCCTCTACCATCGTTTAAAAACAGTTCTGATATTGCAGTCCTTGCTCAAACGAGTTTTGCTGTGTTTGATGATTAATAAGAGTCACAAAGCTCTGCACACACAGGTATTTAACATGACATGAAGCACAGAAGTAACATCAATGCACGCTGAATACAGGCACCTAAGACTAGTTTTTCCATAATGATGTGGCTTTAAAAATTGGATCCCTTTCTGACTTTGTACACATCTTTAGGATTATTTCCGAAACCTTTACTGGGAACCTGAGTACATTTATCTCTCTATTCATTCAGCCTTGTTTATCACGAGCTGCTTCTTCACAAGCATTCCTCCGGTTATGAGGAGGAGTGCTGTGGGAACAGCGTAATTTTCTCCGAAGCAGCAGTGGGAAGCTCAGACACTGGTTTTCCTCCTTTCATCACACTCCAGTGCGCCCGTAGAAGTCCCTGGCCAGCCCAGAAGTTCCTTTTGCAAAGCAACGTGATGCGTAATGGCCGGAGCAAAACTCATGGCTTGGCAATGCAAGTATTTGTAGATATTTTTCCTCTGGTCAAAGTTCAGACCGAAACAATGCAGGGGCCTGAAGTACAGAGGCTTCAGGCGCTTCACATAGTTTTTTTTCCAGGTAAGCTCCGAGCCCAGCTGGAAATCTGTGCTATCGCTGGACATGAAGCCCGGCTGGGCCACCATCTTTGCTTTCCCTCCAGGATTTGAACAGCCTCCAAGCCCACGGGGCTTTTTCTTGTTTGCTTTTTCCGGATTTCCTTGTTGCTCCCGCCCCCGGTAACGCTCGCTGGGGTCCGGGCCTGAACCCGGCCTCCCCTGGCCGAGCCCCGGCGGACG
>Ga0065711_1037017_pt1 | contig 20299 bp, 14 predicted proteins | sample Hoacrofraction12_FD_59098 | JGI IMG/M metagenome (GOLD analysis project Ga0065711, IMG submission 59098) | Hoatzin crop microbial communities from Cojedes, Venezuela - Epithelial fraction 12 v2 (version 2) | ecosystem: Host-associated > Birds > Digestive system > Esophagus > Crop | place... | reverse complement strand
CTCCACAGAGCTGCTCTCCAGCAGGTCCACCCCAAGCCTGTACTGGTGCATGGGGTTGTTCCTCCCCAGGTGCAGGACCCTGCACTTGCCCTTGTTGAACTTCATCAGGTTCCTCTCTGCCCAACTCCCCAGCCTGTCCAGGTCACGCTGAATGGCAGCACAACCTTTTGGTGTATCCACCAATCCTCCCAGTTTTGTGTCATCAGCAAAGTGGCTGAGGGTACACTCTAATTCTTCATCCAAGTCATTGATGAAGAAGTTGAACAAGACTGGGCCGAGTACTGACCCCTGAGAGACACCACTAGTTACAGGCCTCCAGCTAGACTCAGAGCCACTGATGACAACCTTCTGGGCTCTGTGATTCAGCCAGTTCTCAATCCATGTCACTGTCCACTCATCTATCCCACACTTCCTGAGCTTCCCTATGAGGATCTTACGGAAGACAGTAGAAAAAAGAAAAGAATGAGGAGGGATACATAATCATTCTGGGAAAGTTTTGGGTTGGGTTGGTGTTTTTAAATGCACTGGGACTCATTTTTCAAATTGCTTCACTTGTGAAGTGAGGTGACTCCATCATCACAACTCCCGCTGCAGAGTGTTCTGGGGAAACCATAAACACACTATGGAGACTAATGGGCATGTCCACAAGGGGTAATCAGTGCACAATAAAGCAGGAGATAAATTCAAAGCATGCTAGCCAGCTTGCAATAACTATTATGATCTATTTCCACATGTAGGAAAAAATTGATGTCACAGTATCTTATACCTGACAACTTAGACATTTCCAAAGTTGTAAGTAAATGACAGACACCATGAGAAACATCAAAATCTCTTTTTTCCAACTGCTAAAGACCTTATCTGTATTGCCTAAAAATTGTCTTCAGTCACATAAAGTCTTTCCATCTTCACGCACACAAAAGATTGCAGTTGCCTATATGAGGCACTTGGCAGAGGTAACTTTAAGAGGAAATTCTGCCTACAAAGAAGCATTTTTCTTTTAAATACATACACAACTATTAATTGTAAAGTTCAGGGGACTGTGCTGGGTTTAGCTGGAAGAATGCACAGGTCTGTAAAAGTCATCGAGCTTGTCTTCCATAGCCCGTTCTTCCACAGGTAGCATATTCATGCACAGTGGTTTCTTGGTTAGTAATCTGGGGGAGAAGAATAACAAGAACATCTAGCAACAGCACCACACTGAATTGACGTCGCTAGGAATACGTAGAAAGACCAGATCCACGAATTCAGTCTTTGTAGGTGAACTTGCCTCTGCAACTCGGGGTGAATATTCAGGGGAGCTGCAGACTCAAGCTCTGCCTCCTGCCAATTTTATGGGAAGGACGATTTCCATTCAGCATGTGCGCTTGGACACACATGCACTCTGAATAAACAGTCCTCCCACAGACTCTTTGGTGTCTCTTGCAGATGTTGTCAAAATCAACTGATCAGCTCAAAATGGAGATTATATGAAGAGATATGATGATACTGAAGCAGATTCAATGGTCTGCCTTGTCCCCATACAACTGTATGCTCCCAAACAGTCCAGACACAAGGAAGAACAAAACAAACTGCGAGTTCAAATTTTTGTCCTTCTTCTGATACAAGCTGATATGGACCATAATCTTATTTATAATTAAAAAAAATTAAAGCCTTTTCAGCCATTTTACCTTCCAGTCAGTGTCCATTTGCAGGTTAGCTGTCAAATAAAATCAGTTTTACAGAGCAGATTTTGTTAAAAGACTCTGTGTAAACCAGCACTATATCTTTACTATTTAAACAGGCTTGAGTAACCCTTGTTCTTGCTCAGACTGTCAGGTAAAACAGGAGTTGACAGGGATGCAGTGCTATAAAACTGATTTTTTTAATATATCCTTTTAGCAATTTGTAGTCCTAAATTACATATAGACAATTCATCTTATTATGGCCCTTTGTAGAATTACGTCCCAGAGAACCCTCCTTGTGAAAGGAGTACACGGCAGGCAAAGAGACGAGAGCAAAAGAACTCTGCCTTAAACACGGTTAAGTGCCATTGAATTCACCATATTTGGCAACATCTTTCAACAACCTGGGTTACACTGTAGTTTGTAGCAATAGTTATTAGACAGAGATTGTGTTTCCTGCAATGTCTTAATGTACTATATTACATTAATACATTAATACGTGTGAGGAAGACAAAGAAAGAGTCATTGGCAAAAAAAAGATAGAGGTAGTAAGAAAGAGGAGAACATGGTCACAAACTGCTGGGTCACAAGTAGGAGAAATGTAATACCTGCAAAGCAGAACTCAACTCAAAGAGTAAGAGAAAAACCTACTGCAGGGAATAATTTAAAATCAGTCACCCAGACAGTGTTAGTTTGTGGAGTCGGAAGTCCTGGAACAGAGTCAGTATATCAAGTTTTCTTGTATGTACACTAAAATAAACCATAAACAATTTTGTATAAATAATTTCTGGCTTCCTCTAGCAGGCACGTTAATTATTGTAAGTGTTTTTAATTAATCAATCATTCAGAATTTTAAATCTGGAAAACACACTTTATGCAATAATAATGGAGTTCTACAGAAGCTTAAGCTTTCAACGACTCTAAGTTCAGCATAAAAAGGTTGTGTTCCATTTTAATTTACTGTTCAGGGTTTTGCTATAATTTTGTGCAAACAGCCAATGAGGGACCACTAAAATGCAACTAGTCCTGCTGAAACAACTCTGCAATGAATTTCACATAAAGGTCTGTTCCTCTAATGCTAATTTAGTGAGGTTATAAGCTGAAAGCAGAAACAGATTTTAATGAGATAATGGCAGACTTTTACACTGCTTTTATTTTCTGCTGTTGAAGATCTGGGGCAAAGTATTCCCACCTAAGTGGGCACATTTCACTTGATTTCCTGAAGATCTCTTATTGAATAAAATCCCACATATGTAAAAAGAAATGTTGGAATCAACAACAAACAGACAACTGAAGAAAAGCAAAATAAATCAAGTGAGGGAAGGTTTGGCATTTAATCCAGGGGCAAAGGGAGGTTTTGGGAGACCTAAGAATTTAAAGCAGTGGGGCAAGTGTGCTTCTATTGTTCTTTCGTTAAAATGGTCTGGAGGAAAGAATGAACATTGTGATAATTAAGCTACAAAATCAATGCTATTGAGATGATATGAAACAATTTACACTTTTCTCCCAGTAGCTGATTCAAGCTGTCTACAATGTCTGGTGGGTTGCACTTGAGCCGTTGATATCTGGAAGATTGTCATTAACAAAATAGGTAGACTTTTTTTTTAAAAAAAATACACTTAAATTTACCCATCATTGCTTTCTCTTTCTTCTGCATGTTTCATGTCATTAATGTTTCTTGTAACTGAAGCAGGCACTTTTTAGCTACTTCTCTGTACAGTCTCTAGAAAAATAGTGACCTGACGAAGCTCTCAAGACTTCACTGCAATTATATACCCATTGCTGTTAGCCTCAACTGCAATCCACTTCCATAAGCTATTCCATCATAGACTGATAATTTCATTGTTCCCTACAAGCAACGCATAAGAAGCAGATTGTGACTCACTTAACAGCAAATAACTATTCGACCAAAACACTAAAGTTTGATGACAATTACATGAACAGTAGTACCCTACAAGGCAGGCAGCTATTACAAGTGTAAAGCATAAACTACTATCTGCTCAACAGGTTTTGGCACATATGTTAAATAATATTTTTTGAGATACTTTATTATTCTAGCCTAGGCATGACATAAAGACTAAAATCCAGGTAACAAAAATAATATTTCAAAACTCTCTGCCTATTGGTCAGAACTGAGGTTATTGCCTGTCAAGTATGATGTGCCCGTTTATCTCGTGTTAGTGTAAGAGTCATGATCTGATCTCATAGTGCATAAGTAAGCTGCAATTTCCTTGCTCCTATTTGCTTGATTTCTCTTTGCTCAATTTAGGTCTGAAACTGGGAGCTATACCTACTGTCACTCAGGAGCTCTTACTGGTTGTGGAAATGAAGCTGTCTGTTGTAGTGCTGTACCTGTAATACTTCACAGGCTGAACACTACTAACAAAATTTTCTGCAGAAATTGCTCAGGGCAAAATCAAATTCTCACTTAGTACAGGATCTTAATTTCACTTCTATACAGGCAGTTGTGTGTGGTCTCTGGGATTTATGAAACACAGTGATTGAAAACTCAGCTGGAGAGATGACTCTGTATGCTCCTGGATTGAAAATCAGGAGTATCCCTCATAAGTGGGTCCACTGGAGAGCACTTTTCTTCTCTGCTTCCTCTCATTATCTGTCCCTCAATTATAAAAAACTTCAATCCTTGATTTCTTGCGTCAGTTGTATTTTTTATTTTGGGATGTAAGAAATTCTCTCTGAAAGTATGTGATTTATGATCTTACTTCTGAAGTGCTGACTAATTCATTGTTGGTATTTCTGAAACAATTTGGCTGAAATTTTAGGGTGAGAGAACAATTTGTCCTGCTTTTTTCTTCATTTCTGTTCTGGTTTTTTACTAGACATATTTCCATGTGAAGTGTTGATATTCTTCTATTCAGAAGGTCCCAACATCATTGCCGACTATTTTTTTTTATACTAATGAAAAGTTATTGAGAATAAAATAAGCAAAATAAGATTTGTATGACTTGTAAGCCATACAACCTTACATTGCGTGAACTCTAGTGCAGAATAACCTTACACTGCTCAGGAATAAATTTTCATCTCAACTTGTAACGAGAGAAAGATTTCTTGTGTACATGACAGAAATGTGAACATTTATATGAAAATTTATCAAGGCTGATGAAAGGGCAGCTGAATTTTCACTGTGGCTATGAATTAATTTTATGAATTTTCAGAAAGATACTATATTTTTCCCTTACCTTCTAGAAAAATCAACTATTTTTTTCTTTTTTTCTTTTTGCATTTAAAAGGTGATTTTCTCAATTACAGAGGGCTAGATGATACGGGGAGTACTCAGGGACAATGGCAGTCACCAGCAGCTACAAAGCTAAAGAACTGACATTCATGAGAATACTGCTCAGATGGAAAACAAGAGAAAAGGAAGAAACATTATGGGAGAAAACATTGTATAAAGGAGATGTGAAGAGTGATACCTTGAATAAGATGAAGTCAAGATGCAGAAAGAATGGTTCACAAATGGAGGTCAAATCAGAAACCTGAGTGACTAAAAATCTGTATGAGAGATCATGATTAAGTCAACCAAGATAAAAGTAAATATGAAATAAAAAAGAAAGACAGACCTCAAATTTAAATAATGAAACGCTGAGTATTAAGTCACGTGAAAGAGTGAAAAATGAGCAGTTCTGTGAGCAACAGAATTCCTGATGTCTGGTTTCTTACAAATTTGTGTCTTGTGATTTCATTTGCTGTTGTCCAGGAAAATGTGAACTCTGACCGAAGTTTTTCCTGGTGTTAAACATTAATAAAAATTAATAATTGTGCATTCACTGGAGGGAGCACATGCTGCAGCCTTTCCAGCAGTAAAGGCAAGTGCAGATCTTTCTTCTTCACCCAGTCATCAATCTTTATGAAAACCTCAGGAAGCTGGTATTTTTAAGACCTTTACTCTGTTATCACTGAGGTTTCAGCTTACCAGTGGGCTAAAAAATGGGTCATTAAGTTTAGATGCTCACATAAATATACACACAGCTGAATCAAACAGGCCTTAAGAAATAAGACAAATTGGGTGGAACAAATCCCAGAAGAAGAAGAGCTGTGGTTATTGAGTGGAAAGGAGATGAATGAGGCAAGACAAAGAGAAAGCTGACTTTGTCATGGCTTCAGGACAAACGGTGAAAGAGGAGGTAAGATATATTGAGACAGCATTTAATAGTAAGAGAACTGGGAAGAAGGTAGAAGAGAGCAGTTTATTGAAAAGTAGAAAAGGAAGGGATAGGATGCGAAAAGACTGGCTGGGAGGTTCTAAAGAAGGAAGGAGAAGAGGAAGCTGTGGCTCCCCAACAACAGGCAATATGGAAAAAGAGGTCTGAAGGCAGGAGAGAGCTCAGTGAACTGGAGGAGGAGATGATGAGATGAGGAAAGTGAGCATACGCAGCAGTGGGAAATACAGTAGTGCCATCTGACTGAAGGGACAGAAGGCAGCAGGCAGTGGCAGCCAAGGACAGAGATGTGGATATGGGGAAAGGATAAGCTGACAAAAGGCTGAACTGTGTGAAGAAAATTGACTAATGGGCTTTAGATCGCTTCTGCCTTGCAACTGTGTGCCAGGGCTTGAGGAGGAAGGCTGGAAGGGTCTGGCAGCCCTGCTCAGCTGTTCTGTGTTGATGCTGCCAGAGGGGCAGGTGGAGCATAACTGGTAAATGCTTTGTTCGTAAGAGAAATATTGAATTATGTCTGGTAATTATACAGGAAGGGAACTAAAGATAGAGATGTGTCTGTGCATCAGTGACTCTGGGAGTATTGATTAATCATTGTACCAGTCAAAGCTGGTTGTGGACTCTCCAACAAGACATGGCTTCATCAGAGCAAACTGGTATCAGCAGCAGGATCAGCATCTTTGATGAATCGTTGGGCAGGATTCCAGGGGACCGCCAGGCGTCCAGCCACTGCAAGTAAGGGAGCCAGCTGGCTCAGGGGCCTAGAAACTCTGAAACCACAGGGCAACCCGGATGGCAGACCCACCCCAGTGATCCAGACCTGAGAGGGGAGTGGACACTGAGCAAAATTAACACGATCGTGAAAGTCACAGCTGCTGTTCAGGAGGTGGGCAGCACTGAGACCGATGAGCACCATACGAATTTCTGCCAGCAGCTGCCACGGACTGTTATTCATTTCAGAAATCCCATGTGTTGGTATTTGCAGACTATCTTTTCAACAGAAATTCCAGCTTACAGGAAACATCAGAAAACGGTGTCTTTCCCAGTCTGAATAAAACATATTTGTATTTCTAACATTTGGCCAACTTTGCTTGCCACATAAATTTGCTACTTGTAGGATCATAGGTTTCCTAGTCATGTTGAATCATTAAAAGGTTTTTGCATTTGGCAATTTGTGCATCATCTTCCCACACATATCCATGATTTGATAATGGACATAAAATCTTTCTGCCATGACATGAGTCTTCTGAAATGAAGTTCATGTAAAGGGGAAAAGACCCTCTGCCTGACTCTGGGCCATATCAGCAAAAGTGCAGAATGGACACAACTACAAACTGAGTCAATAAGCTGCAAACATTCATCACTGATGTTTAGTGAGTGAATATTTGTTCCTCAGTTCAAGAGAAGTTTCAAAAATTTCAACCTACAACTTACTGCACTTCCATTTCACCACCTCTAAACAGGGAATGGGATTCTGTACTCTGAGAGGCAATGCCAATAATTTTAATGTATACATAGGCCAGAAAATGCCTATGGGTCTTTTCTTGGAAACAGCCTGGAGGAGAAAAAAAAATCCTTCTTTGTCTGGACACAGCTTCACTAAAAATCAAACTTTCTGAACATGCAAAAGACAATGCAAAATAAAAATAATTACTTTTCTCCCAAAAGCTTTCTTCAGCTGATACGTCCTCCCTCTCCCTATTTATAGTATCCTGTTACTTGACTGTCATGTTCTCTGTCCTGAGGCTACTGGAATGCCCTGTCCTTGGCACAATCAGAGGTTAGCCGCAGTGACGTTACAGCAGCCTGCATGAGGACGATAAAAACCAGATTTGCTTCTCTGTCAGCCACCGCTGAAACACAGATGTTGAAAATTGTTTAAGATCATAGGGTTTGTTTCTTGTAATGACAAGCTGGCAGGAACTCCTCTTCTTGTTACCTATCAGAAAGAAGTTAGCTGCTTTTAACACAATCTCTCTTTACTGTTGTCTTAACTGTTCCTTCAGTATCGTTCTGACATAGGCAAAGTTTAAAATGTCATCATGTCACACATTGTAATTTAGAAAGAAATACTACTCTTACAAGAAAAAATGGCCCTCTTTGTCTGTTTTTAGGATGTAAGCACAAAATGGAAAATGCAGAAAAAATATTCAACCCTTAACTGTGAGTACTATGTAACTGTAAGCTTACCTTTACCAGTACCATCTAGTGCCTACCATTATTATCTCACATTTTCAGTATCTATAAGATATAATCATTCTTCAAGATATAAAAATTTTACCTATATTATTTATGTGTGTAGTATTATATACAGAGGAGCTTTGGGACAATGGTTCTATAGCAAGTTCCTGGTCTATGACAAAACAGAAATAATGACCAAGCATAAAGTCCCTTGCTCAGAAAGGGCCATCTGAAAGAGATCAGTCTGCTGAAAGAACTACTTGTGCTTTCTCTCATGGGTCTCATAGTCAATTCTAGTAATGAATCTGCAGCTCTGGATTTCATACATACAGGAGGCAGGTGATTAACATAGAAAAAAAAAGTATTTACCAGCAGTTAGATAGCTCAAACACAATGCTGGATGCAGTCTTGACAATCTTGTTCAGTACGCAGCCTTGGATGGGGTAAATTTCCAAGGAATCAACACTGGCAGGTCAGTCCAGAATGTTCTAAGAAAGAGAGAGATGTGATGGGTATAACTGGACTAATGACAAAGACTTTTCAACTGTAATTGGGCAAAAGTGTTCCACCTGCCACTGACTCTGCTGTTTTTCTTCCTGTTCCCAAGCAGTGTGAATCTTGCAATCAATAAATAGATAGGACTGTACAGATCTTTCATCTGCAAGAATCACGCACAGCTGTGCAGGAAATTGAGGTGGAACAATATAAAAACCCAACTAAATACAGCTAGGACTATGGACATTTGGACAAACTGGATTAAGCTCCCTGAAGAAAGTCGCAAGTAACTAGTTTAACAAGTCCACAAAATTAAACAGGGAATAGACAACCGCACAAGCCAGTTGCAAAAAAAGTGAGTAATTGTGTGCAAATATAACATTTAATAAACAGCACATTAGAAGAGAATAGGATTGCTAAATATATTAGTGTCACACCTGCTACTGTCTGTATTGCTTTTCTCCTTGTTTTCGAGATGACTTTAACTGTATTATCTATAAATAGATTAAACTGTAGAAGTCTCCTACCTACAAATAGCACACACAATGCTGCAAAAAACACCTTGCTGACACTGGTCTGAACAATAGAAAATATGTATTGTGTAATGGTGGAGAGGATGGTGGTGACAGTTGGTGATTGCTGAGGCTGAAATCTTCCACAGACCTGTGACAGCAATGGTACAAGCTTCTCTCCAGACTTTGCCATTATTGTTCTTCTACGTTGATCTGGACAAGATAATTCTGCAGGTGAAAAGATACACATAAACCTTGCCATTTTCTTTCCTTGGTTACCAAATGACATCTTGATATTACTTCTATTTTCTAGCCACTAGAAAATGCATTGCATAATCATATACTAAGACAAATATATGCCCTCAAATAATCTAACCTGCTGGAAGAAAATGAAGCAGTCGAGAACATACTGAAATATTTTCCAGCAGGGATAGGGAGCCACTCCCAGCAGTTGGCAAAAATCACTCAGAAAGAAAGCAGTGTTTACTTCTAATCTTGCACGTATCTTCTCTATCAGCACTTTCTGTGATTCTTCTGCTTAGTTGGATCTCATATTCAGCTCCACACAAGATCCCCTAATCATTCTCTGAGAGCCACCATTGTCAGAAGCCACAAACCTCTTTAAAGCTAAGCTTCTTCTTAGCAACATTATTCTTTTTTCTCAGAATCATACAAGAGGCTTGGTTTGCATTTCAGCTAGCTGATGCTTCAAGAATTACTTTCTTCTTCATCAAAACAACAGTAACATTTGCCTCTTACTCCAGTTTGGGGCAGTTCAGAAATTTGTCCTCCCTTTCTCGCTCCTACCCTGTTCAGCCCTCTTGCTCTCTTGCCAATATCGCGGCAGGCTATGTTCAGAGTCCAGTAGTACAGGGCAAGCAACTCTTGGCCTGCTGCAATTTGCAGCAGCCTTAGAAGAAAGCGCTTCTTACCCAATGCAGTGGTCAGCCAGGTTGTGTGCATCCATAAACAGAAACAACCGCCACCCCTCCACAACCCAGCTGCATGGCTGAGGAATGCTGGGCATTGCAGTCCGGGTCAGACGTGTGGCACACTCGGTCTCTCAGAACAGCAGGTACATTGTCAAAGTGCAGGATGCCTGGGATCTGGCCACATGCATCTGACCAGGCAAAGACACCGGCGTTTCATCTCCCTGCTATCTGTCTCCTGCAGAAGTGCTGAGATGAGCTGAAAATGCAGCATTTGTACTGGTGCAAAATTCTTCTTAACCTTTGTCTCATTGACATTATGCTGTGTTAGAAAAATGTTGTATTTGTTTTACAGTTTAATTCTAAAGGAAGTCCGGAAAAGTTTCCTGAAGAAGCACAGACACTACTTCATTTTAAAAATCTGTAAGAACGCTAAGTTCTTACTCGTTGGAACAAGTACTTTTTCTAGATCAAGTGCCATCTATTTTTATTACTACTTTCATTATGATGCAAATAGAAGATACTCTGATCTAGAAAGCAGATAAAATATTTCAACCATTACAAAGCAGCAACCTCAATTCATTATTTTTTAAATAAATGTAGCTCTTCTATCAGATCATGGCACATGGTAGTAACAACATAAAATATTCACTAGTAGTTAAAGTTTAGGAAACAACAAAAGTATTAAAGTAAAATCCTATGCTAAGTGAATTGTTAAAATTCTGAAATGAAGTTATTTGAAACTAGCTTTCATTTTATTCAGTTTTCCTGAGGAGTATTTACTGAAACTTGTAAGTTCACAAAAAATGTTGTTTTGAAACATTTTTTCTGCCAAGCTGTTTTAATTACACTTTCTGGCCAATTCTATATTTCTATAGACTTCTCTGCTGCTTTACTTCACAGATCCTTACGTGAAGTGTCACATCCTGGATGGAAGTAGAGAAATCCCCATTCAGCTTTCTAGTTGTACTGAAATCAGCTGTTCCAAACTTAGAGGTTAGGCATGTCACTAGAAGCTCAACAGCATTTTTGCCTCTTAAAGGCAAATGTTCAGTAGCAGCTCTAGTCTCATGTCAAGTTCAAATCCAGGTACTGGGGAGCATGTACTGCCTACAGGCACATCTGTGAAGATGGTGAAGCTCCCAGCCCTTGGTTCTGTAGCAGCTCTGCTCCACACCATTTGAAGTATGCCTCCATACTCCCATTAGCACCCATCCTAGCGGCAGATGATCTGTACTGGAGGTAAACTGAGGTGTGAAGTAATTACTCTTCTGAGGAGGTAAACAATATCGTGGGATTCCAGAAGTCTAACAATATTAGTGTTCTCTTTGGAAGAAGAGTTCCAGATTTGGTATACCTTGCAGCTAGAGATACAGTCTTTATATCTTCTCTAAAAAGTGCACACAAGTTGACCAAACAGTAGACAAGAGTCTAAATGTCAGGACATGTGGCAGACAAGATGGGATTCAGGAGACCTACTCCTGCCTACTTGTGTCTATCTTCCTGCCCCTTAATACATGATCAGTGTGGTATGTCAGAAAAGCAAACAAGCTCCGGACATATCTGAGCTCTAGGCACCGTCTCCAGCACGGGACAACTGAAGCTCCTAACACTGCTAGTCTGACTGACTGTCCCTTGAGCAGGGCAGAATTTTCTTTACAAAACAACATTTAAACTGAAAAATTATCATTCAGTGATCCCCGAATAGTTGCTTGTAAACACTTTAGGCTCTACAGATGTGCAGCAATCAATGTCTGGGCTCCTGGAGGTCTTCAGGTTGCCTCAGTGCTCGCTCATTCATAGGTATGGAAGCAGCAAGCTGTACCAGAGCTTGGCATAGCCTCAAAAGCCTGAAGCCATGAGTCAGGGTCCTAGGTTTCACAGCAGTCTCACAGGGCAGACCAGAGATACCCAGTCCTGCGGACTCCTGGTGTATCTGGAAAGCCATATGAACAAGGAGTAAGGGACCCCAGTGGTTTTAATTCTTGGGCTGTTTTCAGGGAAGACAACCACAATCTCAGCAGCCTTAGCAGCAGCTGAGTAGAACTGACATCCTTGTCCCTTACAAAGATGTTTATCACTGTGAAGGTTTTCAGTAGCCCTGCTTCTTTCACTGGGATATGTCTCTCTGAATTTTTCTGCATTTTTAGTAACTACACTGACAAAACTAGTTTCTGGTTCAAACCAAGACTCAGTCCAAGGCAAAAATATACTAAAGTAATCACAAGAGTTCAAGGAACTCGTTCACTGCATGACAGTTACCAAAGGCTGTGTGTGGCTGCTCTTTTATCATTTTTAGGCAGGTTCTCTTGCCTTCATGAAGATCACTGCAGCTTCTATTTAATCTAATGACCTTTGCAGAAACAATGGCAGAACTGAATAAGGGCACAGAGGCATTCTTGCCGTTAACCATTTTGGGAGAGTCTTGCAATAGTCAGGATTTGTGAGAGTCTCTGTATAAATGCAGCAGCATCAGACCAGCAATTCAACAGTCTTTCTCAGACCTATGAAATTTTCTTTTTGCTAATTTCTCATTCACCAGGTAATTGTTTTCCATGCTGTTTCATGTAGGAGAACATGAAGAACAAAGCCACAGATTTTAGACAGTCAATTATTCTTTGTATATCTCATAATAACTCTATATCAGATTAAGAATCTATTATGCTGCTACCATACCAACATAATTTATCATTTACTTATGTGGGTCAAGAATTAACTGACTTTCAGTTCAAAACATCTCTATTACTTTTACCAGTGTACAAACACGAAAACATTGCTAAGACCTAGATGGACCAACAGTTCCTGACTCTTTGAGCCTTTGCTGCAGTAGGAACAGCAGTAATACAACGCCAGAGTCATCTGTTAGTATTCCAGTTTACTGCAGCCAAAATATGAGCCTTACTTCCTACTGTCAACAGTGCCCTTGGTCATCCACAGGGTTTTGCCCTCACAAGAGAGAGAGGTTGATTTGTTACCTGACTTTCTGCTGGGAAAGGACAATGTCTTATGAACCAAAAGCCCACTGAAGAATGCCCTCCTTGGTTGCTCTAGCCCTGGTCAGGTCCCAGGCACTGCAGCACTGGTCTTGGTTTTGTGCCCTGAAAGGTGGGGAGTTGATGTAATTCGTGCTACAATCACTTCTGCTCCTGCGTAAGGTTTTACTGTCTTGGCCTTGTTCTGCAGCTTATGTTGACAGAAGCTGACTTAGACAAGGATTAAATATAGTTGTGCCTCAGTGCGACTATTCACACATACAAAGAAGGTGATGAAAAATAAATGAAGAGTGCATTATAGTTATTTTACTTTGTAATATATTTAAAAGCTGTCTCCCACTGCTGTTCCCATTTTCCAAATTTGACTGGAAGCTGGGACCTAATTCTCCACTGCTTTGCATTTAACAGGGAAAAAATACTACAGTAATGATAAGGTAGCATTCTGCAACTCCCAGTTTTTAAATATGTAAATACAAGGGCATCGCTGAGAATCAGAGCTAGACAGCAAGATTTTTAACTGAAGTCAAATGAGCTTTGCTGATTTAACCAAACCAGTTACCCAGATTTGGGTCTATAGATCTTGTCTTTACTAGAAGCTTAATGTGTTTCACGTTTGAACTTTCCAAAGAAATCTGACCGCAACTGACTGACAAGCCCACAGCTGCACAACCAAGCAGCTTGCACTTTTCATCTGAAGTCATATTTCAGAAAATCAAACTCTTCATTCATATGAGCTATCCTAAAGAGGCATAGAGAAGCTAATACAAAGAAAATCATAGATAGCTTTTGCCACATATCCATTTAACTGTCAAGTGAAGACAGAATCATATTTAATTATCACTACAGTCATTGCTGATTAATGCCAAATATTTTCATTTCAGCCTTCTGTATACTTTTGATGGTCTTTGTCAATTGTGATTAACAAGATATTTGTTCCACAATGCTAGATACTAATGAACTCGAGTGCTTCCTGTTCATAAACACTTTTTTTCCCCTGTTGGTGCTCACAGATTCTACTTAAATAAAGCTTCATCGCTGTATTATACATAATGATTCACAAAATTTATTTCATTGTCTGTATGCAAGAAAGGTCAATAATTTCTCAGGTAAAGACTAGGGCTTAATTTTAACCTCACATATACTAGTATTTTGTATTGCTTTTCTTGATTTTTTCCCATTTTGTTTCTCTATTTGGGGGAGGGGTGCTGTCTGAGGACCTCCCAGTACCTTACTATGGGTGGCATAAGAACACAAGATGGTGACAGAATGATGCAGACTTCTTCCAAGAGATTAAGAACGTGAAGACAGCATCAAAAACACTGACATTGGGAAAATCCCAGAGAGCTCACCTATTTGGCAAAGAAGGACTTGGTAAGTGGGAAAGAAGTCACAGAGATTATGAGTTTGAGTGATATCAAACATATCTCTTCAGCGAACAACACTATACTTTAAAGACAAAAATACTATATTAAAAAAGCAAGGCTATTCGTAACTCTAGAGCATTTTAGGAAATAACCTCTAGCAAACAAACAAATCAAGAAGGATGGTTATGCTGCAAGAGCTACAGTGAAACAGATTTCAAAATGTCCTGATTCTAATATAAAGAAAGGTGACCTCAGCAAGACAGTGAAATTTTTAAAAACAGAGGAGACTCTTGAACAAATGGATATGCTAGCAAATGCTGTAAAATATTTGCGATACAGTCAGCTCCCTGGTTCTAAGAACATTTCACTTTTGGTGACAGGTTTGCTGATCATCAACTTGTCACAAAGATGCAATTTTAAAACTTAAACCAAACATGGATTTTTTAAAATCCAGAGTCTTACAGACCTCCTTCTTTAGTGTAAATGAGAGAGTCTGAAATGCTGCTATTGAGGATTGTGCATAAAAATACTTACACCAGTGAAACAGCACCCAAAAGGCTTTTATTTCAAAAGAAAGAAACTTTTCGGTTAATATAAAAGAGGATTTCTCCATATGGAACAGCACACCTAGAGTATGAGGAAGAAAACTTCAACAGTTTAGCTATCAATGCTAGGTGCTTCATATTTTGGAGAAATTACATTGGGAAACATTTTCAAATGAGGATCAAAATTATCTATAAAAATCCTCTGGCATATGCTGGAGGGGAAGAAAGCTGAAAAACTAAACAAACTCATTGTATGGCAGAACAAGATAAAAATGACCCTTGTTATCTCCGTGGCTGGATTTGGTTACCAAACCATTATCATTAAAATTCAGAGACGCTGAATAAAATTATGAAATAAGAAAAAATGAGCACAGAAATCATTCTTGAAATGTTGCAAGTAATAGTTGAACAAAAAACCCTCAGCAGATGTGTATTACAGTACTGTAATCTTGGGTCCATGAAACACTTTAAAAAGTGTGAACACTTGCTGAATGTAGTCAATAATACAATAAAATATTTAAGCAGCAATTCTCTGCTTATAGTGAAGAATAACTTAGAGGAAATATTAAGCCATTAGTTACAACCCTGTGTGGGAGCTCATGCAGGTGGAATTTATCTGGTAAAGTCCAGAAACTTTGAAATGAACTTGTTGCCCCTCTCTGGTCAAAACAAACAAATCAAGCCAAAGAGTAAAAAGAAATTTTTCAGAAAGATTCCAATGGCCAAGAATAAAACATGGTAACCTAAAACACATAAAAGGAGAGGGGGTAGGATGTAAAAACCCAGTGGTAGCATATTTCAAACAATATGCTAGGGTCATGTGTATCAGATCCTCTGTGGGATGTGGCATTAAGAGATGATTATGACTGGATTATAAAATGGCAAACTAATTCTTATTATAGCAATTACATGACGTTTTCTCCAAAATTCTGGCACCCATGAAATATCACCTGGTAATTAAAACTGTATTTACTAATTGGTCACAGAAGTGACAAACTATTGAGTAAAAAAAAGATCAGATCTCAGAAATGTCTCTTAATCAGAAGGAAAATAAAAATACTGTCATATCTTGATTGAAAGAAACTGTGGTAAACAAATGATTTCTTACCAGAAGGAAGGGGAAAGGCAAGGGAAGGAGAAAGGGGGAGGTTCAATATAAATATGTACTGTTTGCCTACATTATTTATAATATTTCCAGTCCAGAAACAAACTAGGCTAGCTTCATTAGAAAGTATAATGCAAAGCTGAAGTTTCCATGATCAAGATTATGTCTAGAATATATGATTCATAGCTAGTTTTAAAAGACAAACTGCATAAAAACTATTAAGTTATTTAGTCTAGACTGTAAATATGAAATAACAGCAAAAGACTGAGATGAGATCACGCAGATGATAAATACTTTCTCCCAAACTAACTGTCATACAGGATTCAGTATGATCTAGTTTACAGAATGTGTATTTCTCCATCGTTATCTCACAAAATACATAATATTGCCCCAGATGTCTATATGAAATGCAAAACAGTCTGGTTTTCCTTCATACATACAATATGGGAGTACTAGATGGTAAAAATATTTTGAAACTCCATCTTTAAAGCAATAAAAAATTGCTAGAGACAGAACTTGAACAGGACTTATAGACATGTATATTGGGATTTGGTCCATTCAGAAGATTTAAGATGGGCATGAGGAAGCTACTCTTGTTGTTGCTCTTTGCAGGGAAAAAAAAAGCAATCTTAAAACCATGGACTCCAGCAACAGCTCCTGCTATATATCGCTGGAAAAAACTATTAGTACCGAATCTAATAATGGAAGACTTGACATATTCTGTGAGAATAGTGCCAAAAAAGTCTCCAAAATGGACAAAAGTGGCAGTATACCTTGCAAAGAGGAGACAGCAGAAATACTAAGCTTATGGAGAAGCTTTGAGACAGATAGTATGATCTTGTGAAATTAAAAGACACAAAGAACATTCCAAGGGAAAAATCATTGCATTGGATAGTCCTCCTTCTCTAATCTGCTGTACTGCCTCTCTCGCAATGCATTTTCACCTCCTCCATACTAGCAAATAGTCAGGTCCAAAATAAAGGTCTCAGAAAGCTAATAGAAAAGATTAAATTCATACCAAGTTATGGTAGTATTCATACAATTTGAAAAGAGAGGACAGCTACACTTAATATATACTTATGTTTTCTTAGTCATGCAGAAAGTTGTCTTAATGCCTGTCACAGTAACTACAACAGAAATATTCTATTACAAATGGCTAAAAATATATACTTTTTATTTTGAAAACATTTTATTTTAATTTCTCAATTAAAGCATTCCTTTTGTGGTTTCTCTGTTTCTTTTTTACGCTCAAGTGCTTCATTTTACAGAGGACCAACAGACAGTTAATATGCAAAGAGAAGCAAAGAAATATGAGTTTAGCGGGGCAGATCAAAACCAGCTTCCTTCCTTCAGCAGCTTGGCTACTCAGATTAATTTAGGACTACATTATCACATGGGTGAAACTGTTCAGAGGCACAACATCTTTGCTTATTCTGAGATTTGCAGGTGTAAATTGCAGCTGTATATATGCTTTCCAAGTAGCTAGTACAAGTCATGTCAGTAAAAGTTCTGTAATTATTTAAGAAATGGAGATGACCTTTAAGGTCTCTTCCAATCCAAGCCATTCGGTGATTTTGTGATGTTGGATGAAAATAAGGAAGCAAACACAGCCTGGTCAAAAAGCTAGACACATGCCAGGAGAAAGAGGACCTAATTTCTGTCATTAGAAAGCACATTTGACAGAAAATTTTGCTAATTTTTGTTGAAATTCTCACTTTAGAACTAACCTTCCTCAGCTGCGATCTTGCCTTGTTTGAGTCAAGAGGGGCAGAAGTCTGGACTCAGGTTGGAATGAGAGCAGAGTTGAGCGAAAGCCCTTTGTACCACGTCCAACTTCTCTACCTGTGATTTTGCTTCCCAGAGTCATGAAGAGGAATTAAAACAGGTGAGACACCTCTGCTCTGCAACTCTAGTCCATGCAGACTAAATGCTGTGCTATTAGTATGTTGAAACCAGGAATTGGTATCCTCTGCACATTTGGAGTTAAGTTTTCTATACAAGAATGAACTGCACTGGGAGTAACACAATCCCACACAGTATTGATGTAACCCTCCTAATATTTCCTGCTTTTAAAGTCTACAAATTAAGCATTGATACCAGCTTTTAAATGTCTGCTTTCACACCAAAAGAAAACAAGAAGAAAAACTAGTGATACAGTGCAGGACTAGGCATCAATATATTTATCAATTTCAGGCAGTTTCCACGTCTGGAAGTATTTTGTGCTTCAAAGCGCTGCTGAAGGAGCAGTATTAATGGTAAAGCAAAAAATGCAGTTCTGCCCAATAAACAATTCAAAATTAAATAGAAAATAGTTTATGTTCTCTTTTCTGCAGTTTCTTTCTGTTCAGATGAGGCCAAATGACCTTGACATTAAGACTCCAAACCATATTTGTGAGATCAGGTTTCCATTCCCAGCCTCTGCTGAAGAACTGCTGTATCATCTTGAGCAAGTCACTTTCCCTCTTTGTGGCCTCAATTTCCATCTGTACACACGGAGTAATATGACATTCATACGCAACTTCGTACAATTTATTACATTTTAAATTGTAAAGCAGAGACTGAGTCTTGTTGCTTGTTCACATAGACACAAAAACTATCCTATTTTTGTCTTCCTGCTATTCAGAGAATTTTGTTGTCTGCTGTGCCTCCGTATTTGTGCTTAGAGCCTGAACTGCAAGTGCCAATGTACCGGGATGAAAGCTAATCTCTCAGCATTGCCAGCCTGTCTACAACTAGGCAATACCTAGAATCATATTAAAAACTCTATCCTTCTCTTTCTTTCTCACCCTCTCACACGCATGCACACCAAGCCACCTGTCTGCACCAGTCTGACAGCCAAAGAACGTTCCAGAAAAGCTTCCAAATTCCTCTGGGATTATCTGAACCATATCTTGTTAAAGCTTTGTTTCAGTATTTTTATTACAAGCACAAGGATTTATGATGGCATAAACTGCAAGTTGCCTACTGTATGGCCTATCAGAAATAACAAATAAAAAAAAAAGTTTATGAGATCCCCATCCTGCAAGTGTAGTGCATTACTCACCTAAGCGCAGAACTGATCTGCTTCAAGCAATGAGACACATGTTCTGCCATCATGGAAGGTGCATGTCTCCTACGCAAGGGATCCAAACGAGTGAAATGGCTGTGGAAAATTCCTGCAAACAGCAAACCTGTGTCTTTACCTCATATGTCATATTACATGGCGTAACACTGCAAACTATACTTTGGAAAACCACCCTGCACTACAAACTGAAGTGTGCCAGCATCTTTCGTGCCCAGCTCTACTATTTTAATGATCCGTGAAGGAATCTAGTGTCATTGTCACTCTTCCATTGTGTCATGCTCAACTCTTGGACTAAAGACCATCCATCAGTATCCCTCAAGAAAGCTCCCAGTAATCCTATACTACACAAGTTCCTGATACACAAAGCTAAACTAAATTCATACACAGCTTAGAAATATCTAGAATAATCTCTCATCAATTTAGCACAGACCTCCCAGCTATTCTCCAAAGCAGAGTTAAGAACAGAAGACCTTTTCACAGACTGCTTCAAGAAAACTGTTTGGCAAAAGGCTGCGTATAGGACTGCTATAGACCTTATGTTAAAGATGAGGGGGAAAAAATTCCTTCTATCCAATAAACAGTAAAAAATAAAATAGAAAACGGTTTATATTCTTTATGCTGCAGTTTCTTTCTGTTCAGCAAAGGCTGAATGACCTTGACAACAAGGCTCCAGACCACACTTGTGAGATCCAGTTTCCATTCCCAGCTCCTGCTGAAGAATTGTAAGACTTAAGAAGCCTCTGCTGTTGCACAAAGATTGAATTTCATTAACATGAAACAAACAACTCAGGGCTCAGAAAGATGCAAAGTGGATCAAAAGGTTAATTCTTCCTTTGATGGAACAAGAAAGAGCTTTTAATACTTCAGCATACCCACAACACTGACAGTAATACGGGATTGTGAGGTTGTCAGTCGCAGATGACTGAAAGGTGATAGCATTAGCCACTTAGAGCACAGCTGGGCCTGAGTCCTGCCGGGTGATAAACGTGTGATAAAGCACTTTCACTGTCAAACAGCAGAACACATAAAACACATGAAGATTTCATTGCCAGAGCACAATATTCTCAAACAGAAATTATAGCTCTCTGAAAGAAGCTTTGTTCTGAGGAAAACAGCCCCACTGGGTTTGGATTACTATGGTGGCACTCCATCAGTGTCTGCAAGATTTCATCCCATGCAGATGAAACCTGATTGCAGGCCTCCTTTTTCCTTTTACCTTTTTTTGTTTTGGGGTTGTTTTTAGGTGGGGTTGTTTTTTGCGGGGGGGGGGGG
>Ga0065711_1005408_pt1 | contig 20300 bp, 8 predicted proteins | sample Hoacrofraction12_FD_59098 | JGI IMG/M metagenome (GOLD analysis project Ga0065711, IMG submission 59098) | Hoatzin crop microbial communities from Cojedes, Venezuela - Epithelial fraction 12 v2 (version 2) | ecosystem: Host-associated > Birds > Digestive system > Esophagus > Crop | place... | reverse complement strand
GGCCAAGTGCCGGGTCCTGCACTTGGGTCACAACAACCCCATGCAACGCTACAGGCTTGGGGAAGAGTGGCTGGAAAGCTGCCCAGTGGAAAAGGACCTGGGGGTGTTGGTCAACAGCCGGCTGAACTTGAGCCAGCAGTGTGCCCAGGTGGCCAAGAAGGCCAGTGGCATCCTGGCTTGTATCAGGAACAGTGTGGCCAGCAGGAGCAGGGAGGTGATTGTGCCCCAGTACTCAGCGCTGGTGAGGCCACACCTCGAGTCCTGTGTTCAGATCTGGACGTCTTACTACAAGAAAGACATTGAGGTGCTGGAGCGTGTCCAGAGAAGGGCAATGAGGCTGGTGAAGGGTCTAGAGAACAAGTCTTATGAGGAGAGGCTGAGGGAGCTGGGGCTCTTTAAGTCTGGAGAAGAGGAGGCTGAGGGGAGACCTTATCACTCTCTACAACTACCTGAAAGGAGGTTGTAGTGAGGCAGGTGTTGGTGTCGCCTCCCAAGTAACTACCAATAGGATGAGAGACAGTGGCCTCAAGTTGCATCAGGGTAGGTTTAGATTGGATATTAGGAAAAATTTCTTTACTGAAGGAGTGGTCAGGCATTGGAACAGGCTGCCCAGGGAAGTGGTGGAGTCCCCATCCCTGGAGGCATTCAAAAAAACGTGTAGATGTGACACTTCAAGACGTGGTTTAGCAGGCATGGTGGTGTTGGGTTGATGGTTGGACTTAATGATTTTAGAGGTGTTTTCCAACCTTAATGATTCTATGATTCTCAAACCCCTGGATGTCTAGCCGCTTTTTAGCGAAATGAACATAACATGAGAGTGGCCTTTTGTGGAAGAGCCTGGTGGGCTGGCGAACCTGTGCTTGGCAGTGGCTCTGGGACAGGCTGGCACAGTGGCTGGAGGGAGATGCAGGTGGTGTGGGGTGGGTGGTTGGTGGAGCCTCCTGTCAGTCTGTGCCACCCTGCTGCTACGGCATGGTATGCAGAAACGTCCCTGTGCCACTGTCTGCAGAACGTTCCTGCGCAGGGTCACAGCCCTCAGCCTGCAACAAGAGAGAACACACCCATTAACTGGGCAAGATAGGTCTGTAATGAGAGGATACATTTCCTTCTGTGTGTAAGGGGAGTTTTTCTACTGTGGCTTTCTCTTGATTTTAATTAGAAAAAAATAAAATGCATATTCTGAAGAGATTTGGACCAAGGTGGTTTGCTCTGTTTTGTAGTTAAGAAGATAGATTCAGAGAAGTGATATGGAGCTGTGTTTATTTAAAAAAAAAAAAAAAAAGTGGGGTTCTCCCTCCTTGCATTTCCCCTTGCTTGCCCCACCATTCCACTCCTGAAGTTTTCCAGCTGCTCTTTCTGTTCTTTGTGGAACATCTGGAGAAGGACTGCTTCAGCTGAGGGAAGTGTGAGACACAGTAATGGATAAATGGAGACAAGCCTGAACACATGGCATGCTCATCCAGTTTCTCCCCCTCCTTGCACTCAAGCGGATAGAGTTTTTCACTTCTTGTACAAAAGAAATGAAAGTTATGTGTTGCACATAATGGTTTCTATTGATGGCTTATATTGGTTTTTTTTTTCAGTTACATCTTTTTTCCTTGGCCTGTATTGGTACATTAGTCTGTTAAGAGGCATGAAGAAATTGCCTGGAAGCTACTGTGTTTCTCAGCCAGAAAAATTATTTTCAGTGTTTCCTGTATGTGTCTTAGTGTAGGTATCTGTAGGTACTAATGCACATACACTCTGCACAGTTAAAACCTTTCTTGGGGTTATAAAATACTTCAGTCTACTGTATTATCCTTGAGCCGATGTGAACTGAAATTACTGAGCCACAAATAGTAAGTACACTCCTTTGCATAAGCAGCTGGGGTAAACAGTATTATTTGAGCATTAATCAAATTCACACTACCATTGATTTAATTTGTGGCACACATTTCACTTTGTAAGAAGAGGAGGCCTCGAATATGGAGCAAGGGAGAACGCAAGTTCTTACTTTCAAGCCAGTGGTTAGTGTCTTATTTTTCTGCTTTCCAGCAAACAGAGTAGGTTTCAAAAGACAGTCAGTCAGAAGGTGTGTTGGGAAAGTGGGATCAGCAGAGAAGCACCCGATGGGAAGGAAATTCCACATATGGAAGAGGGTGGCCATGCATGCTAGTCGTCAGGGCAAAGAAGCAACCAATCTAACGAGCAGTGGATGAGGGAGGTTAGGGAGAGCTTATTTGACTTTATTCTGGTAACTATCAGCAAGAGCAGTTTGGATCTGCTGATTTCTAGACTTGAAGCACAATTTACTGGGATTTTTTATGTTAAATCAACTTATGAAGTGTTTTATTCATTGCATAAAATATTTTTGGGGGCATTAATAATAAAAAAACTTCTTTGTGGAGATTATTTTGTGCAACTTTTCCAGGAGTCAGGCTGGTTTGTATATATAAATGTGGCAGAGTCTTAGAGAAGAAAAAGCTATCACCTCACCTTATAAATGAAAATAAGAAATGAAGATGTAGAAGCCACGGCAATCATTTGATGAAAACTAGCTAGGTAAGTGCCTAAACAGGAAAGTTCAACATGGCTGTGTAATGCAAAGCGTCGGCTCCCTTTTCAGATTTTTGTAGTGTACCACAATATCAAATAGGGAAGCCACACAGGTCACAAGTTGTGCTGTGTGCAATAGAAATTTGGGACTTGAAAGACTAACAGGAAAAAGAATTGATGTAAGGAATCCTTAAAACCTAAATAATCACCATTTTTGTGTGCTTAGAAAGCGGAGATGAGTAGGACCAAAACTGAGATGTAAAAAATGAGATGTGGTGTACTTGTGGAGAAGAGGAGCTGGAGCAAAGCCTTTCTGCTTGAAGTGTCCTAATGGGCTTGCCGAGAGGAGTGTAGTGTTGCTTGGCTTGCTGCTGATTTGGCAGCCTCTGTCTCTTCACTGCATTTTTCATGTGTGCCCTTCGTTTGTTTCTTTTTTTTCCTTTTGTATCTTACTCATCAGAATGTGAGGTAAAAGGCTGTTACTGCAACACTCTTGTTCCAACCAGCTAATGCTAACCAGCTTTCTCAGAGAACATAATCCTTACACAAACACCTTAACTCATGAAGGAAGAGGGTCCGGTGCGACGTAGGTTTTCTTCATGTACTGGGATTTCATCTGTGTTTTCTCCAAGAGCTGATGGCCGAAAGCTTGTCCGGAATGCTTCATTTGGAGGATATAACGAACTCTCTCCTACTTTACCAGGTTTGTTTTGGTCTTGCATTTCTTAAAATGTACAGAAGACAATATAATTTCCACCTCAAATTTTTCAGCTTGAATTAAAGTAATGTACTGAGATGTTGGTAGAAATCAGAGAGAATATTGCTCGTATGCATTTAGATAACAGCTCTTTGTAGTGGCAAGATTTGTAGATAGGCAAGAGAGTAAGTTAGGTTACACTGCAGCAAATTTCTCTTTAAAAGGCATTTGTGTATTTGATACTGACTGGAATATTTGTTTTCTTTGTTTGGGCTTTTATGACTGGAGTTCTGTCATACGGTTTGTAAACATCTTCCTCCCTTGTACTTTCCGCTCCCCCCTCACACAATGGACTTGCTTTAAAATAGTGAGGTACAGCAGAAGGTTTTAATTTAGCTATAGCTACTAAAGAATCTGCGTGCTTGTCATCAGTGGTTTAACATAAAATGAGACGATAGAATGAGTTAGGGCTAAAAGCATAGCCTTGCTAAACTCTGTAGTGCAAGATTTTTAAGATCTTTAACACTAGAAAGAGCTTGAATCTCCTTTTGCTCAGATTTGTTGTCATATGAAAATCAGCACTGGAATATTGAAATTAATTTCTAGAGTTTAATTGTCCATATGCTTTTGATGTAGGTACCGTAATTTCAGCAGTTCACTTCAGGAAACTTCGATGCTTGATAATGTGTTACAAGGTCACCTCTTCCTGAAAGGGGACATTGTAGAAATTCTGCATTCTTACCAGAATTACCGTGTATGTGTGATTTGTCTTTTGCATGTGCACATACGCACTTTGTTGTAGAGTCCCTTGGGGACAGAATTCTGGGACGGCGGGGGGATAAAATAGTTTTTACTTTTTATTGTATGCCTTGTGCAGAATGGCTCACTGAATTTGTAAGCCCTGGCTCTGGAGCCATGGAAAAGAGTGAGGGTGCAGAGCACAGGGGAGGCTGCAGGCTGGCAGCGAGGGAGCTCTCTGCATCGCTGCCTGGTGCTGCCTTTGCAGAATCACCAGAGCAGCGTGTTCAACCGCAGGCAGCTGGGAGCAGGTGCTTGGGATGCCAGGTCCTGTTAAACCTCATGTTTTACCCTATAACGTTTCCTTTCACTCTGCTGCAGGAAATTACTAGCCTTCTACCAGGCATGTAACACTGAGTTTTATTCAAGCTGCTCAGGAAATAAAGATCTCAAAGCTTGAAAGCATGGAGTTGGCAAGTAGACAGATCCTCCCTGCCTTTAAGATAAATGAATGTAATTTGGCAATTACTGAAACAAAAAGGAATTCGCTTCCTTCATGTACAGGATTCTGCATTAAAGCTGATAGCTGTCTGCAAGTGGACAATGAGTGACTTCTTAAAATGCAGAACAAATGGAAAACAGTTTTTAATGAAAAAAAAAGTGTAAACATATAACTAAAAATGTTTTATCTTTTGGAATCTTCTGTATATCTGAAGAATATGACCAATATTAATATGCTGGAAGTTATAGTCTTTCAGTTTGGTGTAAGCAAGGGTTAGTAGTTATGGCCTGTCTAAAAGATACTCGTATAGTTACAGTGAGGACATTCTTTGGTTATTATTATTTGTTTTATGTGGTGTTTGCACAAGAAAATGTGACCATGAGAAAATACCTAAAAGAACTTTGCTACCTTTTCTGATTACTTCAGTTTCAAAATCCATGGAGGAATCTGGATTAATTAATATGGTATTGTATTCTTAAAACTGGTTGTCACCAAGCTTTTGAAAATCAGTCAGCTAAAAAGACTATTTGTCTCCTGTATTCAATTCTTTAAAAATATTTTTTCTTTTTTTTTTCTGCCATGTTTATAACACCAGTATTGGTATCTCCCACTAAGTATAGCTCATAGTTCTTCCAGAAGCATATAGTTTTTCAGCTCAATTATTCACTCTTGACAACTGTATATGCACACTAGTAATCAAATCAAGCTGTTGCTTGCTTTTCATTTGAAAGTCAGTAATATTGTTCCTTGGCTTTTTTTTCTTTTTGGATAAAATAGATTTGTCATTAAAAAGTAACATGTTTTTTCTCATGTATTTTTGTCAGGTTTCCTAATTGGAGATGGTATTTGAGAGGTACAAAACCAGTATTTGAGATGTAGGAGATATTATGTGGTTGGTTTTGTTTTTTCCCTTCCCTCAAGATTGATTGAAGGGACAGATTGCAGATGCAATTTTAAAGAATGATACCTGTGTTACGCGTCAAAATTGAAATCTCTTAACTAAACAGTTCTGTTTTAAAATGTGGCCTACCACAGACTTTATCCTAAAGATTCTTTAACACTAATCTTGCAATATATATACCCCTAATTTTTTGTCAAAGACAATGATTTGGAGGATTTTTTCTTCTGGTATTAACAGCATGTTCCAGGTCAGTCTCTAAAGAAGCATCAGTTGGTTTTGTTTCATTGGCATCGTGCATATGTGGTGTTCTGGTTGTTCCAGTTGCGTGCGGTTGTCAGGCTCTTACATCTGTCTGAAAGCTCATCGTGAGTTCTCACGTAGATTTCTGCCTGCGGGTTTTGGAAGGACTTGCCAAGTGCTCACAGTAGGAATATACTAATGGACAGTTTCCCTTGGTTTCTGAGGTCGTACCATGAAGTGTAGCTGACTGCACTGGGGTTTGGATCAGCTCTCAGCCCACGGGGACTGTGATGTTAAGACAAGGAAGATCACACTGGGAGAAAGACTGTTAAGATGTAGCGTTGCTCGGAACACCATCCCTCATGTCCAGAACTGTTTCAGAGGCTACAGTAGTGGAACTTGTGTTTAAAATAAAAAAGTAAAAAGCATCTGCAAGTGTCTTAAATAATACTGGGAGCTCGATCTGCAGGTCTAAAGGTTGCTTCAAACTGCACTTACTTGCTGTCCCCTAACTCTGAAAATTGCTCTCATGAGATTAGGTAAAAATGATACTCAAATCCAAGAGATTTAATACAGAGGAAATTGTGGAAAGGGACTGTATTTTCAACACCTGAATTTGTGCATTGTGAAATGTGAGCTCAGGTTGTCTTACTTAAAAGTTACTGATTGAGTTACAGGATGTTAAACAACAAGTGAGCTAAAATATTAAGCCCCAAACCACTGCTGATAAACACTGAAAAACTTGAAACACATTCTTTTTATTCGACCCTCCCTCTAGGCGTTCATACCCTGGCAGTTTCTGCTCCAGACACTGACTTCAATGACTTTTTGTGGTGTGATTTTCAGTACCTCTGGGGCAAATAAAGCTACAAAGAGAGCAGTAGCGCAAAGCATCATTTAGAGGCACAGTTCTCTTGGCTTTGCTGTTGTCTTTGTCAGAAATCCATGGCAAAATTTGTTGTTCATAGCTGGTAGCAGGAAGGGAGAAAACAGTATTTGTTATTATTGATTCTATGAATATAATTGTTCTGATGTTGTTGTTTCCTTGACCAAGTATTTCCACGGCAAAGTGTGTATCGTCCTCAGCTTGGGCCCATATTTAGCTTTTTGCTATGTTTCAGCACAAATTTCCCTGCAGGTACTAGTATCAAACTGTTCTTTTCAGAAGAAGAAAGACTGCTTACGGTATTGAGGTCCCTCCAGCGTAGCAGAGGCTGTCCTGACGCTGGATGAGGCTGTGTCTGCATCAGCAGCTGAATTACAATTTATTTTTTTCTATGTAGATTTTATCACGAGGGGAAAAGCCTGCTGTCTGTGTTCTGAGTGAGCTCATTCCTTCCACAGAGGGGAAGGTTACAAGTAGGGTGGTGTGGGATGTGAGGCTGACTGGTCAGGTGTCCTCACAGACCAAGATGGAGCTGTGCAAGGTGTCCCAGGATCTGCAGCACCCTGGCTTGGGTTCGCTAGCAAACCCCTCGAGCAGCCCGTGGCTGTGCGTGGGAGTAAGGAAGGGGAACAGTGAGTGTGGTGGCGTGTTTATAAATCCCGAAGTACACACACCTCTGCGACGCAAGATACTGCAAGCAAAGGGGTGAAGTGCAGGGAAACGCACCTGGGCTTTGGTCTTCGTGTCTGATTCTCTGGGACACAGCACTTCCTTCTGTTTTCATTGGTGATACCAATGAAAAGCCTGTTTATGAAAATAAAAACATATGTATGATAGATAAGGATGTGTAAGGCCCTTAAAGCTGCTGTGATTTAGAAAGCAAGCTGTGAATTATAGCTTCTCTTCTGTAAGAACAATCCTGACTTAGCACTTTCTTGTTGATTCCCATCACTAAGTCTTTTGTACGTACATATAAATAAACAAGTCAAAACTGGAAAGCCATTAGAAAAAGCCTGCGTAGCATTTTCGGTGAAACTTGGTTTTTAACTGGGAGTTTCTTTTGGGTGTGGGGGTGAGGAGAAAACCCCATTACTGTGATTCTGGTGTGTGTTCGACTGCCTAAGACTGCCATCAAATCTAATAACTTCTCAGTGAACTAAGGCAGATCTGTCCTCTAAGGCTTAAAGCAACTTTTGTTTTGTTTCAGCACCTGATGACTGCTGCTGTAGAAAACAGGCTTTTGTATTTGGTGTTGTGTAGGAAATGTGCCTTCTGGCTTCTGGATTGTGACATGCCTGTTTGGGGTTTTCTGCATTCTCTAGTCCTACAAATCTGCCTGTCCAGGTGCATCTTCCCTGTGGTCAAATAGTCTTCTGCATTATAGGTTTTCATTAGCCAAAACCCCCGTCACAGATGTGTTGGAAGGATTTCAAAAAGATGGGTTTCATGAACTGTGCACGGAAGTGCTTCTCTAAAGACATGAAAAGGTTTCTTTCTGTAAAGGCATGTAAAGTTTTCTTAGTGTAAACGTAAAATGAAATATCATTGTATTGCAGTATATAATTTTTTTAAAATACGGTCGCAAAAAAGAATCTCTGCAAAATGTAGTAGGTATAAACAAAAACCTGAAAAGACTGATTACCAGACCAAGACTAAAAGGAATCTCAGGTTTCTCACATAACCTGAAAACCAACCTAATGCCTCTATAACTTAGTGAAACTTCCCAAGATGTGTGTTTGTGACAGATGAATCAGTCCTGTCTTCGAGTTTCTGGGTATTGTAAGTTGTGGAAGGGTGAAGATAGGATTTAAAAAAAAAAAATCCAACACTGCTACAGAGAATTAATAAAAATTCTTTCAAAGCTCATAAAGTTTCCCCGCACAGTCCCCTAAGAATGTGAAATCAAGCTGTTTCTCTGATAAATCTTTTCATTTTAGAGATCTAAGTACCAATTTGTCTTTCAAAATTCAGAACATGTTCAAACTGAAGCACAGAAGAGCTTTTAGTGTCTGTTTATGCAATTTATCTGCTGATGTAATGCCCTCTGGTGGGCTGAAGTTCTGAGGTACCCCTGCCAGAGCTGTGCAAGGCTTTTCCGTGGCGTGGATTATTCCTGAAACTCATGTATGACTTCATGTTTATCTGCCTTCTATCTGGAGGGCATGCAGCTGATGGCATTTTTACTTACTCAGATAAATGCATTGCGCAATTTGTTTTATTCCATTTATAAAAGCTTTATGCTACCACCAATCTCTTCAAAGAAAATGGATCATTGAGATTTTCTGTCTCATAACTGTAGCAGGTTATTTTTCCTTAACATATACTGAGAAGCGAGCATCCTCTTCTGTGGCACACAGCAGCTGCACAGCAGCACTGATGCCAGTTGTGACCCCCCTTTCCGGTCTCACGCATATACTGGCTACAGCCATTGTCTCACTTTGCTTTTTTGGATACTGAGAAGGTGTGGGGTTTGTACTGCAAGTCACTCACAGAAGATAAATGTGGAATTTCAACAACTGTTTTAATATAAAGCCTTGCAGTTAGGCTTATGCAGCGTCAAGTTGAAAGTAGAAATTCAAGGCTTACATAATCAACTTTTTTCATTTTCTTGCAAAAAATTGACTGGCGATCTTAATCAGTGTTTTAGATGTGCTTTCATGTAGGTGGTATTTAACAATTATTTCTAGGTACAGAAATGAACAAACAAAAAAAGGCTTTATTGAGTGTTCTGCTCTGTGTGTGCATATATGCAGATAGGGGAGAATGAAAAGATAAAAGGACAAAAGTTTGCGCACCATATTTACGACTCAGGTTATTGGATAGGGTGCAGCACCATCCAGATAGAGTGGACTGTTCTCACCTCTTAGCGGGTATTAAATTAGTTTATATTGTAGTAGCTGCTATGTTTTCAGCAGACGTGGTGGGCTGGTGTGTATATGTAGTTTGAAAATCCAATTTGCTTGCACTTTTCAATGCTAAACACAATTTGCAAATTTATTTCAAAGGGTAGCTCATATAAAATATTGTGTCTTCGTATCATTTGCAACAATGCTGTCTCTTTTTTTTAAGGTTTTGACAAAGGGAAAGATGATGTGTCGCAAAGCAAAGAGGATACAGCACATTCTATGTCAAAAAGCAAGGTAAGGAAAGCAGCCTCCAAATCTGGCTTCAAAATGTCAGTGTGCAAAGGAGTGGAGTGCATTTTTAATTAAATGCAAATGTATTTAACTTTTGTTGTAGATAATCTCGAAGATTACTCTTCAGATTGGGCAATAGATAAAGGTTAAAGGGAACTTCATAATATAGTTCTCAGGATGACATCACATGAAAATGTACAGTTAATGAAATGTGGAGTCTTCGCACAGTCATCTTGGGGTGCGATGTTGCCTCACTGAATGTAACGATGGATGGAGGCCAACTCGTGCTATGGGACAGAATTTAAAATCCTTGTAAGCTGTAGATGAAGATGCTGTTCATTGAGCTGTATCAAATCTTCTTACAAGAATGTTAAAGAAACTGTAATTGGAAAAGATTTAGTTTAATGGTTTAAGTTGCAAGAGTTAAACATGGTTAAGTGTAATCTGTTGTCCTGTCTGTTGCAAGGGCTTTTCTGTATCTCAGAATTCAGGTATCAAGGCCCGTTTTGTTGAGGCAATGAGAGTGCAAAGGAAAGCAGGCTAAGTAGAATATTAAACTAGGTATAATTGCTATGCATGTTTATGCTTTCTGGTAGTCTTGATAACAGAAATGAAAAAGGCAGAAGCCAGGCAAAATTCATAATCATCATAGCGTAGTGCCAAGATGGAAAAGGCTCACTGAGATGCAGTGAAAACAGAGCACATGCAAAGTGGAGTTGGGAGATGGGCACTTCAGTCGCCAAAACCATAGCAGCTTGGGTGGCTAAACTTTAAAAAGGAAGAAAACATGGACTATACCTGAGCAGTCAAAAAGACTCTTTTTATGTAGTGATCCCAGGTCCTTTCTCTCTAGACCTATGTTTTTTTCTGATTACAATTATGGACATGAATAGTTTGTGGTAGCATTCTTACCCAGATTAAAATGTTCTTTTCTGATGGTATTGAAATAGTATGCACATGATGAGAGGTTTGTGTAAAAAGTCATTGTAGTAGCGTAGAGAAAGATCTACCATCTCTATCATGCTTTCCCAAATCCTTTTCAATTTATAGGTTACAATTGTAGAAGCTGTCAGTTTTAGGGCATCGTATAGGTCACTCTGATGCAACCTTCAGTAGTTGTTGCCTTGTTGCAACTCTTAAAGTGCGTGAATGTTTTGGTCAGCAAAAGTGCCTACCATGTCAATGCACTAAATTTGTATCTAAGGGTTTTTATGTATTTAGAATGTGGAATTCCAGGAAAAAATATGTTTTCAAATGGGTGTCTCATACAACAGGAGTCTCTTTCTCTCAAGACATTAAGGGAAACGGGGGAGACGCCGCTTCTCCCCGCTTCCGCACACAGCCCGTCCCGTAGCCCTGCCGCAAGGGCAGCACCGCAGTCTGCCCCAGCCGGCCCTGGGCACGGCCAGGCGCACCCCCGGGGGACGGGGGGACTGCACTCGAGGGCTTGTAACAGACTTTTCTGTGATATTTCATGTGTGTCAGAGCCTTAAAGAGAAACATTAGAGAGATGGAAGGAAATCAAAGTGGCTTAAAGATTAGAGCAGCGTTTCCCTGCTTAAATGGCGTCACCAGAATTGCACTGGGGTGAGCAGGTTAGTTTCTGCGGCTGACACTGCAGTTGTGTGGCCTGTAGCCAAGCATTTCAAGCTGTTGGTGTCTTAACGTCTGGCTTGGAATCACAAATCATTGTGTCTTTCAGCTTTACTGCATCCTAGAGCCTCACTTGTCAGGGAGGTCAGGGAAGCATACTTTACCATCCAGCTTGCTTCTGATCGAAATATTTACGTCGGTCCAGAAACCTCTAAATCATTTTTGACTTGGAAATCAAGTTAATACTGTCTCTTTTAACTTGGATTTATTTCAGACTCTATTAATCATTTATCTTTGACTATCCAATTTGGCTTTTCTCTTCCTTGTATTTTTTTTTCTTGGTTCTTGTCTGTCTTAATTCTTTGTGTGCTTCGCCATTACTTTTGTTTGTGTCTTTCTGCTACTGAAGACAAGGTGAATGTTCCTACTTCTGCTAATATTTTTCTGCATCCTTATTTTTGCCGTTACTGCATGTGGGGCTTGATAAGAGTAGTGATTACTTTATAACCCACAAATAAACTTCAGGCTAACAGAAGATGGTAACTGTCACAGCTGTGGAGGTAAAGTAGCAGCCCTGCTATTTAAGTAAGGGTGGAAAAGCAGTGATGAGACTTGCCCAGAATCTGGTACTGAATGTACCTCGCAGGGAGTTGCAGAAAGGTCTCTTAAAATGTTTTCTACTGTTAAGTTTTGATCCTGTTCACTTTGTGGGGATGTGACAATGAGACAGTTACTAGCTTAAAAAGATACGAATCACAGATCTGCCTCATAATCTGTTGGACAGGTAAGCGTGTACCTTTATTCAGTGTCATATTAGCAAGCTTTAAAACTGAGATACTGAGAAGATGAGTTTTTGTAACCTTTAATACTTACTGGTTTGGGGCTTTTATATGCATGACCTTTAGATTGCATTAGCTTTCTGTTAGTGAACAACTAGAATATTTATGAATGTTTTACTTAAGTTGCTCCATTATAGCTTGCATAATGAGTTCATTACCTCTTCTTATGTGACAGTGATAAGCATTTTTCCCTCTTCTGTTATTACATTTAAAGTACTACATTTCCTTTAACTTCTAGACTGAGGAATTGAATTTCACATCATATGGTTGTCTTAAAAGCTAAGTTTTGAGGGGTAATAACATATCTTTAATATAAAATGAAGAGGTTTCCTTCATTTTTCAAAGATGTATATGGAATTTAGAAAACATTTACTTACCATTGAAATGATTTTGAGATAAAATTGTTTTTTGCCAGTTATTGCACATATCTTATTGACACTAGCTATCTGAGTAGACTCCTGTAAAGTCTTCATTCTGAATTAAGGGCATCAAAGTAGGATCAAAGTTAACTTGCTTTGTTCCACTTGTGAATCTTTAATTTTGATTTATTTGGTTTGAGCAACTTATGTGTTAAGAAGAGTGCTCAAGTGAGCTGCTTTTATTACTGCAGTAAGTTTTCTCAAAACTTGCGTATTTTTCAACTGTCATTTTGTAGTATTCCAAAATGGAAATTTGGTGAATAGATTTAGCATTGTAAGCGGAGCTTTGAAACGACTAGTCAGAAATGAATAGCTTGAGAATTTGAGAAGCAGTTTTCATAAACTGCCCTTGAATTTACACAGTCTAGAAGGTTACATTGACCTTTTCCTTTTCCTTTCTTCTGGGCAGAAGCTTTGGGTCCATCAGGCTTATATTTCAGTGCACAAAGAAATGCAGCTCTTCGTAATGTATCTGAAATTTATATGTAGTGAATACCTGCTCAGTGTTCTCTGAGTTGCAAGAGGAAGGACATGATAACTCTGTGAGAGACTCCTCTTTTTTTTTTTCTTTTTTTGAGCTCAGTATCCCAGGATGAACCTTTGGTGGCTCTAGTTCCCTTTCAACTTGTAGGCAACAGATGCCAAGGAATAACCTTTGAACCTTACAAGATGTGGGGAGAGGCGGGAGGGAGAAATCATGTGGTGCTGAGGCAGCATATTGTTCTGCCATGAACAAGGACTTGGGTTTCATGGACAAACCTGAGACTCGTCCCCCCATCTATCAACACTGTGAGCTTCTTGAAGATGACTTGCGAAAAGTAATCAGAGCGTGGAATTAGGGAGGAAGGAGCAGGACGAGTGCCATTGGTGGTCAGTTGTACTCTGATAATTCGTAGAACAGTGAATCCTAGATTGGAGAGGCTGTATTTTGCTTCATGGGTCACGGGGTAAGTGCCTCTATAGCAATCCATTCAGAGGAGCTGTCAGGTTATGAATGAAGAAATTGGAATTTGTATGTCACAAGAGCCTGGGAATGACTCCTGTATTTCAGTACTGGGATTCTGCTAAAACCTCTCTGCTCAAATAATGCCTGACTAGTCAAGACTGCAACGTATGAAGTAACGGGCTACATGAGCTAAATATTTACTGTATATAGTTCATTTGCTTCTGGAAGAATCTCAGACTTCTTTGCCATAAAACCCTTATGAAAAAAGACTCCATAAATAGGTGGTGAACAGCTCATGTTCCAAGTTCTGGTTTGTTTTTTTGTCAAGTGGGAGAAACGTTAGAGAAGTGAGTGGGAATGGAAACCTTGCAAACATAACTGTGTACTTCAAACACTTTCTAAAGTGCCTACAACAGTATTATATCCTTGTATCTATACTTGTCATTTATTTATTATGCATTTTGTGACTTTCAGTCTGAATCCAAGCTTTTCAATGGCTCTGAAAAGGACATCTCATTATCTTCAAGCAAGCTTACAAAAAAAGAATCTCTCAAGGTGAATTAATTTCCAAGTAACTTCTCATGGACTGTAAATGCATTCACACAGTTTTACCATATTCTCTAACGAGAAGACAAAAATGCCAAGTAGTGATGAGACCTCTATGAAATATTGAAGTATTGTGAGAAGTAGTGGTGTTGAGTCTCTTCAAATCTTATTGTCCTATTACTTGGTTATGGGCTTCTATAACGCAGTCTTTAAGATGGCACAAGATTGTAGGGTAACTCGGAATATTATAGGATAATTGAGGTTGGCAGGGACCTCAGGACATCTACATGCAATGGAATCATAGAATGGTAAGGGTTGGAAGGGACCTTAAAGATCATCTGGGTCCAACCCCCCTGCCATGAGCAGGGACGTCTTCCAGTAAACCAGGTTGCTAAACTGAGTTATCAAATGAATGACAAACTGAATTATCAAAGCTACAGTTTGCATGTAGTACCTGTGGTTTTTCTATTGCCTTCTTTCCCCTGTGTTGTAACAAGACCTAAATCTGCTGTTTGGCAGGAGAAACATAAAATTATTTGCCTCTGAAAGAGGGAGATGCATTCCTGCAAATTTCTGCTAGAGAGGGAAAATAGTTGGTGGGTAAAGACTACTGATCAGATAACAAACCTGTAAATCTGAATCTGGCCCAGATTTAGTTTTGTATTTTACACTAGGAAAGGAAGGGGACGAGGGGAGTTGTTGTTTGCTTGGTTGGTTCCCCCCCTGTGATTCTAATGGGAGTTTCAAAGTCCTCAATCTTAAAAATAAATTGCTGAAGAACCTGAAGTTGGTTACGTGGTAGCTGCTGTTGAAACAGGGCATGAAATAGTTGTTCACACCTTGAAGTCCAATACTGTGTTTTAAAGCTACTTCTCTGTATCTGTGTTGCAAATTGAATTTAGGAGGTTTTTCCTCAGCGGGCATTGATAGGTGTCTTTTAGTGCTCCGATTACTGGCTTATGGCTGTGGCATTGTAAATATTTTTTTTATTATTTACAGGTTCAAAAGAAAAATTACAGAGAAGAAAAGAAGAGAGCTACGAAAGAATTACTTAGCACTATCACAGACCCGTCAGTTATTGTTATGGCTGACTGGTTGAAGGTCAGAATCCAAGTGTGAAACCTGAGTTGACGACGTAGCAGCTGCTTGCTGCTTTCTGACCAGAATAGAAAAGGCTCAATCTTTTACTTACTGTTAATGTTTTTCTACAGAGCACAGCAGGCACTAATTGCATCCCAGCGTCTCTGTGCTCAGATTCCTAGGGGAATAATGGAGGAACCTAGCTCCCACTTACTGCAGTCACCATAGTCACATGCATCTTGTGTGTATACCCGTTAACTTCAGATGAGCTGGCTTCACGATTCTTATTCTGTCCTTTTTATTTTACACTTTGAATTGAAGCTCTGTTACATCTGTAACAATAGCGAAAGTGGTTCAGTTGTATTAGATACTTGAATACAGATTTCTTTGTGTGTTTCTTTCTGGTAATTCTCCTTTTCTCACTGAAGAACTACTGTCCTCTAATACTGGTGCAAAAGGTGACGAATTAATTTCTCAAAGATAGCAGTCAGTGTCATCGACAGTAGTGCAGTTTATATATTTGTATATAACTCCTTAAATTTGAAATGTATTCCTTGGAAATTGTTCAAGAAAAAAGATCTGTTACCCATTTTTATAGTTAGCTCCAAACAGTAGCATGTCTGGAAAAAGTTTTTCCAGTTTTTGCAAAAGTCAGTGTAAACAGACTAAAACCTTGCTCAGAGGTAAAACTGGCATTCAGTCCTACAGATGCAAAAATAATTAAGATCCAGAGCTGACATTCAGTCTAATCAGATATGCAAGTTCAGAGACTTGAAAGGATCTTATGTTTCACATACGGGTTGAAGCTAACAGCTGTTACAAGAGGTTTTGTCTAAGAAATTTAAATATATCTGAGTTAAGTTGTAAATACCCTACATTTCTTAACTGATGTCTGCCCTGCTTTCGAGAAGCTCTGTTTCCCAAGATTATGTTGTCTTCATGTTAGTGATAACATATGTTCCAGATAGGAAAATTCATGAAGGTTTCAGATAAATTGCCATACTTCCCATATCTGGATGTGTTTATACCCATTTGTAGAATAAGTATTCATTAAGAAAGAATAGAAGAGTGAGCATTGAAATTGTACTGTTGTATTGTCTTTGATAAATGTGGGTAAACTTTTGATAAACCTGAAAAACTTTGATTGAAATAGAAACTATTAAGTATTTTAAATTTAGATTTTCATTTTTGTTAAGGGGGATGGTTTTGGTACTGGCTTCACTGAGCTATAATTATTTTTCTTCTAGATTCGTGGTACCTTGAAAAGCTGGACTAAACTGTGGTGTGTACTGAAACCAGGAGTGTTGCTTGTTTACAAAACCCCTAAAAATGGCCAGTGGGTAGGAACGGTGCTCCTGAACGCTTGTGAACTCATTGAGAGGCCTTCTAAAAAAGATGGCTTTTGTTTCAAGCTCTTTCATCCTTTGGAGCAGTCCATATGGGCTATAAAGGTTAGTGGCAGCGTATGTGGTTCTTAATGGATAACTAGCATTAGCCAGCTACGAGTAAAGGCAACCTTAATGAAAAGCTGAACTGCATTTTCTGTTATAACTTTAATGGTTTGTTTATGCTGAATGTAAGCCTTCAACATCTAGTACTCTTCACCATAAAAAGTATATGATTTATGCTGTTCTATATACCCAAATAGCTTCAGAAGTGTGGTGTGTAGAAGGATGCTGTTAAAGAGGTTAATGCCATCACTGGCAATCATATAAATGGAAGGAATGAGTGTATAATGTCTTATTTTACATCAGTCGCATCTGAGAAATTGAGGAGGGAAGTGATTTGCCAAAATGAAAGAGTTGAGATGTGTTACAAACATTTCTCGGCTTCCAGCCCTGTATTCCTGCAATAAAATGTCAGCCTAGTTCAATTTGCTTCTAAGAGTAGAATCTCAGATGACTTGCTTGTGCAGTAATAGCTTATATTGCAACTTATTAGCCAACTGTGTTCCTTTTTGACTACAATTTTAGAAAGATAAATGTTTTCCTTCAGTTCTGATGTCTGTTTGCTTTGTCATACATGGCATAATATTGTGAGCAGCTCTTATCTGTAAGTGTTGAAAAGCACAGTGTGTTCTGCACCGCAAAGGTTTATTTCAGGTTCTCCTAAGAATGTTTAATGTTTGCTATTACTCATTTTTTATACTCTAGTAAACAAACTATTGTAGTCTTTGTTTTGTGCTTGCATATGGAGAGGGGGTGTGGAAGCACAGCACAAGTGCTTTTTACCTCCTGAAATGACATCTTACTTTAGATTAAATTACTGTACAATATTAGGACCCTTGTCATAATAAGTTAATTATGCCCTCTGCAACGTACATCTTCAGATAGATACTAATGGTGAGATTGTGTCCAGTGAATCATAAATTGAAGCAGATGTACTGTCACATCTGTAGAATATGCTGCATTCATTTTTGTCTTCCTTATCTCAGACTGGGAAGTCAGACAGCTGGAATAATTCCTGGTGTTTGTTTGCGGTCTTTCTGAATTGTTACCATTATCAGCGTTATCTACACTTACCGAACTTAGATCAAATCTTTTGTAGTTGCTTATGAACAATTTTATTTTGATATTGCTTAGGAGAAGGTTTCGCTAATTAGCGGTGATCTCAGATTTGCAGAACACAAACTTCATATCCTTGTTCAAAGCTATAGGGTTTGGTGTTAATGTGATTTAATTATTTATGATCGTGTATACATACCTTGCAAAGTGGTGGCCTGTCTGCAGAAGATCACAAATCAGTCTTATATTTCTTTATTGCTTGGCAATGCGAAATGGATTTGTTTGTTTTTTTAACTAGATATTTAGAATTTAGAGGACATGCCCCACCAGATTTTTACTTTTTTAAGGTAGGTCAAATGTTGAACCTGAACAAGTTGATATTGTCCATTCTAAATGTGCTGAGAGCTGGAGTGGCGTTTGTTCATTTTGGTATGGCTATTTGCAGTTGAGAATTACTGGATTTAATTAGATGAAAGGCCTTGAAGTTTGAAACCCTTTTTTGCCTTGTGTACCTAGTCAGTGATAACATCTTAGTTACAGATTTATTATCATGAGGCAAACTTTCATAAGCACAATAGCAATTGACTGATTTACAGAGTAGATTTACTGTAACGAGCCGAAAGTCTAAGGCAAAATGAGCCTTGTTTGCAGTCAGTGCAGGAAGATGACATTGCAAGAAACATTTACACATGTTTAAGTACTGCAGAAGATTTTCTCACTCGAACACGCTTCCCGTAGTGTGTCCTGGCAGACTGCAAATTCTCTTCTGCAGTAGTTTGTGGCCAGTCACTTCACATGCTCCTTTAAGCCTGTTGCTGTGGTCTTTGGTGTTCCTCCTGCACTCTGAGGTAGCTGATGCACTGCGCCTTGTTCTGTCTTCCTCGTGTGCCTGGTCCTGATGCCATTCCAGTTTTCTAAAATTAGTAACTAGAAAAGTTACTGCAAATAATTTTTCAGAGTAAATTTAGTCAAGTGTGACTGCTTATCAGTTTTTATTGCTTTCTCTGAATGTTCATGGCATTTGAGTTTTATTGGCATGAATATTCTGTAGGATGTAAACTGCAAAGTTTTTTAATCTAGTGGAATTTTTAACTTGCCCTTTATCTTATATTGGAGTAGTTGTACCGTCATTCTGTCAAGAACAGACATTTCAAATAAAGTCACCTTACAAATGGAAACTAATGTCTCTCTTGTACAGAACACTAACAAGCTGAAAACTGGATTTTGAAGCCGTAATGAGTGATATCAAAGAAAAATGTCGAGTGCTTTTGGAACAATAATCAATTAGAGGAAATCAAGATCCACGAGCAGTCATTCCAAAATAAGTCAACCTACTTAAATGTTTGCTGCAAATTATTCATTTGGTTTCAGTGCGTTGTCAAAGCACCCAGGGTAGTATAGCTTTCTTGCATTAAAAAAAAAAAAAAAAACAAACGAAGAAAACAGAAAAACACCAAACACCAAAACCACACTTCGTCTCTAAATTATAGTTGTTTGGTACAGAGTAAGTAGTGCACCCTGCACGCCTACAGTATAACCCTAAAGGGGAGATGTCTGCCCTTAGTCCTCGTCCTGTGACCTGAGAGTTCCGAGGACTTGGGATGGCTGTGCCATCACACGGTACTGCAGTCCCCTCTGCCAGCCCTGCCCGGTGCTCTCCCTCCCCGGGGCTGGTGGGAGCGAGACCTATGCCCTGCCCGCTCGCCCGCGGGGCCAGGGCTGCTCACGCGTGGGGATCTCTCCTAATCCCTCTGTTGCTGCTTCACCCAGCTCTTCTCGTAGGAGCACCTTTCCGCTCGCTCAGAGGGGGACTGAGGTTTGGAGTCTTGTTTCTAACACCCCAAGCTGCTGTTGGTCCATGCTGACTGTGTGGGAGTTTCTGAACATCATTTACACCAGCACTAGCTTGCCTGTATTGGTACTTAAGTGCCACCAAGACTTCTTGTTACCCGCCTCTCGCCCTCAGAAACGTTCTGGCTGTTTCATTTGCTTGCTTCCAAAATATCTGCCTTTATCTGCTTTTGCTCAAAACTTCTGCTGGCTTTCCTATTCCCTCTTCTAAGCCTTGTACTGGCTTTTCATTAGTCTTCTCTAGGGGAAATCGGTCAAGAGCAAAATGTGTTAACTGATCCGTTAGGCAGGCTTAACCCAGCTTTCAATGATAGCTTCAAGTATGTTTAATACAGCCCTCTTTGCCTGTCAGTTGTCTTAAAGTTACCATAGGTAAACCTTTTTTGAAGGGGATTTAAAATGGTTGTTTAATGTTTTATTCCAAAATGAAGCTTAACAGAAATGGAAAGGTCTTTTGGATTTTTTTTTTCTTTTAATTTGTGAAATAGTGAAAATTAAACTTTGGCATTTGACATCCTCTCTTTGTCTTTTGGCTGAACATAATGTCATGGTGTCCTGCTGATGCCCTTTATAGGGAGACTTAAGCATCTAAATGTCTTTTATGGACCTAGGCAGCATCATCTTTTTTGTTTTCTTACTTAAATGCCAAGCCTACAGTTAGGCACCTAAATATCATGTGGAATTGACTACTGGATAGGTAGAGAGGTGGAAGGGGAAGGAGGGAGGGAGAAAGGATTAATGGGTTCCTATAGCCATCCACAGTGTTTGGGTGGGAGGAGTTATTTCACAGAATCACAGAATCACAGAATAGTAGGGGTTGGAAGGGACCTCTGTGGGTCATCTAGTCCAACCCCCCTGCCGAAGCAGGGTCACCTACAGTAGGCTG
>Ga0065711_1037018_pt1 | contig 20301 bp, 13 predicted proteins | sample Hoacrofraction12_FD_59098 | JGI IMG/M metagenome (GOLD analysis project Ga0065711, IMG submission 59098) | Hoatzin crop microbial communities from Cojedes, Venezuela - Epithelial fraction 12 v2 (version 2) | ecosystem: Host-associated > Birds > Digestive system > Esophagus > Crop | place... | reverse complement strand
CCCCCGCCGCGGCCCCTCCTCGCCCCGCTCCGCCCCCGGCCTCGCCCGATGGGAGCGGGAGCGCGCCCGGCCGGTGCTCGGCGCCGCTCGGGGGCGGGCAGAACCCCGCCTCCCGCTGGGGAAGGGGGAGGGCGCCAACTACACGTCCCAGGGTGCACCGCGCCCCCCGCCCCGCCGCCATCTTGAGGCTGCGGCCCCGGCAGCACTCGGGTTTCCCCGCTGAGCTCCAGGGGAGAACCCGGCTGTTCTCCGGTTAGGACTGTTGGTACCCGGCCGGCCGCCACCCGAGGCGGCGCCGCGGGAGCACCGCCGCGCGAGCACCGCCGCGCTCAGGGCGCTTTTCTCCCGTGGGGGGAGGAAGGCCGCTTTCCGCGGGTGGGCCCCGCCGTCCCGCTTTAAAATTCTGGGGAGGAAGCGCAGACGGCCCCTTCCTTCGGCAGATACCGCGGGTGTTTTATTGCGCGATGCTGGTTTTAATTGCCCCCTTTTGTAGTAGCTTTAATAAAATTGACACAGGCGCCTGCACTAGCACGCAGTAATGCTGCTTCACAAAAGCGAACGACGACGCGGCCGCAACTCCAGCCCGAAGCAAAGCGTCCCCCAGCAGCACCCATCCGAACCGAAACGCCGTCCGTGGGCGCTACCCCGCGCCGGGAGCCGCGCTCCTCACGCCGGGCTCCATCCATTGGCAGCCCGGGCTCTCCCGCTGGAAGCGCTTCGGCGCCGGGGATAGGCGGCAGCGTCCGTGCGGGACACGGGCCGTTAGGCCCGCGGCAGGGGAAGCCCCCGGTTCGAGACCCCGCCCCGGCCCGCCGCAGAGCGTGCTGCCAGCCTCCCGCGGGGCAGGCCGGGTTTGACAGCCCGTCCCGACCGCTCTTACCTCAGGCACTCGCCGGCCACCCCGCCTCCCGCGCCGCCGTCAGGCACCGCCGCGGAAGCCCAAACCCGGGGTCCTGCCGGCGCCCAGGGCCCTGCCCGCGCGGGCAGGAGGGTTAGGTCGGCCCTGCGCATGCGCTCGCCCTCTCTCTTCCGGCGCTGATCATGGCGGAGAAGGAGTAAGTGGCCGGCGCGGCCCGGTATAATCCTCCGCCATCGGCAGCTGTGGCGGTGCCTGCTGCTTGCCCCCACCACCGGGACGCTGCCTGCCGTCCCCCGGCCGCCACGCCTCCGCCGGCGACGCGGGAGGGGGCACAGGTGGCCTGGCCTGGGAGCAGCGGGAGGGTAGGGCCTGGCGGGGCGGCGGCCACCACCGGCCCTGTGCCTTCCGCAGGCGGCGGTCGCTGCCCCGCTGGCTGTCGGCGAGGTGGGGAGGGAGAGCCGGTCCCCGAGGCGGCAGGGTTTCCCCGGGCGGGCGGCACGGCGCTGGGGGGCTCGGGGTGGGGGGGCAGCCCGGAGTGTTCCGGGCAGGAGCTCGCCCGGGGGTTATGGCTGGGTCAGCACCGGTCCTGTGAGTGTTGTCAGTGTCGGAGCGTAAAGTCTGAGTAAACTTAAGCTGCTGTGAACGTGAAATAAAGTTCAGACTACCGCCATAGTGGTTTTTCTCTGAAAATACACGTCGAGGTGTTTACTGATCTGATGGAGATGCGTTTGAAACAGACTTTCTTTTATAACAAGTCACATTGTAGCAAAGTAGGGCAGAAACTTCTCGTCGCTCAAGTGGTCTCGGTCCGTACGGTTGCGTGTGTAGTTTGTGTGCAGCCCAACAGCTGGTCTGTCAGGTTTCTGCGTCCGGCACAGAACTTGGTCTGCTCAGGCTGCGTTGAGGCCCGGTGACGCTGGGAGCATAGACGATGCCTCGGTGAGCTGGCTCGAAGCAGTGGGCCCTGCGTACGCGTTGTGTTAAGAGTTTGTGTTGATGTTTGTCATGTGCCATTTTAGAGCCCAGTTTCTTCCTTTCAGCTAACAGAGGAGTTGTTTTTTCTCTTTTGATTTAGAGCAAAGAAGGTGCCATCTGTACCGGAAAGCCTGCTGAAAAAGCGGCAGGCTTATGCAGCTGTAAAAGCCAAACGTCAGAAGAAGATTTTGGCTATAAAAAAGGTGAATTTTTTTTTTACTCCTTTGCTTGAATTTTTCATTTGTTGCAATATCAGCTACTACTGGTGATGCAACACAGTACAGAAACTTACAGTATTTAGGTCTAGCACGTTAATATTTTCTTAATGCTTTGGTGTTAAATACTAACGTATTTTAAAAAAAAATCAATAACAAATAGGTTCTGAGCAGAGTAAGGGCAACTGTACGGTCATCTGTAAGATTAAAGTTAGTCCTCTACAAGGCAAGAGGTTATAGCCTTTGCAAGGGTAAGCGTGGTGTGTGATGACGTTGTTCAAGGTAAAGCAGCGCTGCTGTGTAACAGTCTTCCAGATTCTCTAGAATATCACTGAGAGTGAATCTGAACTCTGTCATATGGGCAGATGTTACTTGAATCTCTGTTATTTGTGGGTAATTCTAGAATATGCTACGTTACATGAGGGTGATTTTCATGTCTTTAAAAGGCATTATATAATCTTAAGTTATTTTCAATTGCTTTCAGTACCGTAAGGCACAAAGAAAACTCATCTATACGAGAGCCCAAGCTTACCACAAGGAGTACAGGCACATGTACAGGCAGGAGATCCGTATGGCCAGGATGGCCCGGAAGGCTGGCAATTACTATGTTCCAGCAGAACCAAAACTGGCATTTGTGATCAGGATAAGAGGGTAAGATTGAATACAGGTGTAAACAATTTTATCTTCAAAAGCACTGAAATTGACTTATCTGTCTGAGGGCTTAAATATGTAAATAAAATCGAGGCTTCCACTGGTGGCTTGGAAAGTTGTATGTTGGCAGTATGTTGTATGTGCACCAAAGGCTCATTTAATTAAGTCCAAAATCGTTGTGCTGGCTGTGTCTACTGTTTTTAGGAATCCCTGATTTGTAAGAAAGCACAAGGCTACAAATACATGTAGACATTGTTCTGTTTCATCTTAATCTCGATAAAATTACGTGCCAGTATTCCCTAACATGCTGCTAAGCTTTGCTTGAAGTGTTTGTTTAATTCTCCTGTGGTAAAGTTTTACAGAAAACTAACAAAAGGTGTGATTGGAAGAATTACGTTCAGGAGAGTGCAAGGATAGTTCAAAATTGTTGCAGTATAATGCTTATTTCAGTTGTTCATATGGAAATAGATGTTTTGACTTAATACTGAAATATATAGAGGTAGCAAATTATTTACTAAGTTTGCTTTGTGTAATTGTTAAAATAGTGATGTGTTTCGTATGGGAACAATATTATTGTGGATTTTTTTTCACCTGATACTTAGTGTTTTGTGGGACAGAGATAATTTAGGCTTTTTTACCTTTGTTCTCTAGTACCAATGGTGTCAGCCCTAAGGTCCGCAAGGTGCTGCAGCTTCTTCGCCTGCGTCAGATTTTTAATGGCACGTTTGTAAAACTCAACAAAGCTTCTATCAACATGTTGCGGATTGTTGAACCCTATATTGCATGGGGGTGAGTGAAATGGCCACTTTATAAAGTCAGGGTGCAAATGCTGAGTGCCTTTTGCATTTTGCTACACTAGACTTGCATGTTTCCCTTATGTTCAAAATCTTTTTACATCTTCTGTGTGCTTCCCTTGCTTTGAATTGAAAACATGATTAAGGCAGTGATTTAAAAGGTAATGCGTGCTACATGTGGTTACACTTTCCATATTCGTGTTCTTGGGAACTTGGTGTGAGTAAGATTTACTTCTCATGTTGCTTTTGTATTTACATTTCGCACTTGCTGAAATAACCTTAAATTGTTTTTTATGGAAGTTTCATTCGGGGCTGCTAACTTGGAATGCGGCTTGCGAAGACTTAGTTTTTTGTTTTGTTTCGTTTTTTTCACTCTACTGTTTCAGTTACCCCAATCTGAAGTCTGTGCATGAATTGATCTACAAACGTGGCTATGGCAAGATTCACAAGCAGCGCATTGCGCTTACCGACAATTCCCTGATCCAGAAACGCCTTGGTAAATACCGCTTCACTTAACAAAACAAGCAAGCAACTTGTTGCATTTGGATGATTAGTGCTTAGCTGGACAACTGTCCTTATTTGTCCTTGAAGAGTAGTAGCGATTGGTTAATGGTCTCTACTTCTGTCTTAATAGCTTAATAAAAAGCAAGTTGGGAGTAACTTTTGTTACAAAGTATTGAAAACCAGTGTAAAGAATCCAATTTCAGCATTTTAAATGTAAACTGCTTGACCTTTAATAGGCTGGTAGATCTTCCAGTAATGAAAAGGTGCTGCAGCAGGAAAGAAGCTTATCATACATACCTCCAAAGTTTGAAGTTTAATATTAGACATTGCTTGTGTCTTAGACCTTCATGGTCTGGTAAACAGACTTGCTAAAATTTGCGTCAGAAGAACTGGCTAGTAAAAGCTATTAGTGTATTTAGTAAAAACAAAGCATGGTGCTAAGTTATCAGGAAAGAGACTGCTTTAGGAGGCTCCTCCTTGCAGTCATGCAAGAAATGAAAGCAGACACCCATGTCTGTCCCATTTTTGGCACTAGATTTGTGCATCACTTCAAATTTGACTGTCGTGTTTGTTTCTTTTCCAGTGCAGTAGATAATCAGATTCTAAAACTTAAAGTATTATACAATAATCACTCTCCTTTTTAGCATTGTATTTTACAAGCAGTTAACCGGTAGCATGTCACTGAAGACTCTGGAAAGGCGTTAAGAAAACACAGTTGTATTATTCAACACCATGAGTAGTTCAGTGAATTACCCTGAGCTATGCGTAACTAGGGTTTAAGTGTATTTCATCTAGCTTTTCTTTAAAGAACACAGTCTATTTTCCTGAGCTGCACTAAGTGGGGTTTGTTTTTTGTTGTTCCTCATTGCTAGTAGAAATATTCAGCAGTTGAAGCTGATGCCTCTTGCCAAATGTAACCACTAAATAATGTTGAGTTGACTGCAGCTAATCCATTTTAATTTGAAAAGTTGGTTATTGGGTGTTATGACAGAGTGAGTGCTTTCTGGCTTCTTTAAGTTGATCTAAATAAGTGGGTATGACAGTAATAATTTTATAATTTTTAGCTTGTCATTGACCAGTAGCGCTGTAGCCCTTCTGAAAACAACATTGCTGAATTTTAGGAAAGCTTGGCATCATCTGCATGGAAGATGTGATCCATGAAATTTACACTGTTGGCAAGAACTTCAAAGTTGTGAACAACTTCCTTTGGCCCTTCAAGTTATCCTCTCCTCGGGGTGGAATGAAGAAGAAAACGATCCACTTCGTGGAAGGTGGGGATGCTGGTAACAGAGAAGATCAGATCAACAGACTCATAAGGAGAATGAACTAATGGTGAGATAATACCAACACTGTCCACTGTTCTGTCTCTGCTCTGTAGGCTGTTGCCGTTATTAGTTGAACCTTCAGGTTTGATATATATTCACTCATGCTTGGGTGGTACCTACAGTATAAAGCTACTTGGGCAATACAGCATTCTGATTTTATTTTCAAAGTTCTACTAAAGCTTTAACATTTGTGAAGAAATGAAATCTTCACTATAGCTGATACGTTTAGGAAGAAGAAACATTACCGGTAGCTTATTTTTAAAAAAAAAATTTAGTTGGGTTTTATGATGGGAAGCCTGGAGAACTTCGCTAAAATTTTCAGCCCTCATTAATGAATTGTTAATAGGGTCAGAGTCTTTTGATTGCAAGTACGGTGTTTTTTGAGATTGTCTGATTTCTGCTATAAAAGCCTGTTTAGCACTGTGGTCTAGACCATTTTAGTGGTCTAAATGTGCAGCTTGTTCAGCCTTCAAAATGATTCAGTTTAAGCCTTCGTGCTAACGTGAACAACGTGGTAATTTTGAAAGACTTAATTTGCCTATTTGAGTAGTCTGTCCTTTAGAAATGGGAAGGATTATTAACACTTAAAGCAGTTTGACAGTAATAGCTGAGTCCTGAAGTTAGTATCTAGCTAAAACAATCTGTCTTACCATCTATTGTTGTCACTCTGCTGTTCCTGCTTTGATGAGAAGTCTGCTGTTCAAAGCCAAAACACTTTTTTCAGCATTCTCATACTTCCTGTTTCTTTTTCCACCTTTTTTACACACTTAACTAGCTTTGGTGTTGCCCATATCTTGTTTTCAGTCAAGGATAAATGCCTTATTGGCATGACACATATGCTGGAATTTAAGAAAACTTTGTTGTCTTAGGATGGTTGGAAAGAATAACAGGCAAAGACCCAGTTTTCCTCAAATTCATTCCTCCAAAGGCAAGAAGGTTTTTTGTTGGTTGGTTTGTATTTGGTTTAGAAATCAGATGTCCAGTTTAGCTAGGAATTCCTAACTTCCAGAGAGTTGGTTAATAAAAGTAGTGGATAGTGGTGTGACTTTACAGCTTAAACAAGTGCAGCTTCTGTTTGGATGAGTTCTCAGAAATCAAATTATCTGAAGGGAGAGAAGTCTTTTTTCTTTTTTTTTTTCTGAAGCCTTTTAAAAATATTTTTATAGCTGACGAGGCATAGCAAGTTGAGCTCATCGAGGTCTGCTCGCTGTCCAAGGAGCTAAAGGAGACCTGTGAAATAATCTTTCCATTTGACTGATTGCTTTTTTGTAAGCTCTTCCTCAGTTTCCCCTCCCCCAAGCTTCTTGCATGTTGTTTTGTTGTCTCCATCTGTGAAGCAGCAGAGTTTTAAAGCACTGGTTACATGGCACGTGGAAACTTGTGGTTTAGGGAAATAGTTGCTTACTGGGGACGGTGTTTTTGTAAAGCTTTTTAGTTCAACTGTGGGAAGAAATGGGTAACTTAGAGAAGTAGAATTGCTGCAATGTTTGGTGCATGTTTGATTACTCATACTAGCATTCTTGTAGAAATTTTACTGCTGGTGGCACAAATGTAAACAAGTTCAGCACTGGCAGATGTTTCCCTTAAGTTACTGCAGGAGGCTTACCAAGATTGGGCAAAACTACTTTGAGTGCATGCTTCTGTCTGGTTTCTGAGCATAAGATGGAAACTGCTGTTTTTAATTGAAATCCTGCAGCTTTTCTGTCAGTGCAGATCCTTTCTCCTCCATATTCACTGACATCAGAAGTATCCTGGTGGTCTTGAGTTTTCAGGAGATTTCCTACAGGAGGGAAACTTCTAGTTCACTATTGCAGTGGCTATAAATGGCTATGAGGAGTAGTACATTGGCAGAGAAATTAGGGATATTCGGCTGGTTGCTCATGTTTTTCATTGGACTTCTAGCTCAGCATCCCACGTAAGTAGCAGACAGCAGGGCTTTACTCCATCTTTCAATTTCGGAAGTGACCTTGGAGTTTCTTATTTTATGTTTACAAGCAGTTAGTTGTTCTGTTTGGGACTGCAAACAAACAGACCTATGGTGTGAAGCTAAGATAACTGATCTTGTTTCTTACACTTGCTATTCCTGCTGTTTTCCTACTGTTATGGATAGAGTGCATGTTTAAAATACAAGTAACTTACATGTAGAAAATACAAGAATATTGTAGTTTCTACTGCAGTAATGGGTGACTAGAGCAGTAGATTCAGATGAGATACTGGCAGTACTCTGAAGTACTGTCATTCTGAAGGGCCATGTATCTGAAGATGAGTATTCCTCTTCCTTACAGGTAGATGGTTTCCTGCTGTTTGTCTTAATTTGTTATTACTTCACTGGTACTCTCAAATTTTAAAAAAGTTAAGACTTCCAGTACTGATTCCTTCTTATAGGTTAGGGAAAAAGGGCATAGTACTTGATACTGATTTTTGACAGTTCGGTATTGACAAAATAGTGAATTTCATTAGCTCTCAAGCAAACTTGACAGGAACTGGTCTCAAGTCTGCTTTTTGCTTTCATTTTTGTATATAAACAGTCCCTGAAATGTGCTGAAAATAGAGTCACTGCAGCAAAAGTTAGAATGCGCACAATGCCTCAGTATCTCTTCAAATACCAGATTCCTTCCTGCTATGCTTTTAGGCAAATAGGAAAATAGATACCAGTAGTTCAAGGTAGAAATGTTTATCCTGTTAGAGTGGAGAGGTGTTAATACAGAAGTTAGTTATGGTGTGCAAGACTATTACCAGTGAAATAAAATTAGTATTTTCAGACAAAATTACAAACTGTAGAAATGTATTAATTCTTCGTGTGGCCAAAGTAGTTTCAGCTCTATGCATGTCTAGTAATGCTTACTTTTTTTTTTCCCCTTTCAGATTTGGATGCCCAGCTGCAATCTTTCAAACTCTGGTCTGTTAATAAAACCATCTTGCACAAAACAGTGTGTCATCTCAATTGGTCTCTATTTGTGATCCTCTTATCTGGTGGTGGTGGTTGCTAAGTTAACTCTGGAGTAACCTGTTACAGAGAGCTGTGTATAGTTTGAACTGGCAGTGTATAGATAGTACTATTTCATCTTCATTTGCAGGAAGAAAATTTGGAAGAATTCATGCAGGTAACAGATTAGTTTTTGAGTGGCAGCAATTACTTATTTTTGTTGTGATTAAAAGTACAGTAAATGACAAACTGAGCTGTATGCTGTTGAGTGGACATGATTCCTACTTTGTTGTAGTGCACCAGAAAGGTGTGTGAGAAGATTTTTTGTGCGTGTAAAGAAGAGGCAAGGGTAAATCAGTTCTTGTTAGGATCCTGATTTTCAGATGATAATAATTACTTCCAGCTCTGAACATCGTCAGGTGTTTTTTACCGAAGGAAACATCAAATACTTCACAAAATAGCAAATTATATTTCATGTTCTAGATAATTATTCAGCTTTACGTAATTTGTTTGCAATGTTTTATTTCAGATACTATAGAAGTGGGGACTGCAGGGTTCATGAGGATATGAACAGTTGTTGGTAATGCGTAGGTCTGGTAGAGTACGGGTTGAAACCCAGGGACTGGAGAAACGCGTAGCTCAGCTTGCATCGGACTGACTTGTGGTCTCTGGAGCAATTCACAGAGGGAGCCTTAGCCTGCCGAGGCGCTTTCTACGACGGATCAACAGATAGCGTCTGCTCTGACCAAAATGCTTTTCTCAGCTACAGGCAAGCTGTGTTTACATGCATCACCGATGAAGGATGTCCATTTAAAACTCATTGACATTGGGTTACTTTCAGTTTGTGCAAAAGCTTATTTCTGCACTTCAAAACTTCTTAGCAACAATCCTAGTTTATTAAAGCTTGTCAAAAGCTAGTTTAGTTTTTAAATAACTCAGGAAATTATGTAGTGGCTTAGCTGAAAATAGTTGCGTGCTTTCATTTGTTAAATGTTTTAGGACGTTGGCTACAGAGCTGAGTGTCAGGTGGGGTCGTGTTTCTGGATACTTGAACAACCAAGTTTTAAAACTTAGTGACAATTCCCCTATTGTGACTTGAGCTCCAAAATCTGGTAACACAGCTTCTTGTGTCCAAGTATGGAAGTACCAACACCTTTGTGCATTTAAACTGGTAACTGCACTGAATCAGAAGAACTTGGGCATCATTACAGCTGTGCGGTGCAAGCAACAAGACTACTGATACGTGCTTGAAAAGGGTTTAATGAGTGAACAAGGTGAAAAACATAAAAGTACTTCATTGGTTAGGCATCTTTGTAAAATGAGAAGCAGTGCGTTTTACAAGGAAAAAACATTTTCATAAAGTTGGGATGAAGGGGAAAAAAATATTATGGTGAAAATTACAATAATCACTTTACACCATTAATGGGAAACCTCAGTTCTTGTCTTGACCCTGTAAGAGAACAGTCTGACTCCTTTCAGCCTAAATCTGCACCAGTGGGCAATGAAATTTGGGTACGGGGGGAGGATGTACCTGAGAAAAGTTGTTGTTGACTTCGGTATCCTTGTTTCAGTTGGTAGAGTTCTTGCATTACTTTGCTACAAGGCTTTCAGTTATTTTCCTTTGACTCATACACACATTGTAGTATATTCTTAATAGAAATGCATTTCCTGGATAGAATGAAGCCATACAAATGGATAGCAAACTTTGAATGATAGGTATAGAGAACAAAAGATGAACTCATGAAGTTAATGAGTGCTGTAGGACCTTGTTTGTCTGATGAGAAAGCCCTGTGGGTCCCAAGTTTTTGTTTTAAGGAATACATGCACTGAAGCGTTGGCGGGGGGAAAGATAATTTGGTTTTCATGGTACTCGAGCAACTAATTTTTCTTACCTGCCTCTGCAATGCACTTTCAGAGAACAGCTGCGAAATGTTAAAACATAGTGTGGGAACTAATATTAAAGTGTATCTGTGTTTAAGCCGGTAATCCTGCGTAGGTGGTCACATTTTATACTAGCCCAGCTTTCGCGTTTTTTAGTATTGCACTTCAGGCATGTCCTGTAGTAGGCAATTACAGAAACAGCTCATGATCCGATAGTTCAGGTCAAAATTCGCCCTGGAAATGAGGCACAGTGCACTTAGTGCAGGAATAGTACATTTTGGAGCATTTATGAGGTAATTTGAGTTAAAAATGTAGCTGATGAAGACAATCACTTGGTCTCTAAACAATAAATAATGCAGATCCTTTGTCAACATTCTGTGATAAAGTTCACGTTTTTGCAAACATGCAGTTGTGTTCTCACTGTCCGTAACTGCCAGCTGCTGACACATTCTGGAGTAAAATTCTATTAACTCTTCTCCTCTTTCAGAATGACCAACATCTTCCTTTTTTTCCTCAGAACTGAAGCCAGAATCTTTACCTAATAGCTATTGGAGCAGCAACAGGAGACTGAAATGCTAACAACTCACAAATTTTTCAGGCATGCTAAGGTTTATAGGCTTTACGGTTAATTGGTGTTCTTTCTTTGCCGGTGTCCAGCTAACACAGCCTGTTTTGCTACCACCGAGTGTACATCTGGAAATGGAGTGGGAGCCCATCCCAAGAATCGGGGTTTTGGGAGAAAGTTAGGAGACGTGATGGATCGTCGGCTGAACATAAGCTCCCACTTGGCCAAATGCAGTTCTTGGATGCGTTAGAAAGGGAATATCAAATGGTATGGGGGAGGTAACGCCACTTTTGTTCCAGTAGTGCTTACGCTGGTGCCAAATGCAGTATCCAGTTCTTGTGCCAAAAGTCAAGCACGTGCCTTGTAATGCTTGGAGAGCTTACTTTGAAGGCAGACGTGGTTACAAAATTAGTATCTACCTATAATTACCTCCATGGAGAAAAATAGTTTGATAACAGAGAATTCTTTGATCTAACAAAGCTGTAGTAGGATGAAATGTCTTGAAGGCAGATAAATTTTGGCTTTAAGCAAGCAATTTTAATGGAACATAATTGGACACTGGAACACTTAACTGGTGCTGTGCCAGATTTTGTCAGTGGTCATTTCTAAATTGAGGTTTGGGGTTTTTTCTTCCTTTAAAGAAAGCATATGCTGCACTTTTAAGAGACTCATTGGGGGCAGTCCCGGAGCTTCTCTTGCTCACTATGTGCAAGCTGCGGTGGGAATTTCTGTGTCTTCAGGGATCTTTAATGTGATTGTGCCAGTTCTCTTTTGTGAAGTTCCCGTTCTTGGCATACTGGTATTTTCTAAAAGCTTTCGTACCGTACCAGACTACTCCAGGCGTCTAGGATCCCCAAAATACTTTTGCCCTGCCCAAACATAGGTTTAGATGTAAGCAGGCTCTTACATGGTGCAGTTTTTCTCGACTGAAAAGTGAAAAACCAAGTACTGAGCGCATGGATTGCAGGTGCTAAGAAAGAACAAGGATGTTCAGAAACAGTTTTCTACACAAAGTTTTCATCAGTTTTCAGTCTGTCTGTAGGTGATCACACCAGTCATTTCCAGTCTGATCCATGAAAACTAGAAGTACTTGTGACCTTGGTCATATTGCAAATAAAAGCCAATTTTCAAAGTTCAGAGCTGTAAGCGATTTTCCCTGAATTATTTTTCTAAAGACAAAAAACCCCACAGAAGCAGTTTTTTATCAGCTAAGGATTTCTTAATATGAACTACTCATTACACCAAATATCTTTCATTATGACACAAGCAGGTACTTGGTTGGAGGAAAACAATGAGCAGCAAGGGAGTGTACAGTCGTAGGGCCGCGGGGTGTATGTGGGGAAGAAGCCACGCGCAGGGCAAGATTTAGGGTAGAGGAGGAGAAGGGAGCAGCGGGAGGTGGGAGCAGCAGTATTGCTCTTCGCTCGCTGAGCACTGTTCTGGCAGCGCAGAGGGGCTGTAAATCCAGTTTAACTGGCCAGCATGGCACATGCTTCGCATGCTTCCCACCCCGAGTTGCTCTGGCAGCCGGAGGCATTCTGCACAACCAGACCAGCCCTCGGGCTCTGCCCGGAGCACCGGCCGTCTGGTGGGGAGCGTCTGCCGCCGGGCCCCGCAGCGGTGTCCTGGAGCTCTACCCGTGGCGCGTTTTCACTCTGACTGCGCTTCGTTAGGAGCTGGGCAAGGGTTACCTCGTTCGGCCGTATCTGGTGGCATCTGTTACCCACAATATGACGGTCTTTTTTTATTGCACGATAAAATCCCATTGAAGTTTTCAAGTCCTGATTGCTCTGAATATCTGATGTATGGAATACCACAGTAGTACCTAATAATTTCAACGCAATGCATGTTTAAATTTTTGATACTAATACTGTATATCACACAACAAGGCCTCCAAAACAGAAAGAAATAAGATACAGTGAGCCAAGACAAGCGGGAAAATGGGATTCAAGGAAGGCTCTAAGCATCTCTAGTTTTAGTTTGAAAAACAGATAGACTTCCCCCCCCCGCTTCTTTTGCCAGGTGTTATTTAACTGAACTGTAAGATAAGGAGTTTAACCAGTAGAATGTAATACTGGCACTTCCTTGTACCAATTCTAATTTTATAATATTAAGTGCTTTTTTTTAACCAGAAATTATTTTTTATTATTATTTTTGCTATTCCCTACTACTACTGAAATACATTTTTGTGAAAGGTGAAAGAAAAATTATGTGAGGCTTTTCTTTATACAAATGGTCTACTAATATACACACACCCCCTTTGTGGGAGAAGCCATCAGGATTGAAAGCAGCATAAACAGTGGGTGACAGTTCAATTGGCTTTAGTTAGGCAGAGGAAATGTTAATTATGTGTTAAGAAGAAAGTGAACTAATTCTGTAGTAGTGTCAAGCTCTATACCAATCTTTACTCTAGAAGACTAAAGGAGGCAGGATGCAAGTGTTGCATTTGTTTATAACCCAAAGTGTTGAAGGTGAGGGGGGTTTAGCTCTGGCTTGAGTGCAGCGTTAACTGGTAGATGACGGTTGATGATCTTAGAGGTCTTTTCCAACCTTCATGATTCTATGATTGTATGATGTTGCTTTTATAATTGTTCTGGTTTAGTTTTAATGATTGCTTTGTCAGTTTAGAGCCTGGTGGTTCTTCGAAGCTTCTGCATGATCTTTGCTGTTTTAACTTCTCACGACTGTCTCTGAAACTGTTGCTCTCAAGTACTTGTTTTCAGGACATGAAACTTGGTAAACTAGGTAGTCTTAGGAAAAAAACCCACAACAGTCCTTTAATCCTTTCATTTGCTTTTACTTACTATATAAAACTAAAAATTAGCTGGCTCGATGTAGAATGAAGTGAATGACCCCAGAGTATACATATTTTGAACAGTACTTCCAGGCTAGCTTGTTTCCAACACCTTGTGAAGAAGGACTGAGTTCACTGCCTGCTAGCCTCCCTGTCCTAACATTTGGCTTTCTGCTGTCAGGTGTTCATTTCTGCGCTGCTGGATTGCAGTCCCTGGCTTTCCCAAATTAAGGGTAAATGTTTCTAACTACTTTTCTACAGCTTCCATTTCTAAAGCCTTTTGTGTGACAGCATTCTTCTTAGTGGACTTCGAAGTATGTCATTACTGACATCAGTACTACACTTTTCTTTCTGCTGGGAGAATGCCTGTGCAGACAATGTGGCTTCCCAAGGTTTACCTGGCAGTCTGGTGGCCGAGCCCCAGCTCATCCCGCTGGAACAGGAGGGGGATTTCCAGCCTGGGAGGAAGCTTCTGAGCTGGTGGCTGTGGCTAGGAACAGGGTTTGTGCCAGCAGATGGGCTGTGACCAGGGAGGGCTCCAGAACCAGGTCACTACAATCACAAATTGGGGGAAGATGTACCTGAGAAATTACCGTTATAAAACTGCAATCGCTTTCTCCCTCCCCACAACTCCCCAGCTGAGCTGTCCTTGCAGGCAAGGTTGGGACCTACCGACAAAAATCCTGTCCTGGGTTTAGTCTTCTCGAACATCAATCCCCCACTCAGGTTTTCAGAGGTACCTGGAGAGATGGTAACAGTCTGTGCTCTTTCAGCAGATCAGTCTAGCACACTTGCTGGGGAAGAGGTTGTCCTTGTGTACTCAGTAATTTTCTGTGGCTGAGATGAGTTCAAATTCACATTTATCAGTCTGCAGCACAAATGACCCATGCTTCTTAGAAACTGAGTTTTTCTGAGTAATGGCTATGCTTTCTTTTGAACTCGGCTTTACATATGGTCTGAATTATCCTGCTGGCTCGAGTATCTTTTGGTCTATAGATATCTATAGTGGATGTTAAATAAATTTAGACGATATAAATACAGAGATTCTTTGCCCTGCCAAAATGTTTGTTACTCTGGACAGGCACAGTAGGAGAATTTTAGGAGACAATTTTGGCTCCTGTAGTCCTGCAGGACTAAGCTGGTAGGTACGCTTTAAATACCAGTTCAGGTACCTGTCTGCAAAGGGAACTGGGTCCTGAGCCAAGTCTGAGCCAGCGGAGTTTTTGGTTGGAGTGAGGGTTGGGCTGGACCAGCACAGCAGCAATACCCTTGGACTACTCCCTCTTAGGTCTGTTCTTTTTCATATATTCGGATGAGCAAGGCCCTCTTGTACTCACTACTTGCTTCTTTTTATTTAAATTGGCTTCTTTTCTTACAGTTTTTACTCCTGGGTTGAAAACTTAAGCTGTGAAAAAACAGGGAATGGGAACGCCATAACACTTTGATTTCTGTCCCTTCCCTTAACGTGCTTCTTTTCACCAAGCCCATTGATTCTCCGCTGTGCAAGTAATCTAGATTAGTAATCAGTTGTGTTGGAGCAGCAGGCCAAGACCTGAGATAAATTTGCAGAGTTTTGGTTCAGGATGCTGTGCTAGCACTTTCTGGAAGACTGTTACTGTAGTGAGGAAGCTGTAAAATGAATGGAGCTTGTAAATCAAGTGATGGCACATACATGTCATCTTTAAAACATAATCTTAGTGAATCACGTTGCTTTACAAGCATTGATACGTAGTTAGATTTAAACACACTTTTTGCTAAATGCCTAGATTATTATTGGTTTTGTTCATTCCATTGTTGCCTTCTTTTCTTCTTTCAGAAAATGTGTGTGCTTGAGGAAAAGGGGCTATTTCTGCCTGAATTATGCTTTTCAAAATGCAGATCTTGATTCTAGTATTTAGTTTCTTACCATGTTTTCAATCTGAATGTTCCTGAACCAAGATTTTGTAATGGGAATAAACTTCTCTTAACTTTTGCTCGGAAGCTGAGCTTTTGAAGTGAACATAATTTTGTTTTTTCAATGATAAGCTGTCACTTCTGAAAAAGCATACAGAAATTCGAATTCTTCCTGTTTTTTTAAATGATGTGTTTTAACAATATAGATAAATGTGTGTGGGTAACGGTTGTTCTACGTGGGAAATGGAAGGAAATCTGCAGACAAAAGTCTGTGTATCTCCAAAGAAAAGCAGGACTTTTCTCCAGCTGGGAATCAGGATGATGAAGTTCTCCCTCCACGGATTATTTTTCCCAAGGACTCCTGTTAATTAAACATCTGCAATGTGCCCTCTTGAAGTGCTGAACTTAAACCTGTGTATTCATAGTACAGAAGTAGTATGAGTAGCTTCTGGGTCTTTATGACCTTCAAGATCCTATCGAGATGCCCAAGGTAATGGCGCCGAGAGCTCTACGAGACAGAAAAGCTCCTTCTGCTGTAACACGCAGTGGAAATGTTCCTCCTGGTAACACCCCTGGACGAAGCTGCTCATAGCTGAAGGCTACAAAGAGGCAATTGCTCTGGTGTGTTGAAACTATTTTATTTCAAGCAATTGTGCTTAGACCAAGATCCAACAATATTGCTATTACATTAAATGTCATTAAAATTGCAGGCTTGGTTTGGGAAGATACAATAGCTCCCTGTCCAAAAGCTGCCCATTATCCAGCTGGAGCCTTCACAAGTGACATACAGTTCCTGTAATGTGATAAATTTATGGTTTTGGATGCTGCTGAATTCCTATGAAGTGGATGTATCAGAGCACATGTCAAGCTGTAACCTCCGCAGAAAGTTTTGGTCGCTTTCTGAAAGTTCAGTTAGACAAAGAGAGACCCTTTTAAGCATGTGTGTTTTGTGGGTCCACATTCTAGGAATGGCTGGGAAAGGCAGAACATGTGGTTTAGAACCAATAGTAATCTAAAAATAGCTGTAGGTACTCAACTCCACGTACCTTTTGGTCTCTTACACAAAGCCTGTGGGAACATGGCAGGTGACCGTACCACAGTCAATTTGTAAATGGATCTCTAGATGGAGCCAAAACAGATCTGATGTAGGAGTTCTGCAGACAAAGAAAGGACTTTAAGATTTTCTACTGAAAGCCTGCAGCTGTGAGAAAGCATCTGCTTCCATATCAGATCTTTATATCCACCTGAAAGCTACTGAGGTTCCTTACTGACTTTTTTAGGGCTTAAAGCCTAAAGAATTGCAGTGCTCATAGTCTAAACAGTTGCATATCAGAGCATTTTACTACATGTTAATGGCTAATGGAATGCTAGAATCCCTTATCTCACAGCAAATCTGCACATGTGCATGCATTACATGTACAAAATCAGTGTGGCAATCTCACAGTGCGTCCTCCAGTACCTGCCTGCGCACAAATGATTTTCTGAGCTGTCAGCACTGGCAAGTGCCACTCACACATGTTCCCTTTTGGTGGTGTATTTATGGCGTGATGTCTGGTTTGCCAGTTTCTTACTTGCCCGCTGTTTTAGAAGAGTATTTACCAGCTATGTTGTATGTACAGGCTGAAGAATCTCAACACTGTTGTTGCCCGAAGTGCCTATGGATAGTTTAGGACAGACCAGTGCTTGAAACCCTTTTTGTCCTTAAGAAAAGAAATTGCAGAGTGCAAATATAACACTGAGTAGAAATAATGCTTGATTAGTTCTATATGTTATTCTTAATTATTTCCATAATGTAAACCATAGCATAGTGAAGAGACTGTGTGGAGTTGCTTTGGCTTTCTTTTTTTCCTCTTACAACTTTAAAGAAATGCATGGTTTCACAACGGTAACTGCTGTGTCTGGAAGAGTAGGAAAGCACCTATGTTAAAACCGAGCAAACTGAAACCAACTTGATGAGCTACTTTTTGGCAGAGAACCTCCTCTGTCCTGCTGTCGCACTGGACCTGAAGGTAGCTGCGCTATAGAACAGCACCTTTCCAGCCAATCCTGCATCAAAACATATTGAGTTTGTGCTGTGTTGTGTTACACCCAAGAGAAAACCACAGCTCTCAGAAATGCAGCTTTCTGCACTGTCCCTGAACCACTGCTTAGTCCTTGTGATCTCGGGTGGCTGCTCCCAGCCTCGCAGTTGCTCCCTGCCTTGGCAGAAAGGTACGATCCCAGCAGTGGCTGTGCTCACAGGTGCTGCAGAATACCCAGCGAAGCAAGCTGAGAACCAGGAGCGTGGCCGTGCATGGAACCCAGCTGGCACCAGTTCACCGTAACTGTCCCTGTGAAGCTGCAGCTGATCCTCAGCAAGGGCTCGTGCAGAGGTTACAGGCAACTCCTGATTGCTCAGCCAAAATTCCCACGCCACCTCATTTCGTTTCTGACTTCGCTGCATGAGATAACTCCTGTTTTACAGGCAGCAATACTCACACGCTGAGTGACCCGGACTTTTTGCCCCAGTTGGTAGGCGATCCTTACTCTTAACATGTGACAGGTGGAAGAACGGCAAGGGGACCCATCTCTTTGTGGAATCAGCTGCGGGGCGGGAGCTGCCTTTGCTCAGTCAGTCACTGATGAACGGTGTCCATTAGACTCAAAATGAGAAAGCAATTATGGGAACTTTGTCAAGGTGATAAAACCACACTTTGCTTCAGTGATTCATTCCCATCGTAGTGACCTGCAAAGAGAGAATCGGGGAGATCCGGTTAATGTACGCAGAGGGTGTCGTTGCCGTTATCTGCTGCTGGATGTGGATAACTGCGCTGGGTGATATGGCAGCTCTAGCCCTACCGCAGTATTCCTCTGTGATCCCTGGCAAAGCACCAAGAGCCAGATAAACATTCATTGTGAAACATCAAATAGTAGAACTTTATCTCTAGCCTCAGAGCAACAATGAAATGTGATTTAAGTGAACAGAAAATTGTGCTCTGTAGTGACAAGGAGCTAACTTTAAAGTAAATGAGAACTTCGATAACTAATGGAGATGAATCATTAAAAAAAATAGGTTGGAAGGAAGCTCTTGAAGTCAATACCCACTCAAAGTACAGTAATTACAAAGTTAGGGCAGGTTGCTCAGAGCCTTGTCCCTTGGGTTTTGAAACTCCAGGGGTGGAGATGCTACAGTCTTTCTCCATCATAGCCAATTACTCTCATGTAACTAATTTTCTCTCCTTCAGCTTATGACAGTTGCCTCTTGTTCCTTTTGCTGTGCACCTCCATGATGATGGAGTCTGGTTCCATTCTCTCTAACATCCATTGAACTACTTCAAGACTGCAATTGGAGTCCCCTCTTTCCTCTCCTTTAGCCTTCTTTTCTCTGGGCTAAACAAGCCCGGTTCCTTCAGTCTCTCATCATCCATGTGCCATCCCCCTGAATACTTTAGCAGCCCTCTAGCCATTCTGGTTTGTTGCCAGATCTCTTGGGAGGCCGAAAACCGGACACAGTACTCCAGATGTAGCTTCACTGGTGCTTAATAATCCCTTTCTTCAGTCTACTTGCCATGCTCTAACATAGGTCAGTATGCAGTTAGCTTCCACCATTGCACGGACACATTGGGCTCATGTCCACCAGGACCCTCACATCTTTTTCCGAAGAAATGCTTCTTAAATCTCGTTTAAAACCTTCCTCCTAGTGAGTTAGCAGGTCTGCTGGCAAACATGCCCTTGCCCCACTTTTTCAGACAGATGCTGTCTTTCCTTGGCATTTCTTAGTCTCCAGACTCCCATGGTCGTAGAGGCCAGACCCCTTCTGATGACCAAACAGACAGATACTGATCTGAATTTCCACTCCTACCTGAACTGCTCCTCTTGATCAGCAGGGTTGAGAGGAATGCTGTCTAGAGCTCCATACCCTTCGCCCTTGTCCCCAGAACCCTGCAGTAGCCGCCTCAAAGTCTGCACTAATAGTATAGCATGATTAGTGCCCATATGGAAGAGCAGCAGCATAGCATTCCAACGACCAGATTACTCAGCAGTATATCCCCAATGTCCCAAAGCCAGGCCCTGGGCAAGCAGCAGCCCTCTTGAGACAGCAGCTCCATGCAACAAATGGGTACTCCTGTCTCCCACAGAAAGCAATCTCTGAGCACTGTCATCCACTGCTTCCCTTCTGAGCCCTGGTTCCCACCTGTCAGTCAGGCATGCCTGGCCCAGACGCCTCTTCTGTCAGAGCTTGCTCCTCCTTTTGTCAGGACCCTGTCATTGCTCTCCAACTGAACTGCTGGTGTTAGAAAAACAGCTCTAGCTTCCTGTGGAGGTCACCAGTATCTCTCTTGTCTTCTACCAGAGGCATAGCTTATCATAGAATCACAGAATTGTTTAGATTGGAAAAGACCTTTAAGATCATCCGGTCCAACCATTAACCTAGCACTGCCAAGTCCACCACAAAACAATGTCCCTAAGCACCACATATACACATTTTTTAAATACCTCCAGGGATGGTACCTCAACTGCTTCCCTGGGCATCCTGTTCCAATGCCTGACAACCCTTTCAATGAAGAAATATCCAATATAAACCTCCCCAGCACAACCTGAAACCATTTCATCTTGTCCTATCGTTAGTTACTTGGAAGAAGACACCGACACCCACCTCTCTACAATCTCCTTTCAGGTCACTGTAGAGAGCAATGAGGTCTCCCCTCAGCCTCCTGGTTCTCTAGACCCTTCACCAGCTTCATTGCCCTTCTCTGGACACGCTCCAGCACCTCAATGTCCTTCTTGTAGTCAGGGGCCAGAACTGAACACAGTATTCCAGGTGCAGCCTCACCAGTGCCGAGTACAGGGGCACCATCACCTCCCTACTCCTGCTGGCCACACTATTCCTGATACAAGCCAGGATGCCGTTGGCCTTCTTGGCCACCTGGGCACACTGC
>Ga0065711_1037016_pt1 | contig 20302 bp, 7 predicted proteins | sample Hoacrofraction12_FD_59098 | JGI IMG/M metagenome (GOLD analysis project Ga0065711, IMG submission 59098) | Hoatzin crop microbial communities from Cojedes, Venezuela - Epithelial fraction 12 v2 (version 2) | ecosystem: Host-associated > Birds > Digestive system > Esophagus > Crop | place... | reverse complement strand
CCCCCCCCCCCGGGACAGAGGAAAGCAGCTGCTGGGCGGCTGTGATTTCCTAACAAATTAATCTTTTAAGATGTAAAATAGTCACAAACAAAACCATGTTAGTTGAATAACATAAGAGGAATGAAAACTATTCTTAAACTAATTTACAAAGATGGCCTTCCCAAAGCAGAAACCACGTATTTTAACTGCAACAAAATGCAGAAGAAAAAGTACTTTCCATGAACTATGTAAAAATTCAACCTATAAGAGCAGATGCAACGTCACAGTGTTAGATCAAGTGCAAAAAGGTGAATTACAGGACAGATGGAGAAGAAAGGAAGCCACCGAACTAATCGTGAAAGGACATGTGATATGTGTAAGATGAAAGGAAAAACTTGTGCTTCAAATCACACAGCTTAGCCATTAAATAGCATTTACACCACAGGAACACCGAAGACCTGGGATGGTATTCATAATCATGAAAAAAGAAAGTGAAATATCTCCTAAGTCTCTTCTTTATTCCTAAATGCTGCAGGCCATAAATTTGTCAGATGTCACTGTCTGAGCCCCTTCTACACCTATTACTATACTCCCGCAAACCCATCAGCTAGATCCTCCATGGCCAGAGCCCTCAGAGGGCAACTGAATCCGTTCAGAATAAAACTCAATATGTGTCTTTGAGTAAGAGATAAAGAGAGAGATGATAGGAAATGCAAAGCAAACCATTTGTAGCTGCTGTATTGAAGTTCACAGTCACTTGCAGGAAATATGTTCACAGCTGAAGCTTGCACATGAACACCTCAAACTAATCTCGTGGTTGAAAAACTGTCATTTGTGCTGCAAGTGCATGATCAGTACCACCTCTTTTCCCTGCTAGCATTAAAGAAAGTCAAACCATTAAATGGTCATCTTAACAAGTTAATAAATCAAGGTTGCAAGAGCACAGAGATTCCTTTAAATTGATGGAGTTTATTTCAGCTGGTAAATTATTTTTTGACAAAAATGTTTTTCGTCCTTCTGCTATTTCACTACAGCAATAATGAACTTCTCACCAAATTTTGTTCCAATTACACACAAATTATTACTAAGAAAACCATTCACAAAAGCAAAAATAAAATACTTGTTTTATAAAAATGAAGAAAAAAGCAATCAGGAAATAATTTAATTATTTCTAAGCAACTTTAACTCAATTTCCACAGAATCACTAACTTTTCTATTGGGAGTTAGATTATTTTTTTTCCTACAGATTTACTGCTAATCTGTGCACACAGAGAGCCAGCCAACCCTGTCCATAGAAATAAAAAGTATGTTTCCACCAATTTCTTGCAACTTCGTGAGGAAGAAGCCTGAAGCCCCTGAAGCAGTTCAGTGACTAAAAATCACCTGAATGCCAGCCAATTCAAATCAAATCACTGGTAAATCACATAGCTTACTCTATAGGCCCTTCGTAACATACACTAAAAAAAAAATTGTAGATTTCAAAAGTTCTGTATTTTCCATATATTTGAGAAACAAAAATACTACTTTAAAGCTTAACAAGCCACAAGCCTTCTGCCAAAACTGAACTGCACTGCAAATGTCTCTTGGATATATAAATCTGTTTCCTGACTTGTACTGAGATTACTCCTGGAAGCTTCATATGGATGTTTACACAGAAAGAAGTCTACTACCAGACAGAAGCACAGAGTTCCTTTCACAAATAGCTTTTAACACAACAACAAATGCACAAAATAAAAACAGTTTCAACATTGAAACTAGAGCATTTCCAAGTCCTTAAAGCACCTCTTAAAGCATCTGCTTAAAACTGAAAAAATTAAGAACACATTTAAAACTTAAAACACATTGCTCAAGTCTGCAGAAGTTGTGCCATGCTCCTTCATCTGTCCATCCTCCTGCACCAGCACACATGAACCTTTGGCTGATGGAGCTCTGTTCACATTTTCACCAAAACCCAGAGACAAAGATTGCCAAGGTGTTTAGCATCATCATTTCTACTCAACTCAAAGTGAGGAAGACCTCACTCGAGAAAGCTGAGGCATGTGTGGAGTAGAGCAGTAGCCAAGAAAAGAGAAAACCTCTGCACACCATGGATCAAGTTTGCTAAGTATGTTATCCAAGTGAAAAACTAAACTATCTAGATGACGGTTGCCCACATTTCATGCTTGATGAACACCCATAATTTCACCGAAATCCAAATGGTGAAAGGCTATTGTGGAGTCCAAAACAGCACAAAAACTGTGAAAACTGTGGGGGAAAAAAAAAAAAAAATCACAAGCCACAACTTTTGTGGCATAAAGAAGATACCTTTGGGGAAAGAAAACAAAAAACCCTCGAGAACATACTGAATTATCTGGCTTTGTCAAAGCTGTTAGAAACATCCAGGGTGCACACTGCTTACCAATGAAAGACTAAATGTTCTATTTTGATGGGAAGTTAAATATATTACAAAGAACAGGTATAGGGAATACTGTCAGCAGAGCTGTTTAAAGAACAGAATTTCTGGTCTAACAAGAAATAAAATGGAACAACAGAGCATAGCTGTTGCTGCTGTTCAGAATTTAAAATACATACATCTACATGCAAATACTTTTACATCTTTTAAGCTCTTCTTTTTCTTTTTTTCCCCAAGTCTTTTAATGTGTCATTTAATGTCTTCTCATGTCTTTTAAAGCTCTTTAATTTTTTTATAAATGAAGTTGACACTCAGAGCTCCATCTCTGGGGGTTTCTGGCTTGAACACAGTGTCTAGTCTCCTGGTTCCCTATCAGTTATAAAAGATTCACCAGGTCCTGCCCTGAAAATACAGCTGATTTATGAGCCTAAAAGCATGGGAGCTAGAGCTTTGGCAAAAGATACATTTCTTCAGGCTGCCGGCTATGGATCCAGGCACCTAGACTTTAAGGCTACATCTGTGTTAGTAAATTAAAAAGCATTTAGCAACACTCTCTGGTACTGAGGCTAACTGGCACGGAGCAGCCCACATCAATACGGTTCAACTCTCCTACCGTCCACAACAGGGTCACAGAATCATAGAATGGTTTGAGTTAGAAAGGACCTTCAAGATCATCTAGTTCCAAACCCCCTGCAGTGAGCAGGGACACCCTCCACTAGACCACATTGCTCAAAGTCCCACCCAGCCCGGCCTTGAACACTTCCAGGGAGGGAACATCCGTAACTTCTCTGGGCAACCTGTTCCAGTGCCTCACCACCATCACAGTAAAGAATTTCTTTCTTGTATCTAATCTAAATCTACCCTCTTTCAGCTTGAAGCCATTACCCCTTGTCCTATCACTACATGGCCTTGTAAAAAGCCCCTCTCCAGCTTTCTTGTAGGCCCCCTTCAGGTACTGGAAGGCTGCAATAAGGTGTCCCTGGAGCCTTCACTTCTCCAGGCTGAACAGCCCCAGCTCTCTCAGCCTTTCCTCATAGAAGAGGTGTTCCAGCCCTTGGATCATTTCTGTGGCCCTCCTCTGGACCCACTCCAACAGGTCCATGTCTTTCCTGTGCTGAGGGCTCCAGAGCTGGACACAGGACTCCAGGTGAGGTCTTACCAGGGCGGAGCAGAGGGTCAGAATCCCCTCCCTCGACCTCCTGCATCTCTTGATGCAGCCCAGGACACGGTTGGCCTTCTGGGCTGTGTGCGCACACTGCTGGGTCATGTTGAGTTTCTCATCAACCAACACCCCCAAGTCCTTCTCAGGGCTGCTCTCAATCCATTTCCTGCCCAGTCTGTATTTGTGCTTGGGATTGCCCTGACCCATGTGCAGGACCTTGCACTTGGCCTTATTGATCTTCATGACATTTACACTGGCCCACCTCTCAAGTCTGCCCAGGTCCCTCTGGATGGTATTCCTTCCCTCCAGCGTGTCAACCGCATCACTCAGCTTGCTGTTGTCAGCAAACTTGCTGAGGATGCACTCAATCCCACTGTCCATGTCACCAACAAAGATGTTAAACAGCACTGGTCCCAATACTGACCCCTGAGGAACACTTCTCATCACCCGTCTCCACTTGAACATCGAGCCATTGACTGCAAATCTTTCAGTGCGACCATCCAGCCAATTCCTTATCCACCGAGTGGTGCATCCATCAAATCCATGTCTCTCCAATTTAGAGATGAGGATGTTATGCGGGACAGTGTCAAATGCGTTGCTTCAGTCCAGGTAGATGACATCAGTTGCTCTTCCCTTATGCACCAATGCAGTAACCTCACTGTAGAAGGCCACCAAATCTATCAGGCATGATTTGCCCTTAGTGAAGCCATATTGGCTGTCATGAATCTTGTCCTTATTTTCCATGTGCCTTAGCATAGCTTCCAGAAGGATGTGCTCCATGATCTTGCCGGGCACAGAGGTGAGACTGACTGGCCTATAGTTCCCCAGGTCTTCCTTTGTATGTTTTTTAAAAATGGGCGTTATGTTTCCCCTTTTCCAGTCAGTCAGAACTTCACCAGACTGCCACGACTTCTCAAATATGATGGACAGTGGCTTAGCAACTTTATTTGCCAGTTTCCTCAGGACCCACGGATGCACCATCACATGGATCACCACATACAAACTGCCTGGGGAGAGCAGAAGTTAGTTTGGCCGTGGACAGAGCCATACCTAGGAACTGCCTCGGAGAGAGTAACTAACATGGGCTAAAGCTATTGTGCCTGGTACCATTTTAGCAATTTAACCACGTAGTCAACTGAGTTTCATACCAATCTTTAATTTTCTATTACAGATGAAGCAAAGGACTCTAAGCTAGAGTTGTTGTACCACTGGGCTCCTGGCCTCTCTGCTCTCCAGGAAGAGACTTCAAGAACAACTTCCGCTCTAACATTTTAACAGCACAAGGTCTTCTGTGTGGCTTTTCTAAACCTTCTTGCCCTTGTGTTTCTGAGTCACAGAACCACAGAAGAGTTGAGACTAGAAGGGACCTCTGAAAATTGCCAAAGCACAGCCAACTAGAGCAGGCTGCTTGGGACCGTGCCCAGTCCTCTTCTGAGTATCTCCAAGGATGGACAATCACAACCGCTCTGGGCAATACGTGCCAGCATTCAAACACTCTCACACTAGAAAGTCACCCTCAATTCATCTTCATGGCCCTTCGCTTCACTCCTGTATGTCCAAGTACCCCACTCCAGATGTGTCCAACCAGGACTGAGCAGAGGGGAAAGATCATCTCCATTGACTTGCTGGCAAGGCCCAGGAGGCTGATGGCTGATGGGTTGTTCCTCCCCAGGGGCAGTACTTGACATTTCCTTTCTCTCCGCTTGGTGAGGTTCCTGTGAGCCCATTTCTCCAGCCCGTTGAGGTCCTTCTGGGTGGCAGCACAACCCTCTGGTGTGTTGGCCACTCTTCCCAGTTTTCTGTCATCTGCAAACTTGCTCATGGTGCACTCTGTCCCATCACCCAGGTCCTTAATGAGGGCATTAAATAATACTGGACCTAGTATCATCTCTTGAAGTACACCACTAGTGACTGGCCACCAGCAGGACTTTGTGCCACTGATCACAACCCTCTGAGCCTGGCAGTTCAGCCAGTTTTCAGTCCATCTCAATGTCCATCTATCCAGTTGATAATTCATCACTTTCTCTATGAAGACGTTATGGGAGACTGTCAAAAGCCATACTAAAGTTGAGATAAACATGCACTCATAGCCACAAACTTGGATTAGAAATCTCTATACAAAACTAATCTTCCTTACAGAATGAAAATCATTAACATTGAAATACTTTACATCAAGATTTCCAAATAAATCCATGTTTTTCTTTTTTCTTTTTTTTTTCCCCCCCCTTAGGGACTGACTTTTCCAAGAATCAGGGAAGGTAATGTTTTTCTTTTTTCACGCTCATTGACTGGCATACTTTTATGGGAATGGTAGACAAATTCCTCTTTCTTCTTAACCTAAAGTTAAGAATAAATCAGTAATTCTCTTCTGTGTAGTCCCCATTTCATTGTCCACTGCAATTTTTTGAAAACCCCAAATAATCCAGAACTCCATTGGAAGGACAGAATGACTCATTCTCACATTTTCCATCTGTTTACACAAATGTCTATGGTTTGATTTCACAAGCATGATAACGATACAATGCACTTAAGAGCTATCAGACTATATAATTTGCTCACATAAACAAGAGATAAAATGGCAGAGATTAAAGTAGTAATGACGTGCTTGACAGAGACAGCTATAAGTACCTACCCTCCTATTCACAACTCGTGGACCTTCTGAGATGCTGCCACCTTTGTTCTCTGATGCCAGGATAGAAACTGAATATTGGGTTCAAAACCCTGTCTTTCTATTAGTGGTTTAAATGAGAAAGAAAAAGACAAATAACTTTAGTATTTAAACCGTCAAATTTTGTTATGGTTGCTACTATGCCTTAATGGTAAATTTCCCACTATTGAGAACCCTCATACACAAATCATGTAGTTTTTTTCTCCCTAAAGCGAACAATTGCAAAGTAAGGTAAATGAGGAAAACACAGCTGCAAATGCTCATAATCAAAGTAAAACCAGTAGTGGGACAAAAACAAAAATCTTTCAGCGGCCAGCACTGCAGCTGGCCAGGGACACACAACTCAAACTCCCTCAGTGCCTTACACTTCTTGTCCCTTTCTTCTGTTATTTGCCTCTTCTCAAATCTCTACCCTTAAAATTCTGCCTATTGCTTCTTGGCTGAAAGTGTTGGGAAGGAAGCAACAAATGAACAAGGACCCTGACATGCCAGAAAAGGGTTCCGTTTCCAGCAATAATTCTTGCAAAAAAGGCCAGCAGTACAGCTAAGCATGTGTACAATTCTCTCTATGTGGTCCTGCATACAACGATAGCCTTGCATATGTCCCACCATAGGTTATCCCACCACCAGCCTGACAACAGATGGAGGCAGAAAGAGACATCCCATGGTGGCACACTGATCACTACTAGAGAAGAAGGCTCAACCATCTGCCTCCCGCTACTTGCATGACAATGCAAGCTGCAGTTTAAAACACCCTTGTTTTGTTAGATAGCCTTCGCCCTCTGCTCACACCCTGCGTGGGGCAACACGGTTTCTCTCTACACAGGAGGATGCCTGGGGCTATATCAACAGGAACACAGCTAGCAGACTGAGGGAAGAAATTATCCCCCTCTGCCTAGCACTCATTAGACATCTACAATACTGCATCCAGCACTGGGTTTCCAATACCAGAAAGATCAATAAACTAGAGTGAGATCAACAAGGGCTACCAAGATGGTCATGTGGCTGGAGCACTTGCCCTGTGAGAACGGGCTCAGGGTACAGGGTTTGTTCAGCCCATGGAAGAGATGGTTCTGAAGGGACCTAACAGCAGCTTTCCAACACTTGCAAGGAGTTGGAGAACTCCTGCAAGAAGTATAAAGAAGCGGGAGCCAGGCTCTTCACAGTGGTGCCTTATGGGAACGCAACAGACAGTGGGCTTAAGTTGAAACAAGAGAGGTTCAAACTGGATAGAAGAAGAAACTCTTCCACCATGAGGACAATCAAGCACTGGAAAAGATTACCCAAAGAGGTTACACAGGCTCCATCCCTGGATGTTTTCAAGATTTGACTGGTCACAGCTGACTACGTTGAGCAGGACCTCCTGAGGTCCCTTCAGTCTGAATTATCACACAATCCTATGATAGATTTCATTCACATTTGTAAGGCTCTGTACGGATATCTTTGAACTGGGGTGGCTCTTACTTTATGGATAGTGGGGTCCATACCCAGCAGAACTTTAGACCCTTGGTAAAATCTGAGTCTTACTTCCCTCTTGAGCTAAGTGGAGGAAGTGCACCTGCTAGCACTGCAGCCCAGCACACTGGAAAAGAAAATATATATCAGAATAGGAAATGTACTGTGCCTGTGCAGTAGCCCTCAGCAGGGTTTTCCCAGAGTTTCATCAAAGATGGGCATGCAGCAATCAGGCTGAACACACAGAACAGGGTGCAGAAGTTAGCAGATGCCAACATGCCAGCTGTCTTGTGACTTCATTTGTGAGGTGAGCAGTGAGAATTTATCCATGTATGTATTTATACATGAAGCATATGTATAAGCATCTGCTTCAAGCCTCCCATGCAGAGTGAAGTCGAACAAAATAGATGTGCAGTAAATGTGCTGCAAGTTCAGTAAATGTGCTACAGAGTACTCATGCATTGATGTGCCAGCTCAGCAGTCCTCAGCAGGAATCTTGTCAGTGCACAGAGATGGGCTGGTAAAAACTTGCACTAAGCACAGAACATAGTGGAAAAAAAATTTACAAGGTCCTTTACAAAGTAACGGCCATTTTTTCTGTCTTGCCAGGCCACAGTAACTAAGTATTCACATGTCACTATCACCATGATACTGAATAACCTACACTGTCCTTGTTAATAGCGGATTCCTTTCGTATACCGCTGCTGTGTCATACACATGCACACACGTCTGCTAGAAAACACTCCACTGAGATCCCCGCCAGTCCAAAAGCACTGAAGCCACAATTGCCTTTGAAAGAAGTAAAGGTGACCCAGGCTAAGAAGCAGCTGGTCCGGATGCACACAAACAGCAGGGGCTGTCAGTGGAACAGAAAGAAAGTGAACAACTGGGTCAGCAGATGAAAGTGGACTGTCTGCTCTATGTGACCGCAACACAGTCTCAAACAGCTCTGAGAAACACTTCAATGGGAACACACTAAAGCTTTCCCATGGCTTTGCATCCCACTAAGAGTTGAACTTGGCCTAAGGAAGAGATGGCCAGTTAAGACTTCTCACTGCAGTCACCCTTGTAAGTTACTACCCCAGAAAAGGCCTCATGGTACCAAAGTCTGACAGCCTAAACCATCAGATATCTGCACAGCACCTTATTTATTCCCTGTAACACACACCCAAGGTGCCAGCAAAGGGCAAAATATTAGAAATAAGCACTAATTCAAAGATTAAGATGGTGACCAGTTAAAACAATTAGCTATTTAATTGAAAGATTTCTTCAGTTATACTCTGCTTTGAATGTGGATCACAGACCTCTTCTACTTCAAAGAGGAACTTTTCATAACTTTGTATTTATTGATCTCTACTGAGACAGAAGAAAGTCATGCAGCAGAAATTAAAACAAAGCACCACTTTCAAATGTAAAACCTGTATATACAGCCAGAACAGCAAATGCAAAATTATCTGCTGTCTTCGGTCAATGTTGTAACTTTAAGTTCCACCAATTACTTTTTTATTTATTTTTCCAGTGAGTCTGAGAGCATGGACTCAGTAAATGGATGCAGCTTAGAGATGCATGCTCTTGCCAAACGTGATGTAATCCTTATCAGCTTTAGCTACAAGTTTTGAGTTAAAGCAGTTTTGTCTTCTCCATTTCCTTTCGAGTTGATCAGTCCAACTTGAGCTTCATTTGTTTTTAAAAGACATATTTCACATAGATTAGAAAGAGAAAACTAACTTTCCACTGAGAGGCAGAACCATCTGAATTGAGAGCATGCAAGGAAATGCAGATGGGAAAAAGGTTAGCACTATGATACAGTATACGATTGTATCTCAGGGAAAAAAGAGGGAGAGGCTGAGGAAAAGGAGGCTTTCAGAAAAACAGTGTTTCATAACTGAGGGAAGTGGAGGAGAGCAGCTGGAGAATAGGGCATAAACTATTTTCTTTCCTGCCAATGCGATACTAATTGACACAGTGACAGAAATAGATGGAAGATGGGTCAACAAAGCTAGAAGAACAGAAACTCTACATTGCTATCTCTGCCCAGAAGAAAAGAGTTCAGGATGGTCTTTTAGAAACACATAACATGAAATGCAAGCTAAGTACAAGCAAGCCTCTTGTGCTTTATATCATACGATCTGCCCCGAAATGTCAAGAAATCTGAACATAACTATCCATCTCTGCCACTCGGAAAGAGAATACACTTACAGATCAATGGGAGCCACTCCCTAATATATGGATCTCATATCCCTCGTAATACTTCTCACAAACCTCATGAATCCATATGGTGTCCAAGTGTTACATTTTGTGTTTGATTTAGCTAAAAGATATTGAAAACAACCAAAATTAGACCCAAGGTGTTCCTATGCCATTGGAGAGTTCCCCATTGACTCCTCCTTAGCTGAGCCTCAGGAATGTAGAGTGCTCTTTATAATTCAAGAGCAAATCAGATCTAAAGAACTTTCCATTTAGAAGATAACACAGAAACAAGACACATTTTATTCAAAGATTCTCAGAAAAATCCTGCGTGGAATTGCAGACCTGCTCTATCAGAATTTTTTAGTGACATGTATCCTGAGTAAGGTGACCATTCACTGCTCTGTAAAGGCTTTACTACCATTTTTTAATTGTTCTTTTTTAATGCCAGTTCACAGCTCTGAGTAAAGAGCCTGGCTTCTGCAGCTGGACAACAGCAAACCTGCAAAAGCCAGCAGCAGGGAAAGGCAACATTATCGGCAACACACAAGCAGTGCTGTCATAGAACTCTAACAAAAAAAGAAAAATAAAGCGGGAAAGAAAATAAAGGAGGCAGGGGCAGCCAGGTCAAGAAAATAAAATATATATTCATACACACTTACACAGTTTTGTAAATATGAAGAGATAAAGGAAAAAAAAAAAAAGAAAAGAGCAAATTAGTTGGGGGGGGAAAGAAGGCAGAAGCAACAAAAAGTGACATTTTATTGTGGTTCAGGGAAAATGACTCAGCATTCTGTAGGCTTACAATCCAGAGCCTGCTGAACTTTCAAAATCTCTTGAGATATCAATTAGGTTGGAAATCATAACTACAGCAACTGCATAGCAGGGAAAATTACTCCCTCACGACTGCAATCAGAAAGATTTTCAGGGAAGGAAACACGGAGGAGGGCACAATCATCATCTTTAATAAACACCAGCACTGAAGCAGTAGCTAGAAGAAAGTGTGCCATTGTCAGCACATGACTGTTGGCTGAGCTCAAAAAGGAAAGAGAAAAGGAAAGTGAGAAAACTTGACAAGAAAAATTGTCGAATGCTGATCTTCAGACAATCACAGAATGGGAATCAGATTATGGAAAATGGTTATTGATTAGCAATTCACCAGACAGCAGCCACACAGAAAGACACTAAATTAATATACAGAGTTTTTTTGGTTTGGTTGATGTTTTTTGGGGTTTTTGCTATTAGACTATTAGTTTGGTGATAACCGATTACTCTCTTTAAAAGGTGTGAAGCCAACTGCAAATACAGTGATGTTCTGCCCCCACAGTAAATAGTAACTATCGGTTCATTGCTGAGCCAAAGCGTGGGCTCTCTCCTTTCCAGAGAAAGCATCGCATAACAGGTTCTTAGTTTACTGCCCAGACATCAATATATGGAATAAATCACTAACACTTTTTAAGGTCAATGAAAAGAAACAACAATTTACATTGCTATAGCCTACGGCCAACAGCTATATAAAGTAACATTTTGCCAACAGGTCCCCAGAGCTGGTATCTAAAACAGTCACCAATAGCTATGTTTGAATAAGGACCACCTTAAAGCATACGCATTGCTTACACTTTCTTCAGCGAAAGCTTAACACGTTTTGCTGGTGGAACCTGTGATAAATTGATCCACTTAAGGGACGACCTGCAATATCCAGTCAAAAAGACAGTGTCCTTGTCAGCCTGGAAGTTGGCATGCTGCCTCCTGCTACGTGAACCACAGTAAAATTACCAACGGGGCACTAGCTAAAACCTGAACAAACTACATGAACACCTCCGTGAAAATATACAGGCCTGCCTGTTTTAGTAAAATGCTGCCAATGCACGTTTTTTGTTTTGGAAACGGTTCCCGCCTTGGTCTGCAATACGGCCTCAAGAATGTAGATATGTTCCACTCAAAAACATCATATAGATTTCTGAAAATCCTCACCGATTTCACTGTCAAATTTGGCAAAGGCCTAACAACATACAAGTGCTAAGAAAATTAAAGTTAACACAGACTTTTCTTCGCCCAGTGAAGTTCCTCATCTCTAAAGTACACAAGTATCTTGGATTTTTTTTTTTTTACATTTTGTTTCTGTCTTTGTGATCTCTAACCAACTATCTGACACTAGGTCACGTTTCAGTTGAACAGCTGAACAAATTTCACAGTTGAACTTGGTCTATGTACCCCTCTTCCAAGAATTTTCAAGATGCAAGCGTATCTCCTGAACAGTAACCGGAACATCACTAATGGTACAGTAAGCTGTATCAGTGGACTAAAACAGGAACAGATAGGTTAGTTGTAAGGTGACACAAATCAGACTTTCCTCCAAAAAGGAACTAACGGACTGCAATCAGTTTGTCAGTCAGGGTGGAATTTAAATCAGTGAACTTATTTAACTAGCCACCAAGGCTGCCGCTAAATATCAACGCCGAAAGACAGGCACCTCCAAAGGGTGACCCATCGCATTCTATTACAGCTGAGATACTGCATATAAAAAAAAGATTCAGCAATCACCTTTGGAAGGTGCAAGACAAGGTGAAGAAAAGCTGCAACCAACCACCTCTCCGTGGGATCTCTTGGAAGGGGATGGCTCACACCAGCCAATGCATAGCACTTGGCTTTTTGAGAACTTCCCAGCAGACCAGCATTACTCCCTGAGACTCCTATCTAACACCACAGCACTGCAAGAACCATTCTGTTTCCTCCTCACTGTTATCAGGCCATTATTTACCCCACCAAACCTCTCTGCATGTGCTTCTTCCGTCCTGAAGACTGGAACTCGGAGCACTGAAGATGCTGACAGATACTATGAGTACTTGGAAAGTTATTACTTTGTGGACAGAAATGGATGTTTATTTAATGAGATAAACTTCATAACCATTCAGAGCAGAGTAAATAACTATACTGCTAAAAGCAACCTGAAACTACTCTCACCCAGATCTTCACTGCTGCGTTGGGAGACAGAAAAATACAGTAGAGAAAGAGTAGACCCAAATGTCCTTTAGCATTTTCAGCATTTCCACCCACATGCATATAGATTATTAAAGTCCAGCAAGATGGAGGAGTTCCCTCAACCTCAGCCTGCTTGAGAGTCTTCTGTTCCTAGGCACTAACTATATTTATGTTTCACCTGTGAAAAATATAGTAAATTATTAAAAATATTTACGCCTTCTGTTCACTTAGTAATTTTTGTTCAAGTGTGATACTGAATTTTGGAGCATTGCTGTTAACAGGAAATACTAAAAAAAATATTAAAATTTTTAAAATTTCTTTTTATACCTGTTGACAATCTAGCTGCTGAGCTATTGCACACAAAGTAGAAATATTACTGGTATCAGGAGGGGTGATATTTTAAAGCTGACTGATCATGATCATATAAAATGCTATTGTGTTCTATAAACTCCTCACAACAAAGATACGTCAAATCAAAAATGCCCAAAAAGGCACTAAATCAAGCACACATTCCTAGAATCAACTATTAGCTAACCAGGGAAAGGCACTGTTTTTTGATCATGGTTTTTAGTGCAACAAACAATTCAGAGCTCATGTGTAAATAATACAAACATTGGCAACATAGTAAAAATATGAGATTCTCTGCTCAGGTTTCTACATCAAGCAGAAAAAATAAGGTAGTTGCTGCAACAAACTATTACTGACCTTTTCCAATAACAGGGGAAGGAGTTCAAGTCGATAGCGATCTAGCACAAGCGGCCCTGGGAAGCCCATCAGTTACTGAACATGAACGACACTCCTTCCTAAGCAATAATCATTGGATCTTATCACCTATCCTTCTTTTTACCAAGGAATGCTGCTGCACACTATTATTTTTGTTGCAAAGTAAATCTGAAGAATGTAATACAGCATACATTGCCTGATTTGGAAAATTCTATACCACTCTCCACTTATGGGAAAATCACAATCTCCACCAGCAAGACAGCATCAAAGGCCTGCTGTACATGTAACAATATATCCACTTTTCCTCTCTCGTACCAAAAAATTCAGGTTTAAAAAAAAAAATTTAAACCTATATTTATATAGGCTTTTTTAATAAATAAAAGGACTAATCAGTGGTTATTTTTTCTGGCAAAAGTTTTTTTAAAGATATATATATCTTTTATAGCAAATAAAACTGATTATAAAGCTATGCTTAAAAAAAACAAACACATAAAACAAAAAAACCAGCCCTTGTCAGGACAATGATTGCTTCCTATACAGAGAATTACTGAAGCCTTGTCTTGCATTTCATACAGTATCTTATAGCTTTTTGAAGCATATCAGTTAATTTCAATGTGGTTTTTTCCAATAAACCCTTTTTCTATTGACTGCAAGTCTGGTAAAAAGGGGAACAGGGATCATCAACCTATGACAACTTCTCTCACGTTCCTAGTGTCAGATCACAGAAAAGTGAATCTTTTTTTTTTCATTAGTTTATTCTTATTCCAATATGCAGAACAGCCACAGAGTCTCAGCTCCTGGGATACTGAAAAGTCCTACCATGCTTAGTGCAGCATGCTTGAAACTTAAAACCAACTAAAATTCATCTATTCGTAGGTTCATAGTACCTCCACAAACATCATACACTTTATTATAAATTTTTCACACCAGCAAAATTTGTTTTAGCATCAGATTGTTTGATGGTCACTATAGTTTCAATTCCACTTTCATGGCTGAAATCTATCATTTTTAAGTGGTTTCTCCAGCTGGAAATGCGTGATAATATCCACAGTATTTCTCCAGTTCCTTCTATTTTTCACACCCTCTATCAAAAACCAAAGAATCAAGTGTTGTGACTGAAACTGTCTATTATGTTCTAGCTGTAGAAGCAGTTGTGGGAGTATTTCTCTAATTTATTTAAGAAAAGATCTAATGAGAGTGCAGCCTAGAATGGAGGGCATTTTCTGAAAAATTTTGGGTTATAATCAACAGCGAGCAATCAAATCATCCTTGATTCCCCAATTTTGCAATCAGTTAGAGTTTGTAACACCTGGTTTCACTTTTGGAACCACCTTCTTGGTTGGTTTGTTTTTTCCTGCTTCACCTTCTAACCACGCTGCTGATGATCCAGGAGTTTCTCCTCAGCCAGCTTCCACTTTCTTGGGACAATTCAACAAACACTCCATCTTTGGCCTTTTTTCCTCCCCGTCTCTTCACAACTTGCATTTGCAAGCAAATTTCCATTCTGCCCAAAACTTCCAGCTGTGACTTTGCTGTCAGATTCTATCCCCTCAGGCAGGGGGTTCATCTAATTAGATTCACCTAATCAAACACAGGCATCTACAGTACGTGTGTCTACATCTGAGGCTAGTCATCTAGACTCCATTAATACTTAACAGAGAGGCACTTCTAAATATATAATACAGATGGAAGGAGTCATGTCTTAGAAGGTACTGTTCCTCTCTGCGACTACAGACAGATTTCAGGTGATACCGATACCTACAGAGTAAAAGTTCAAAGTTTACTGTCTATGCTCTACTAGAGAGCAGCTCTTTGGAAATAGTCTCCTGTCCATGTAAGACACACACTATTCAACTCCTAGCCTCCTTATTACTATTTTTCTGCTTCCACTATTTGTCATACTTACATACTGTTTTCTCATTTTATACTTACAATATTATAATTTACCTATATTTAACCTTCAGATTAAAGCTACTAAAAACAACTAATTACATGCTTTTTTCAAAATAAAGTTTTTGTTCTGCCACAATCCAATGTATTGTTGCGACTTAGCATTAAAAAACATAATTTCAAGGTTCTGTGCGTACATCAGATACGTACATTTGGGCATACCGATTTTCTAAAAAAATACAATACCTATCCTACATATTCTTTCAGTATGTCTTTGGGTAGCTAATTGGAAATAAGATACTGTTCATAAAACATTAATTGTAGTTTTATATCCACTAAGCAAAAATCAGTGGGGGGCCCTAAACTCAAGCCATCTTCTGATTCATGGCAATTTCTTAGAGATAAGATGGAAAACTGCATTTGCATACACCTTATTTTGCAAGTATGCTTTAAAAACAAAAAAAATTAAAAACCTCTACTTGAAATAATTACAATAGTAAAATAAAGGGGGGATAAAAATCAACCAAATTGAAGTACACTAATTAAAGCAGGCTTGAGAAAGAATATTACCTCTTGAAAATAATTCCATTCTCATTTAGCCATGAAAAGAATTTAGGGGGTTTTGCCTATTTGCTTTGTTTGCTGGTTTTATATGTGATTTCAACTGCTAAAATACACTTGAAAGACAGGAAAAAAAAATACTGTTCTGGTACTAACAGAGTAGTAAGAACACAGTTTTTAAAAAGAAGAACTTTCTTCTGCTCAGTCAACAACAGGAAGACATCTTCATCATATGCTGATACCAGACTAGCCCAGTGCTTTGGAAGGGGAAGACACTGACAGCAGAAAAAGAAGAGCTGGTGTAAAATCTGTACCTGCAAATCAATACCTGGACCTGGGCTAACATGAAGTGTGGCTGCCCCAAGTGTGTGAGTGAGAAGCTGGTTAGGAGGATTGCTGCTAGATGCACGTGTGGCCTCCCAGAGACTCAGTAAAGGAATGCGTCTGACAGGAGTATGGAGCAGGATGCCTAGTTAGCACAATTCCTCCTGGAAACGGGCTCAGTTTCTCAGCCACAAATTTCTCTCCAATACGTCTTGAATTCAGAGTCTTCCTCCACACTAATAATTTTGTTCATTTTCTTACTTCCCTTACCGTATACTATCAACACACAATTACCGTATATTATCAGTTATATTATAGTAGACTTTGAACGGTCTCAAGCAAGAGCGAAAGGAAAACACACAAGCAAGAAAAGGAAGGAAGGGGGAAAAAAAAACCAAACAAATGGTTAAATTTCCCCTTTCATGTGAGGTTATTTTACTGCAGTGAAATATATAACAGACTTTTGAAAAACTAAATCCTGCAAGGGAGAGAGATCATTAAAAATATTCTCTACATAATTTTTTTTAATTCTTAGCAAAGCACTGTTTCTTTTCAAAAGGATTATAGTGCAAATCTGACTTCGACAAGCAGTATAGTCACTGGCTTTGCTTCAATACAAGAATACAGCGTCCTCAAGCATGGGCTTTGATGAAAGCTCAAGACATCACCTCTTTCATCCCTTGCTTCAGAACTGCAACCCAGACTGTTTCTAACCAAAAACTCTTCCTAAAATCCTCCAGTTATGGACACTCCATGGCATCACTCACCACCACCACCCCCCACAACCTATTCCAGGGTATAGGCACAAGGTTACATTATATTACCATCTAAATGAAATGGACATAGATTATCCCCCTCCTCTTCCTTGTGTAGCTGTAATAAGGGTGGGATGAGAGTGCGTTCCTTAAATTGTGATGACTGAAAGATGGAGTGGAAACACCTCAGGTTGTCCTCCTGCACCTGAGCAGTAAGTTCCTAAGTCTGAGCCTGTCTCTGTGGTGACCTGAAGAGCAGGATGCAGTGTCTAAGAGATGGCAGCGTGGGTGACAGGCCAGAGCAACTGGGCACCTTGAGCTCCAGCTCTAAGACAGGTCTGCAGGGATGGAGGAGAAGGCAGCACAGGCCCAGACACAGGACCTGACAATTATATGGGTGAGAGCAGGCTTCTTTCCTTTTAAAAGAACAGTCTCGGCAATACAGGTGCTTGATGGTACTTACCATACTTTGATAACTTACAATGCACCAAATCATTACTACCTCTAAACTGAAAGATTCCAAGAGCAAAACCTGGCCACAGGAATCTTCATTGATACAAATACTGCTTCAAACAGCAAGGATATACTGCAATATAATATAATGCTCTATAATGCAATATATAATAAATACAGCATTAGATCCTGGCATTAGTGTAACTCTTCCAAGCACTTCATGACAAATGTTTAAATTTATTTTACTGCTCTTTCTCAAAGCGCTGGACAAGCATTAAATTAACATTTGTGGAGAAGATCATCTATCAAATATAACTATGGAAGGAATTAGAAACTATTTAGTGGCTTCCTTACAGAACTGTTATGATAGCAGTCCCTTAGAAGAGCAAAAGGTAGAAATCACACAGCTCCAGGGAGTTTGACTTTTGTACTGGTCATCAGCTTGCTCGCTCCCTGAGTTTCTTTCTAAGTTCCACCAAAGCATAGACTCCATAATACTTCTGCCTTGTCAGCATTTCCAGAAATCTCTGCAGAGGCTTTCCAAGGCACAAGATGGAGATACATCCCAGTTAATGGTGCTCAAAGCTCATGTGAACTTCAGTGATGTAACCACCCAGGTAAATGAGAAAAGGATTTTCTTCCAGCTTTCAGCTATGAATCTTAACAGGAGCATTTGTGGAAATGAGTGTGAACAGATATTGAAGGTAAGACTTTTTTTGTAGTTTTTCTTTAATAGCTTCCAAGATAACACAGAGATCAGTGTTTTCTTTATCAGAACGAAACTTGTTCCTCGCTGAGCCAAGCCTTCACCTTCAAGAATGTATACTACGCCCTTTTATCTTAAAAATTGATGCAAAACCACATGTGCCTTTATCAAGACAATAGCCCATGAGATGTCAGTGACAACCTATATACCCTATCCTCCACTGCTGTTAATGTTAACACTATCACTAAATTATTCTTTTTAAATACCTGTGCTGAGGGACACAACTATTTAGCTGCAGGTTGAATGTCCAAGAAATTGGCCTAAAACCCATCACAGTCAGAATCCAAAATGAATCGTTTGGAAGAGTAAACCTGCCAACTAGCTAGCAGGAAGGCCATACCCTTACTTCTTTTCCACTGGTGTTGTGTAGCCCACAATCACAGCCTGGCAGTTTCTTGTGACCTATATAAAGTATATATAACGTTGTCCTGTAAAATAGTGTCGGTTACCATTTTTCTCACATTTCTAGTTCTATGAATGTCTTTTTGCCTTCCTCCCATACAAGGATGTACTCACACTGATACAAGCTTCAAGTACACTTTATCTCTGGTTTAGGTGACCACAAGCAGAACGAGGGCAACACTTACTCTCTTTCCACAACTTTCCGGGTCTGTTCCCAATGCCAGTCTAAGTTGTGACCTTACTTTTAAGCCATTAATGGATTAGATCCTACTTAAATTAGGTCACATCTCCACAAGCAAGCACAATACTGATTAAAAAGAAATAATGAATAAGTGAGAGTCAGAAGCAGCACACTCATGCAAAGGGATTCTTCCAAGGAGCGGACTCTCAGAGCGACATTGCCTGCACTCAACTCTCATCACCTCCAACACACGCTGGATCCGTTTCCCATATGCAAAAAAAAAAACTAGGATTCTCCTTTAAAATTAGTAAAGTTTTGTATAGCTCTGAAATGGCAACTAGTATCCATAATGCATACAAGAGATTTCACAGTTCCAAGCTATTTTTTGCAGAAGTCCTGCTGCTGCTAAGGTAATGGACTCAAATACGAGCCATAAGATAGCGCCAATTCCTGTATTTCAGTGATCCTGGATGTTTTGGTGTCAGTCTTGCTTTCACACATACCGGGAAAATCGTACACGTTTTCACATTATCATGCTATCTTGTTTTGTTTCACTAGTAATGAATAGCCACACAGGTTAAAAAATAAAAGGTTGAGTTGTATACCACTACACAAACGAGCTGCTGGAAGGGAAAAACAACTCAACTCAGCAGGCTCAAGAGCAGTTAGCATCAACCGCAGTACCAGTATCTCAAAACCCCAGCCAGGTCCCTACTTCCACATCCTCCCTTATCTCAGCCTGTGTATAAGGGATACGACAGGCGTCCACCTCCACCCTTCTTCCTGCTACCCCCTGGTCAAAGCCAGAGCCCTTCATTCGGCCACACGGCGAAGCCCATCTGCCACCACCGACCCTGGGCTCCACAACTGCCCACTCCCACCCTCGTGCCTGCTGCCTTCTGGGTGTCGAGAGGAGCTGCCAGAAAGCAGGGGCCGCCGGGCTGCTCACCGGAGCTACCGTGGCACTGCCCCGTGGTGCAGGAGAGGACCTCGCCCCGGCTGCCACCAGGCTCTATCGATTTAAAGTAGTCCACTTACCACCAGTGCTATCTACACTTCAGGATGGGGGTCATTGGCCTGAAGAAAGCCGAAGTATTTTTTTAATAGAAACTGCTCTCTTCTGTGCCCATTTTACAATGACCCTTCATGAAAATGTCATTATCCAGTGGAGTTTTCTACTAACTTTTACTTTTTTTAAAAAAAAAAAAGCTTGTCATTATCTTTTTAAACTTTCTTTAGGCTCAAGCTACTCTGAGAATTTCACACAGGATATAGACACATGAAAAATTACAAAAACTTAAATTAAAAACTTCAGTATTTTGCTTTGACAGATCTGTACCTATTTCTCCTCTCAGTCACCTTAAAAGATCTCATGGATATGGTCTTCCTGCTTCACAATTAAAAAAAAAAAAAAAAAAAAAC
>Ga0065711_1037011_pt1 | contig 20303 bp, 7 predicted proteins | sample Hoacrofraction12_FD_59098 | JGI IMG/M metagenome (GOLD analysis project Ga0065711, IMG submission 59098) | Hoatzin crop microbial communities from Cojedes, Venezuela - Epithelial fraction 12 v2 (version 2) | ecosystem: Host-associated > Birds > Digestive system > Esophagus > Crop | place... | reverse complement strand
CCAGGTCACGCTGAATGGCAGCACAGCCTTCTGGTGTATCTACCACTCCTCCCAGTTTTGTGTCGTCAGCAAACTTGCTGAGGGTACACTCTAACTCTTCATCCAGGTCATTGATGAAGAAGTTAAACAAGGCTGGGCCAAGTACTGACCCCTGGGGGACACCACTAGTTACAGGCCTCCAACTAGACTCAGCACCGCTGATGACGGCCCTGTGAGTTCTGCCATTCAGCCATTTCTCAATCCACCTCACTGACCACTCACCCAGCCCAGACTTCCTGAGGTTCCCTAGGAGGATGTTCCCTTCAAGAACAATGCGGCACCACAGTCCCAAGTACAAAGTAAAGATAACCTTGAAATTCAAATTTCTAGACAAAAATGGAGTCAGTTAGGATTCAGGGCTGAGCGTGGTCACAAACCTCCACTGTAATCCTAAAACAACTGATGAAATTCCAAATTTTGTCATTGTCCCATTGAAATGTTACCTCACACCTTGTGTAACTCTACTTGAGCCTTAAGTAAAAGACTTCTATATAAGAAAATGCAGAAAAGAACAATCCTGTTCCTAACTCAATTAGACATAAACCATCACCTGCATACCAGACTTGTCTATCTTGCCTGTTTAGATAGGAGTGGGATAAACTATTACTCTATGCATGTGTGGTACTCAAAGCTCCAGTCTCTGTTGAGAGACTGCACGTACTCCTGTAATAGATACAAAAACAAAGGGTTCAGGGGAAAGAAACTTTCAAGTACAGAAGACACAAGATAAAAACCTACACCAGCAATTCCTAACCACCCTGCATAAACGAAATACTACCATTTCTAATGAAGTGTACTGCCCAGACTGAATACAGAATATTTAGAGTTTGGAACTAGCGTATATTAATGATTATATTAAGTAGTTCGCACAAAAAAATATATTTGCTAACAAAGACAGTAATATTACTTTAAAATGTTAGGTCTAAACTAATTTTACTAAAGCCCTCGTAATTATTTTTTGCTGGACTTACATATACAGGAACATTTAGGCTCTTCTTAATCTCCACTAGGAAAAGACAACTGAAAAACTTTGACCTTCCAGTGCAACTTTTTATTTAAACAAAATAAAAAAAGCCTCTTTTCTCAAGAGGTGAGATATTCACTGGTATTTACAAACACGTTTGCTTTACTAAATAATCCCCAAATACTAAGCATTACTCTTGATTTGCGAAATTGAAAGTCATATACAGGGCAACATTTCCCAAACAGATGGTACAATACCTGGAGATTCTGTTCCCACTGGACAGTAGAACACACATGCCAATCATAAGAGTCAATAAGTCTCAACAAGGAAGGCAATAGGCTCCATTTTGTTCACAAGCAAGTCAGTATGAAGGATACCATTGCCTGAAAATGCCCAATTGATCTATGATTTGAAGAAATATTTTGTTACAAATCTCATCCTGGCTCATAAACTCTCAACAAGCTTACCACCTGCTACTTCCACACATTAGAGTGCAACCTCCTTTCTCATCTTTCCTGACTTTCTTAAAGTGCCCTGAAGTTGTCCAACAGAGTGCTCAGTTATGTGAGCTATTTTAGTTCTGTAATTCCGTTGATGCCATAGCCATGACTACTATTGCACACCAATAATGAGAATCATTAAATGCCCCACTCCATTAATGAGAATAACTCAGATTTGCCAATCCCCTTGGTTGGATTAAGGTGAAATGACACCAGAGATCCTGTACCACTGGTTCCATAATTCCAGTGATGCCATAGCCCTGACTACCCACAGTCCTGTGCCTGCTTTCTTTTTAAACCCCACCTCATCTGTGGGCTTAGTGTCCAGCCCTTTAATTTAAAGCTCTCTGTACTCAATTTCTTTCTCTCTCTGCTGATGAAAATTCACAGTAGATTTTTATTCCCTTGGCATATGAAGGTGAAGCATTCCCAAAGGTTCCCAAAGCAATCCTCTCTGTCTGTGCTCCAAGCTGGTGAAGCAGTGGTTGCTGTTATCCAAAGGACAGCAACAAAAACATGCAGCCCTGGCTCAGCATATTGTTTTTTCTGTCTGTACGTGCAATGTGTTCAGAATTATCCTGTTTTTCTTAGCTCCATATCAATAGATATCTTTACAGTACAAGCTTGACAATTCATTGTGTTCAAGGAATTTTACTTCAGGATTTCTGCTGCTTTTGCTGTCTGCATAATTCACTTACAAGTAAAATTCAATACAATTATCTTCATGATAATATTTCTTTTTGATATTGCAGCAGTCAAGCATATAACATTTAACTTGAACCTTTTGTAGTCAGCCAGGTTGGAAATGTTTTCAGTAGGAATCTCCCCCCTGTCAAGTTATTTTTCTGATATGGAACTGTAAAACAGGCAGTCTGAAGTCAAAAAAAGACAAGAAAAAAAATCCCTCGGCTAAAAAGGGTATCTCACGCTTAAAACACTAATTTCTGACATGTTTAGTTTCCAAGAAGCCCATATTGGAGAGATGAACAACTTGCATAGAAAGATACCCTGGAAGAATGGCATTACTTAGCCCAAGTTAAACATAGAAGTAACCCTATTTCTTCCCTTAAGCACCTAACAAGGAAAAATTACCACTTAATCTTTGGCACTTGCTCTTTACCTTGTAAATCATGGCTCAGCAGGGAGACTTCTTACTTCTTCCCTATAAATGTAACTTTGGAACAGAATGGGCGCAAGTTTTCCCTTCTTCTCCCTATAAAGCTGGGATAGAATAACTACAGAAATACTGAATTTTTATAAGTTTACAAAAATCCTGAAGGAAATTGACTAAAACACAATTAAAAAGACATTTTGAGCATCATCTCTTTGAAATAACTTGATAAAGTTTTTTCCTTTACATTTCACATGGACTGAACTGAAACAAACCTTTGCAAACTAATTTGCTCCATCTCTTGTATTGAAGAAAAATTCTGTATACCCCTAAACTGAACACTATGTAGCTATTACACATTTTGTATGCATCTGTACTCACTAGATCAACATATATCTCACACTTAGCATTACTGCCATTCGAAATCCACAATCATGTGCTGCTGCCAAGGGCAGCCCATGGTCTGTTTTCTCACTGAGCAGCTTGCGCACACATGTACAGGTCTCAGGACATTAGGGATTGCTCACACTAGAAAAAAAAAGGCATGCAATGAGTGCAGGGAGAGTCCTACTCGGGTAACAGCAGGCATCAGCAAACACAGTTATATTCATATATGTTTTCAAATAGCTCAGTTAAAATGAAGTAAATGGAGTTCAAAATATTCCCAGATGCTTCTGTGTGAGTGTGGCAACATTTGTTGTTTCAAAACCTGGGTTCAATCCATTTTGCTGTTGTTTTTTTTTATCAAGCACCAGATTTTCAACAGAAGCGTGCATGCAAAGCGTTACAACCAAACCCCCAAAAGATTTCAACTTAGAAATGCTGCCACAACACATCAACATCGTTGCCTGGATTGTTTTCATATTCTCGTAGTGGAACAATCTAGTACTTTATAAAGGATACAGCTGAGAAGCCAACCTGACTCAGAGAAGAAGATATTGAGCTGCAGTGATTGTGAAACAGGAAAAAGAAAAAGAAATGTACTCCTTTTCAGACAAATTTTTGAGAATTTTATATGGGAATCTGTTAAAAGCTAATCAACCAGACCTAATTCTAGGTCTTTCTTAAGACAAAGATTTTTAGTTGTATTTAGAGTATGTTTGCTGTTTTTCTTCAAAAACTTTCATTAGTGATCAAGGTAAATTATATCTTAAAAATTATTAAGATGTTGAGTAAAAATCTGTCTGGGAGCCATAAATTAACTAGTTTAGCTTGCAGTGAGCTACACTTCATCTCACGCTAAATAAAACTGGAAATCATCTCCTGAACATTTTTCTTATCCGTGCCATGCAGAGAGGTCTGGATTGACAATACTGGCAGATTTCAGTACAGTGACAGCATCACTGCCACTTTAGCAGGTGCTCTAAAAGCTACATTCTCTCTGAGCTACACTCCAAGGCCAGTGAGGAGGATCAGTCAAGGCAGAGTGCAGCAACCCATCTATAAAAAGTGCTGCTGCTGGGACCGAACTATACCTAACCTGCATTAGCATGCATTTTATTACCCAAATTTACTTCCCATGCTTTAAACTGTTGGTCTTTGTTAGAAACCTGAAATAGATCATTCCAGTTCATCTTAAGAGAGCCTATTCTCTCATGCCATACTATGGATGTCCTCAAGTATCCAAGCCAGCATTCAAAAAAGCCAGCACAAAGAATCTATGTATCTTTGAAGACTCTCTTCTAAAATTTAATGTGCTATAAAATTTCTTTTGATAAATTTTGACCTGCCAGTATAAACAATTTATGTAACCATTCTAGCAAGTATTACAAAGCCAGATTTTACCCAAAAATATTTTTCACTTTTTCTCCTCTTTGGTATACTTTGAGTCATCTATTAATTCCCTTAAGTGTAGAGAAAGTGTAGTTGCTAACATGGATGAATAAGTTGCACTGTCTGAAGATACAAAACCCACGTATTATTACAGCGTAAAGAAGTAATTCAGTTATGAAGCAGTCACACAGGAGACAATACCCTTAACAGAATTACTTCAGTTTTACAAAACCCAGCACAGAAAGCAGACTGCAACTTTTCTTAAGCTCTACAATAAAATCATCTAAATCCATATATAGGATTATTTTCTTCTGGATCTGGCCATTAGGATCTATACCTATCATTTATACCACTAGATGCCTTTTATTATAGCAAATGCCTTAATATTAAGAGATGTAAGGATTTTTAAAATTATTATTATCTTATTGAATCAGTTTTGAAGAATTTTCAAGAAGTATCACTAACTGCCTAAAGCAATGAATAAGGTAAATTTATTATCATCTCTGTCGTATTTTATGATATCTCTCTCTTAATACCTAAGAATTAAAAACATAGTAGAACTAGGTAGAAATACAGTGATAGGTGAGCTGCTGCAAGAAGCAGATACTAATCACAAACATGGATATTCATGAAGAAACACCCCTACCTTTGTCTCCAATGTACTCCCCTTCTTAAAGTCACTCTGATAATGAAAGACCAGTTATGTTGCCAGCAGCTTTTGGTCCTGGTTAAGCATAATTCAAAAGTTCCTATAACAAGCATACTGAGAATATTGGTGGTTTGGAAGAGGAGTTATCTGCAGTGACATTATGTATCATCTGTCGTCTGTTTATCTGAGTTTCATTACAATAATCCTTCAAAAGATCTTGTTTTGCAGAGTCAGGAGCAGGCAGAAGATAAAGAAACTTCTGGTAAAGTCAGTAAAGCTTTGAAACCCCAGCATCTGTAATGAGAGCCAGATCCTTGCGAGGCCCTAGAAGAACTATATATTAAACCATGCAGTAAAAATATGGACTTGTGTTTCATCTGAATATTTTAAGGAGAGAAACACAAAGACTCCAAGTCCCTACTCCACATAACACACTGAAATATTACTGCCAGACGTGAGGAAAATGTGTCAGAACACATCAGAAAGAACATGTCAACTTGCAGAAAAGAATTAAGATGCAGTAAAAATTAATTTCCAAAGAAACTGTACCTTTCAAAAATGGATATGAATATAAGGCATTGCGTAAGCAGAATTAAAGGACAGCATGAATGCCAAACATAATCAAATACATGAATTAATATAGCACAAGATAAAAAAAAAGGCATACTACTAAGTGATGAGAAATTAATGCCATGCAAAGGTAGAGTCCATCTAATCTTTATTACTGGTAAGTGACAGATGTCCGTTGTAACCATAAAAATCCACTGAGATCCATAGCTCTGTTCCTTTACATACACACGGACAGAATCAGTCCACTAAGAGAAAAGCTCAAGAATTCAAAATGTTTACTAACCACTCTGATATCCACCATCCTTTATATGTGAAAAGTACTAAAATGCAATGTCATAAAAATCTACCTTATATTTCATGTACCACGAACACTATCAACTTTAATTTGCTAGCTCTTTTTCTATGGAATTCAATGAGAATTGCTTTAATATGATTTATTGTGGCTGGAGCCTTCTATGTAATAACCCAAACAACTGAGGTTTTTATTCTGATTCTCATGATTCTCATGTTTTTTTGCTGACAAGCAATCATGCATTAGAAAAATCTGTCTTTATCTACTCTAGGGCCCCAAACTGTAACAAAAAATTCCTTTTACAGCAAGTAAAAAATCAAGAGCTGAGCGTGGGACAGGACTGCTAGGTCTTCAGGAGCAAGTAAGATTGTAGGTTTTCCAACTACTCTATGAATTATTTTTAAGCATTTTTTCTGATTTTTAGTGTTAAATTTTAAACATAAAAGGGATATAAAAACAAACAACAGAATTCATGACAATTAGTTGTCTTTGCAGTCACTTGAAATCCCCCAAATCAGAAGGTCACATTGAATAATTTCGTATAATTAATTTGCAAGTAATCTAATGTAACTAATTTAATGTAATTAAAAATGTTAGAGTTTAAGTAAATAGTGACAAATCACAACTTTACTTATAAGTACGGTAATTACTCTTATTTATTAAAAAAAATGTAGTTCACTTGAGGGTAATTGTAGATGTAAAGCCAAAACACAGCAAGCAGAAATTCAGCTTTGGATGCTCACTTCTTACATATAGGCATACCACTTGAGGACTGATTATCACTCAGTTCTCTACTGTTTTCAAGGAGATTATCATTCAGCAAAAATGCTGAACTACTTTATGGTCACACTTTTCTGAGAGAAGTTTCAGTAAAAGAACCTTATATTTTATTTGCAAAGGGTAAGAACCAAGGTCATCTTGATCACCTCTTTGAGGTGATACTGAAAATTTTCAGAGTCCTTCAAAATATCTTGACAAGTCCTTTAATGTCACTGTTCTCTGAAGAAGGGCCATGAAGGGTTTGCATGCCCAAAACAGTTTTAATTTTTCCAACTATACCAGTTGCTAATAAAAAATATTGCCTCAATCAACAATTCTTGTCATGTCTACATCCTTAGACCACCAAGGTTATACGAAAGCACCATTAAAAACTCTGTTCTAGAGATCTAGAAAAGAATTTATGCATTATTGAAGTAGGGATGTGAAACAATTTTCCAGATAGGTTTCCTTCTCACAAATTAGGATGGTAATTCAATACAGTAGAACCAGCTCTTGTACTGATAAAATAACTTCCAGAAGTGTGTAATTGAAAATAATGAAAAGCCTCAAAAATTTAAATTAAAGGGGGCTTTGGTGGGTTTGTTTTAAACATACATACACTACAAGCTTTACCCCTTTTGTTATTAATTGTGGTCATTGAACAGATGAAATTTTGCTTCATGAATTCTACTTTAAATATGCAGATCCCAAGCAGCCTTTTCTCACATATAATGTAAGCAATAATATACCAGATGTATCAGACAGGGAACGAAGTTCGTGAGCCTTATTAGTAATTCCTAATAATAAAAAAAGTCTGTAGATTTCTTTTTTTGCATTAATTTTTATATTCATGAAATTGAGAAACTACAAGAGTTGGTGAAACTGAGCAGACAAATACAAACACCACAATCTCCAGGATCCTACTTGAGTTCTGACTTGAAACTCAACTGTTTTTTTCCCAAGTCAAGGGCACAGGTTAACAATTATCATTATATAGAAATTTGGTTATGATCATGACTACAGGTTGACTAAGAATTATTATGAGAAATCACAAAAACAAGCAAGTGAAAAAAAAACCCAAACCTACTCTGGTATCTCAACATAGAGTCTTAAAATCCCAGATGACTGTCTATCTTATCTCATATAGATTACTGAACCAAAATTTCATAAGCACAATTAAATTAGTATATGGACACAGTTTGAAATGATGACATCAAAAAAATGAATGCTAATTCATGTTTCTGCCAAATTTCCTCTTATAAATTCAAGAACCTAGCATTCTTGCATGAATCGGTTTTAGACCTCTAGAAGGTCACTCATTATCCTTCATGCAACTCTGTTTTCCAGTTAATGAAAATGTGTCAGTATATTGACGTTCAAGCATAGTGTGAAGACCATATTTTACTTAAGGTACTACTGAAATTTGTAGGCAAAACTTTTAGTTCTTTCTTTCTAATATAGCTTGGTTTAGTTGGAATCTGCTTGTTGGCTCCATAGCTTCATTTTAAGAATCTAATTCTACCTGAAGTTTGTGAAAGATCTACAATACCTGTCTACGAAAAACACAACTGAGTTTCCGAAGTAGAACTTTTAAAATATTATTATGTCTACACTTTAAATCACATACGTAAGTCCACTTTCACTACTGCTTCCATTATTTCAGGATTTCAATCATCATCTGGAATTTAAAAGTGGAGAGAGATCTTCAAACCTAAATTTCAAGAGTGAACAAAATATAAAGGAGAATTTGAATTTGAATTCCAAGTGCACCAAAGATTATGTACATTTTTAAAACTTTTTTTTTTAATGGATGGCTGCTAAAAAATTCTGTTGAAAACAAAATAGTTGTTGACAATGTGCTTCCTAAAGAACAGAGGCCAGATATGTACTTTGAGTAGTTCACCCCTTCATGAAAGGCTAGAATATGATAATAAATATCTATTTGGGGTGACACCAAATGATATAATAATGAGCTACAGGAATAAAAGTATTTCTGTATCTGTGGCATTTCTCTGAAAAAAAATAAAACCAAAATTTTTTTTGTCCTCCTTCAGTTTACAGACAGATGTCAAATATGGTTAACCTTCATTGATCTTCATCCAAAAGAGACTGATTTTAAATGAAGGTCACTAAAAAAACTCACAAAAGGGAATGCAAGCATTAGCACACAAGAAGTAAGAAAGGGAAACAGAGACTGATGAAATCGAAAAATTTGCATCTCACTAGGTTCTTTTTGATTTCTATTTAATTTATGAATAACATCAAGGAATTTTCATACAAAACTTACAGAGCAAAATTATACAATTTAGGTTTCAGAATATGACTAGACTTTGATTTTTGCAAACCCATCTTTCCAATAAAAAAGAAAAATACTCTTAATTGGCACTTTAAAACTTCTCTTTGTACAGAACTTTAATAATCCTTCACGAAACACAACTGGCATTTTTATGTAAGGGTAGAGAGCACATTTTTGAAAATGAATTTCCAAAGTTACAATATGATACTATTATAAAAGTAAATTTAGAGTGCTGAATACTTGGAGAGAAAAAAATATTTTGGTTTCTCATCGTTAGTGAGCCTCTTGCTCTGGTAGCTCTTACTTGCAATTCCCACATGAATCAAAACAGTTATATTTCCAAAAGTCTAACTGGAACACACTTCCTGAAACCTGACTTCTTGTCCTGTGCATCTTCTACTCCTTTGATAAATCTCTGGAAAGAGCTTTTACAAATTGCTAAATTCTATTTAATGCCTCCCGAAGAACTGTCATACTGAATTTACATTAAATTTTCTGGACATGCTACTACAGCTGTAGCATACCAAATGCCAGTACTACTAGCACTGCAAGATTAAGTTCCTTCAGGATCATTTCAATCAGAAAACACTATGCCTCCCCATATCCATCCCATTTGCCAACACAATTTTCTTATCTTCCTCAGTCTGAACTGGACTTCATACTGAACACCAACACACCATTTCAAAATCAATATCATTAGTTCTAACTGTGCTGCCTCAAGATCAGTCTCAGATTGTTATTTCTAAGAAATATCCATCTTCCTCCATAACTAGTTTTTTTATCAAATTATCTGAATGCTTTACAACATCTGATGCATATATCCTTTATAGTACAAAGGCATTCTTTTTTTCCCTTGACTTCAGGGTGGGACAGAGGTCTTAAGCACCTGATCTAATAAAAAATGCCTATAAAAGAAGGGATGAAATTTAGGTAGGTGAACAAAATCCAGAGCCCTGAATGCGGTGCTGAGGCTCTCAACAGAGAACAATGTAAAAATATAGCAGAATTCACTTATGACTGCACTGCAGATGCTGAGCTGCCTAAACATTGAATTTTATTCAATAACCAGCAAGTAAGGACAGAGTGATGCCAAGTGTCTCACCGCTGTAGTATGAGGGAGTATCTCTCTCTAACTTTGATCTGCATGCCTACATTTCCTCTAAAAACAGGTGCCTATTGCCTCCTTCAGTTTTAAAAGACTGAAGGAGGAACAATTTACCTTTTTCAGGTGACAGTGCTAGGTCTAATAGTTAGAACACCCATACAGGAAATAAGAGCACCAGGAATTGTTTCATCTGTTTTTCTAAGAAGATACAAACCCATATATATTTTCCTGTCATCTGGCATAGCTTGGGTGAGGGTGATTCAGTTTTTCTGCTGAACCTAAAAATCAGATGACAAGTCAATGTAAAGTTGTATTCCTATACTGAAAAGCATTCATTCTGACATGAAGGGTTGTTTGTTCTTGTAGTTTTGCTTGGGCAATTACAGAAAAATAACAGAAGGACAAAATGCATTTATGTCTTTCCATGGAGCCTCTGCCACAGCAAGTGTGAAAAAATACCTAGTGAATGTCTCCTGCTTTAACCACAAAACATATTGAATCTTCTCTGCAGCTGAGTGGTCCTAAAGGAACACATCCAAATGGAACATGTTAAAGTTAGTCCCTTAATATTGTATTAGAGGTAAGGCTGGTTGTAAGGGGGCTAGTTTTGGTTTCTCACTGGCACCCTGGTTCTCAAAATTAGGCTGCTGGACAGGACAACTTCCTTGTCATTTTCAATGTATCCTTGCTAATGTCAGAGTCAACATTTCTCTCAAATCCAGCATGACTGGTGTAGCCCTGTAAATATGACTTTTGCCACTCCCAGCAGAAGGTCATAGATTTCCATTGCCCTGGAGAGCAGGACCCCAGGAGCTCTCTGGGCTTGTCTTGGCCTGAGCTGACTGGGGCTTGTTGCCTTGTGTCCAGCAGCCTTGGGCCCGTGGCCTCCCCAGCAGTAGCTTCAGCTCTGCGAGTGACAGAGCTGGGAAAGGGCTGGCAGCTGGGGGTCAGTGGGTGACAACCCACAGGCTGGTGTTGGCTGAGTCTGGGGCAGGCACACGGGCCACTGCCAGGCTATGGGGAAGATCCACTGGGAAGAAACAAAGTGTTAAGAAAATGAATAAACACATGTAGCCAAGACCGAAGGGGACCATCACCCTCCCCAATGTTCATTAAACATTTTGAACAGAATACTTCACTTTGGAGATGTAGATTTCTGTATTGGGAAACCAATGAAAGCAAGTTAGGAACTTTTTGTTTAGATTTTCCCATGTCTCCTAGTAAAAGAAAGAAGGAAAATAAGTGAGTTTCAGTTTAAATGTCTGGTCTGTATTCAGAATCTATTTTCTACTCAAAGAACATGAAGTGTAAGAGGAGTGAGGGGAGATCTACAATATGCCTTTGCACTTCAACTTGATTTCCATTGAGAAGTTACTGGAGAGGGAAACCAGGACTCTGAAATGCCCTAAGTTACCCAGAGACGTCACTGTCAGAATGTGCCGTCCTCTTCCTAACAATCAACTAGGACAACTTCAAACTTTCTAGTAGGTTCTTAAAAGCTTTTGTAACAAAACACTACACTGGCTTGAAAGAGATGCTGTTCAAAATCACAAGACAATTGGTCAGAACTGGTGTTGTCCTGACTCTGCAACAGGAGTTCACCCTCTCAATGCAAGGCATGCCATGAGGACCTCGTCTTCTCATCGATGGCTCAGATACTAAGAGACATCTGACATAGCAATTTCTGTATCTGTAGATTATTATTATCTTACCATAATAAAAGTACGAATTATGGTATGTCTGGTATCCAAACAGTATGTTAAAATGATACAAATGTCTTCTTTTTCATAAGATGTGACAATCATATTTATCACATATTCTGAACACAATAACATTTGTGTCATTGTGCCACTATAAGGAGATGCCCCATTACCACTGAGTGTTGAAAAACTGTGGTAACACTGTAGAAAAAATTTACCACGAAGAATTTTCATCCATATAATACTGTCTTACTAGGCTTTAGACAGCTGCATTGTTAAAACTCTGCAAAGACAATTAATTGTAAGTTGCTCTTACCCATAAAATACAATTGAATTTTATAAATGTGACATAATTATTCTAAGTTTATGTTGCTTGTTTTGACACTATAATGATTTGTCAAATTTTAATCTAGGAGCTCCATTTACCTTTGGGGGAGGTAGGGCAGAGATTAGTTTCTATATTTTAACTCAGAGGAGCTCAGCTGGCAAATGCCCAGCCACCCTCCAGGCACTGCCTGAAGGAGCTGCCCTTGCAGCCATGGGGAGGAGGGTTGTAGCTATCACTTGACACGTGAGAGTTTTTTCTGTAGTTGGCAATGGTGAACTGTGCTGCTAAGCCAAGTATTTCGGAATATGGAATTCAGTTGTCCCTCTAGTCACTTATGCATGATGTTCTCTTTAATATAATACATGCTAAAGTCCTTGTGAACTTAAAATACAGCGTACTTCCTAATGACTCAAAAGCCCTGCTCTGTTAATTAAGAGCTACACACCAACATAATGTGTTAGGGTTGGACAATTATCTTTACACTATTATATGAGTGGAACTGTGTTAAATAAGTGAGAAGAGCACAGTATTTTGTGGTACGTTGACATTCCAATCTATTTTCATTGATCCTGCTGTAATATTGCATTCAGTGTATTTACTGTAGATTTATGCTGGTGTTAATTAAGATCAGGATTTGGACTTTGAGGTTTAATCTACCTTGCTTTGTGTGCATGTCTCATTATAACCAAGCATAAACTGTTATTAAATTATTTCTATGATACAGTACTGATTTCAATGCTTGGAGTTCAGTTACAGATTTTTACTATGTTGCATTCCTCTGAAAGTATTAAATGATGATTTTAAATTTTATTCATGTTCACACTTGAGAAAAACTGTATGTCCAAAAAAAGAGAAGGAACATTTAGAGAGGGGTAATTTCTCACTGTAATTTAACTATGGTACTCGGTTTCATTTCCTTGAGTCTGATCCTATGCCTACTAACACAAAGTGATCATCCTTGAAAGTAGTACTAATGAGATCTTTTCAATGTTTAAAAATGTTACACAAATATTTCACTTCTATTTTTTTTCCCATGGAAACTAAAAATCAAATTGCATCATAACTGCTAAGTGAGTTTAAGCTTAGGTAACAAAATACACTTCTAGCTACCTAAGGTTAGTGTTACAGAAGTAATTCTGACATGTTAGAATTTGAACTTGTGAAATGCAATACCTAGTTTTTAAAATCACATCTTATTAGTATAATTTTATAAGCTTTCTATTATCTCTAAGAAAAAGATCTTTCTGCTATAGGATAAGTTCATATACAGTTTCCAGCCATGGGCTGGGATTTTTATGAAAGTAGGTCATTTTCTGTGGAAGCAGAGGCAAGGCATTTCTCATTTCAAAATGTTGCAAATCTCTGGCAGGTACTCCTGACCTAAAATATGGTGGCTTAAATAAAAAAAAAAGATAGTATAAGCAATAGGTCTATCCATATGCAACCTTTAGGAAATGTAGTCATGATTACTTCCCAGACAGATCTTTAGTTGGTTTCAGTAATACCTACTGAGTATGTCTTAGAAATCAGGATCCTGGTCCTGCCCAAGGCTGGAAAGTGACAGTCTGGAAAGTTGCACACAGGTACACAGTGGCAGCACTGCAGCTTGGCTTCCCTAGCAAGATACCAGGTCCCACATTCTCACTTGGTCTCAAACTCCGTCCACACATTAGACTAAATTATCTTGCAAAAGAGAAAAAAGAAAGGAAGAACTAATACCTCAGGTACTACTCCATCAGTAGTGGCCACATATGCAAAACAGCTGATGTTGAAAAAATATGACACCTAGCACCTTCAAGCTCTATCTTTTTTAAAGACATGTTGTTAACTTTCAATGGTCACATACTACTGTCTCTTCCCACAACACTGCCTCAGCATATAGCACCTTCCTCTGGGACTGTCATAGTTGCTGGCAGTACCCTGCACAAAGTCAAATAGCAAGAATTTCTTCTTAGCTGGGGACCAAATCGCTAGTCCTGAAGAAAGAGTATGCCTGCTATCCTTGGTGTATATTTGGCCCCTACTCTTGGTTCTCTTTAACACTTTCTCAGACTATTCTACATTACGAAACACTAGCATCTTAGCAAGTATACAGAACAGTGCCTGATCATTCTTGCAGCACTGTACTGCTGAACTGAGCAGAGTCCAATCTCTATGTGGCACATTAGTCAAGCAATATTGCTGAAACTGTAAAAAAAAGATTTAATTTCTTCTCTTAGAAAAATACTTGTGGACAGCTCAGAATGTTAACACACAGTATAGATACAGTCAGAAATGGCAACAACAATACCTAGTTGCATTTCCCTTTGCACTTCAGAGGAGCTTAAAAAAAAGGTTGAGACTAAACTCACTGAGTTAAAAACATGAAAATTCTCTTTTCTGTCAGTATACCAACAGAGCTAAGTATATATTATTTCCTGTAGATTATTTTCTTTAGAAAATTACTGCTCAGTGGCTTTGAGACTGCATCCAAAACCATAATATGTGATCTGAAGTAAGCCACGTTACTTACCCAAGACAAAATTCTAAGCACACAGAAAGTACCTTGAATTAGTGATCACTTTTGATGTGATGTGGAAGACAAAGGTCATGCAAGTCACACCTGCGCAGGTGCCATGGTGATCAGTCATCACCCGCACATCAACTTGGACACTATCTACATAGCACCCGGGGTCTGAGGCTTACTCACAAATAGTAATTTCTAGCACTGCCTGTACTTACCACATAGTCCAACGCAGAATTTTGTCTTGGGTAAGCAACGCTTGCTATCAAAAGATCGTACCACTGTGAGCAGGCACGTGACCTTTAACAAAGCTTACCATCCAGGGATGTAGGTATCCTCGGAGCATTTGCTTGACGCACATGCAGCAAATGTTTGCTCAAACTGGGAGACATTCCAGGTGCTGCAAACAGATACACTTATTAATCATTCCCTAGAAAACTGCGGAGATACAAACGTGAAGTAACATAGCTTACTTCAGATCATATATTATGGTTTTGGATGCAGTCTCAAAGCCACTGAGCAGTAATTTTCTAAAGAAAAAAATCCACCGGAAAATATGACTTCTAGAAACCAGGGCTCAGTTGCCACAAGTAATCATGCCTATCCTAAGTGAGGAATATTAACCACAGAATCAGGTTTAACCTGAAAACCTGAATGTATGAAATATTGCTTCTAAAAAAATAACATCCGACTTTTGGAAACAGATGAGAAAAAAACAAAATTGAAACTTTTTTTTCACATGACCAATCAGACAGACCAATCTCATGTTGTAATTTTGATGCCATTGTCTTTATTCTTAAACAATATATCACATCACTTTTCCTTAGACAAAGGAAAACTTAAAAGAGCAGGCTTTTTCTCAATATTATGCCTCTTACAATCAGCAATGAGCCCCAAAACAGACACATTATCTTCCATCTTGTTTTGAAATATGTCACTGATGGTGTTAATTCCCCATTACTCTTTCTATCTACCTTACAGAACTTCCTGCTGTTTTCCACCATAAACACATGCATTTTTAATCAGCACCTAAACCACGTTTTTATTTTATTGGTCTCCAGGCCACGCAGTGCAGCCTCAGTTCAACCCTGACACTTTCTATTCTGGACAAAACTCATTAAACTTTTCAGCTATCTTTTACAGAAATGGATGCATATCCTCGTATACCTATAGCAAACAAAAAGCACCAACATGCCCCCCTTTACTCTTGACAATACATTGGTCATTATATTTCCAAGTCTTCCAATCAGTGGTACTGAGGTTTCAGAAACATGCAGCAATACAGGCAGTTCAAGGAGTCATTTTTTCTGTTTGGCATCCCTGCCACGGCATACTATTTCTTCATTCGTGCCCTGTTCTCAGCATGATTCCACAACTGAGGGATATCACAATGATACGAACAAGCAGCCAGAGACTGGGGAAGGGGCAGAAAGGAAAATCAGCAATGGGCGATCCTCAGTTCGACTTCGCTGCCAAAGGATTCCAGCTACAACCTGGAGCATGAGCAGCATGCAGCATACGTTGACTACAGGAACAAGACATTATACTTCCCACCACAAAGATTTAAAAAGCCAACTTGATATTGGTTCATACAGTTCAGGGTAGTTTTGATGTTTTAAACTATACCAGCTAGTAAAAGGCCTACCAAGGTCAAGTGCACAGAAAAGCACTTTCCCACCCTGCATCACTGACACTCAGTTACAGTCCCTCCTCACCAGCTGAGGACTCCCACACACTATAAAACTCTTAGGGCAATAAACTAGGTTCTCGCTCCTAATCACACATTAACAGACAAGGCTGTGTAGCAGAATATGAATATGTAAGTCCACTTGCGTGTCTAGGTCAAAGCCAAGAGGTCATTTATATCACAAATAATTATTTAAATGCCTTCACTCTAACAGGTGAAGTACTATCAAGGTGATTGCAGCTAGACTACACAATATCTCTCCTTTTAAATCAGGGGTTTTTTCCTTATTAACTGAAGTGATAAAACCCTTACAGAAAACCACACACTGTAACAAATCAGTAAAGGGCTCCAAGCTTACAAATATTCTAAACGAACTAGGGGCTGAGGTTTTTTTTTCCTCCCTCAGTAGACTTCACCAGGAGGTGAAAAGGAAAATTAGATCTATGCAAATGTGTCCAGCTTTCAAAAACAACAGCAAAAATATATTGTTCTCTCTTCTGTTTGTGTGTATTAAGAATATGTACTGACTTTATGGAATTACTCCAGCAAGCTGTGAATGATGATGCATGAAATGAAAAAATCTCAGTCCAGTGCACAGGAAGAATACAGAGAACAGTAGCCTGTCAATAATACACTTTTTAGAGAAGAATGGATATATCCCACATCTTCCTTGGATGCAACTGTGCTGCATTCAGTGACAAGCTCTCCTGTTACCGTACATGTAAGTAGGGGGCACTTCCAAGTACCTGTTGGACAAAGAGACTCCAATTCTGCAAGACACTACTGAATAATTAATTCAAAATTCATTTTTTAACTAATTGAGCAATATTTTCTGTCTCAATTGCAGGCAGCTGTAAACAGTGTCAGCTAGAGGCTTGCAAAATGGTACATGACAGTCTTCTGTTAGATTATCGGTCAGAACAAAATAGCTATTCATCATCTATATTCCATGCATCTCTATTTTACTCATCTGTTTGATTTCAAGAACAGGTAAATTCCAGATAACAGAGACAAATGAATAAACACTCTTTGCAAACCCCCAGCCACTGACTACTGTCTCAGTCATGACACAAACCCCCATCTAGTCTAGAAAACCAGTTCATCAAGAACAGGAAACTTTTCACCAGCCAGGCATCACAATATACACGTTAAAGACGACAAAAAAAGAGCTTTGGATGAACTCCAAAGCAGTAGCTTCAAATTCTAAGAAGATACAACACATCTACTCTTGCAAGTCAATTTTTCAAGATGCAAGATTACGTATTACTAAACGCTTGCAGAAGCACTTACAAAAGCAAGATAGGTTGTTCTAAACACATTCAATTAAAAAAAAAACAAAACCAAAAAACACCCAATCAAAGGAGAAATTCACTTATGTCTACAGAAGAGGACAGATTCTAAAGCAAAGATACTGAAAGAGTCACACCAGTGCTTTCATTCAGAAAGGGAAGATCTGTTTTCTCTCTGTCTTTTTTGGAGTGTAATGTATTCCAAAGATGTAGTTGATTCTCTGATACCATGGGCCTTTAGCACAGCTGATCTTTTATGCAGGCTGCCTAAAGGGATAATATGAAGGTTCTCTGTATGTCCATGTTACAGGTATACTTGAGCATCCTGAAGCTTGAGCTTAATGTGATTAGGTGCAGGCTTAGAGCAGCTGACAGAAGAGATACGTTTCCCCTTTAGTTTGGAAGGCAATACACAGGAAAGCTCACTGACTAAACATAAAGGTTTACTTTAGGAGGAAAATGATCTTTCTTCTCTTACTAGCTGAGCATTCAGAAATACGACAGTCTTCCAGAAAACTGTCCACAATATATGCTAAGTACAATCACAGATACCATGAGGGTATAGTGCAAACACATGTAGCTACAGATCCAACTATCTTTCATAAGCAAGCATAAAGCTAATCAGCATCTCATTCAGCGTGCAAACCTCTGCTGGTGATGCGTAATAAGACACCAATAAATAGCGCTGCTTGAAAAGCTATGCAGATGATTTCCACTACAACAAATGTTTCCTATTATTTCCACATAGTACACAAAAAACTAGTTGAAGTAATAAAAAAAATATTATTAGTTTACATAAGATGAACATAGACAACAGGAATGAAAAAGGGCTCTAACTTCTAAAATTGTTTGTTTCTTTAGTCTGTATAATAAACACTTTCTAAAATTGCCACACAATTTTTGCCATGCTTGCAAATCAGGTAATGTATCACCTCTCAGGAAAATTGCCAACAAAGTTCAAAGACACAACATTCTGTTTCCACAGAATTAGTCCAGTCTGAAATTTACGTGAGAAGAAAACTATAGTTATCAGTTACAGTCACATTTAAGACAAAACATGGAGGATGAACAAGCTCAAAGTCATTGAAAAGATACACATTTAAACAAACAAGTTCTAGACTGGAGTCTTTAAGAATATTTTTAAGTAAAATTGTTTCCCTAATATGTATCAATATATTACTGGTAAATAACACGTTGATGTATAAAACCTCATCCCATTAAAAATGTTTATATAGCATTAAAATAACAGCCCTTTCTCTCTTGTCTGAGACTGATAAGAAAGTATTCTGCCCAATGGTCGCTCGTGAACGTTACTGTGTAACTCCCTCCAGGTTTCCTTAACATTATCCATCAGGCAGTTTTTACAGACCTGTTGAAGATGCTAGAGCAGGACCTGAAGTTGAAACATATCTGCTGCATTTTTAACCCTTCAAAAAGCTGCTACAGAATATCTGCCAGGAGGCAGAGTTTGCTAAAAATCTTATCAAATGAGATAAAGCAATACCGCCTATGGGTTTCAGATTTCAACTAAGTATCGTATTACTAAGCATGTACAAGATAAGCATTGGAGAGCAGACCATGGTTTCCTCTATTCATACTCACATTTCTGGGACTTAAGAGACATATTTAGGGCCAAGTGGACAATACTTGAAATATGGGCTTAAATTTTTTGTGCACTTTAAAGAATAATCTTTTATAAAAATGTAGAAACACAAGCATCAGATGGAGGCGATATTATTCTGCCAGTTCTTCCGTCAACCCCTCACAGTACTTGAGAGAGGAATACAGTTGTTTTCTGCTTAGCACTGAGAAAGTGAAAGGACAAATCTTGGATCCCTGTTCAGTACTGAAATGGCATTAGAAAAGAAAATACAATTGAAGCAGGGTAACTGAAGCATTAAAAAACTGCTAGCAAAGACCTGTTATCACTTCACAATGAGTAACTGTAATACACAGTTTAGACCTTAGCTGATATCTACTTCTGCATAAGGATCCAAACGTGTTCTCTGAAAACATACTCTCTTTGAGAAATTATTCTTGCTTGCTGACCAAGAGACAATAGTACCTCTCAATTTCAGCAACACCTTAGTAATGGTAGTTGGACACACTTCAGTCATGTCTCAATGAAGATATGCTTATTTAATGTTATTAAAGCATTAGAAATAGCACATAACTTCTAATCTTAGGTTACCAGAACCAAATTAAATATTATACTGTAGTATTTTTGTTTGGGGTTAGCTTGTGATTTGGTTTTGCTTTTTCATTGGCACTAGTTAGGGCACAAGTCTGTGAAGTTCTGGGAACCTGCCACTGGTTTCCAGCAGGGACGTGATCCCCAAACATCTTCTGAAACTAAAGCAGATGCAGTGCTCTAATGATGTAGCTGTAGGGCTCTCCTCTCTCCCTCTTGGCCAAAGACTGTTCTAGTACTCCATTCAGAGTGGACAGTCATTTTCTGAAAAGAGGCAGACAGCTTCTCTAGCTATGTCACCATAGCCTGTCTAGAGGGAAGCCTTCTCATTCCTATCCGTGAATCCAGACAGGGTTCTAGTGCAACTCACAAGCTCTACAGCCCAGCCTGTCAAGGATTTAAATCACGGCCAAAGGCAAAAATCTAGTTTTCCAGAACTTTCCTGGCACAAACTTGGGAACCTTGAAAGTTTGGCACAGATTTTTTTTTTTTTTTTTTGCAGGAATCTGAACTACTTAAATCTTGTACTACTATTCTTGCATTGTTT